>Ga0074045_10000509_pt1 | contig 37820 bp, 35 predicted proteins | sample BogForMeECP23OM2_FD_94442 | JGI IMG/M metagenome (GOLD analysis project Ga0074045, IMG submission 94442) | Bog forest soil microbial communities from Calvert Island, British Columbia, Canada - Bog Forest MetaG ECP23OM2 | ecosystem: Environmental > Terrestrial > Soil > Wetlands ...
CAGGTTCTATTTCACTCCCCTCGCAGGGGTGCTTTTCGCCTTTCCCTCACGGTACTGGTTCACTATCGGTCGCTAGAGAGTATTTAGCCTTGGAGAGTGGTCTCCCCAGTTTCCCACGAGATTACACGTGTCTCGTGGTACTCAGGATGCCGCTTCGAGTCCGGTCCACTTTCCGCTACGTGGCTGTCACACTCTTTGGCCCCGCTTTCCAGCAGGTTCACGTAGTGTCCGGATTGGTAACTCTACTTATGCGGTCCTACAACCCCGACGTGTAAACACGTCGGTTTGGGCTTTTCCGATTTCGCTCGCCGCTACTTTCGGAATCTCTGTGATTTATTTTCCTGCAGGTACTGAGATGGTTCACTTCCCTGCGTTAGCTCATACCGGCCTATGTATTCAGCCGGCTGTAACGAGAGTTCATCTCGTCGGGTTTCCCCATTCGGACATCCCCGGATCAAAGCCTGCTTGCGGCTCCCCGAGGCTTTTCGCAGCTTGCCACGTCCTTCATCGCCTTCTAGCGCCAAGGCATCCACTGTACGCCCTTAGTAGCTTAATCATAAAACTCACCCAATACGTCGTCTTCTAAGGTGCTCCGAATCGTTTGCACGATTCAAAGCTCACCGGAGTGGCTAAACTCCGGCTTTCCTCAGCTCGTTCGCCCTGTTTCAGCAGTTCCATTGTTCCCGTTCCCGGATTGCTCCGGTACCTAGGCTATCGACGCTACTATCCGCAGGTGCTTGACTGAGCTCGCCTTGTAATCCACAGCACTGCTCAACATACTCGAGCAGAACTTGTATGTAATCCACACCTTCAATCCCCGGGGCGACCGTAATCGCTTCCAGGTTATCGGCGTGAATTTGCCAGCCTTACTGTTGTCAAAGAACGTTGGCCCTGATCCCATCAGGGGCCCCGACTTGCATCGAGGCGCCCGCCTTGCGGCGGACCTGGGAGCTTTCAGCATCTGTTGCCGCCAAAAACTGCCCGTAAAAATACAAAACCCGGCGTCGAGCGCCGGGCACAGCCGCCTGTTGTTAGCGGCTCCACGCGAAGCTCGACAGAATTTTACCCAGTGCTCGTAAGGCGCCTCACTATAGGATCTGTTCTAGGAGAACTTGAGACCCGACTGTGAATCCCCTGCACGGCCCAGCACTTTGAGGAAGTGCCGAACCATTTGTAATCTTACCGCAAGATGGGGATATGTCAAGTCCTTCACAAGACTTTTTTCGCCGCTTTCCACACCCCTGTGGAAGCTGTGGGAAACGCGCGCAGGCCGCTACTGTGGCCCTTATTTGTGGTTCAAGAAACGCAAGCTGCCTTCCTACGCCTGAGCAGTGCTTGGGGCAATTACTTGGGAGCGCTGGCGTCTTTGGCCGCTTTGGCCTTCTTTTGGGCCTCTTCGGTCCACGGAGGGGTGACACCGTTAAGCCGGGCGTAGGCAATGCTTTGGCCGAGGTGCTCGTGGTTGTGCGTGACGAGGATGTAGATGACGTCGCCATCGTTGGCGTCTGGTCCCAACTTCTTTTCCGGCTTGGCAAAATCCGCGTTGGTCATGCTCTGAATCGCCGCTTCGGCATAAGCGAACGATTGGTTTAGTTGATCAATGATCTTGGCCTTGTCCGTGGTGGACGTTTCAAAACCCTCAGCCTTGAAAGCCGGCATGGGCGCGGTTCCAGAAATCATTCCGGGAATGTTGTAGTTCGCCGCCGTGACGTGCAGGAAAAGTTCGCTGACAGAGCGCACCCCCGCCTCCGGGCGCCAGGTATATTTCTCAGCCGGAATGGCCGTGGCCAATTCCACCATCTTCTTGTGGACGCCCTGCAGGTCGAGCAGCGCCTGAGGTTTCATGTCGTAGCTGGGCGGAGTTTTGTCCTCACTCGAGGCATTGGCACCGGGCTGTGAAGCCGGATTCGCAGAGGCTGCCTTTCCTTGAGAAGCCAACAGCAGGACGAGCGCCGTCAACAATAGAAGTAACTTTTTCATAGCGAGTCTCCTATGCGCCTTATCCAGGCAAATTGCCGGGCGGAGGCTGAAACCGCACTTGGTGACGTCTGGAAAAATCTCGTGTAAGAGCCCACACCCGGACGGAACGCCCAGTTAGACGCCGCGGTTGTAAAAAGGCTTCAGCGGCTGGAAAAAATAAATGCCATTCCTCAAGAGCTAATCTTGCGCTGATCCGCCCTGCGTGCCTACCCAACGAGTTGGAGCGCGGCGGCAAGTGAGGGTATAGGCCGTCACTCATTCGCTGTCTCCCGAATTACGTAGCAGCGCCGCAGGGAATGGCCGCTTAAACTCCCTGCTCAAAAAAAATGGCGGCGCCAAGGAGAGAATCTCTCCTTCCCGCCGCCAAAAATCGCAATGTTGCGGCCTTACTTAGCCTGCAGCGATTCGATATAGCTCACGATGTTGCTGATGCGTTGCTGCACTACGCCATCATGATACTTGTCGAGAGACTGGAACAGCGGTCCCCACAGCGGCATATCCGCCGAACCATGCGAGCCCGGGCCTTTCCCGAACTTCAGAACTCCGGCGACGAGATCCGCTGGATATTTCCCATCATGTTTCTTCGCGAGTTGCGTGAGATCCGTGGGTGGCGCCTTCATGGCCGATGCTGCCGGGCCACCGCCCTTTCCGTCGGTGCAGTGACATGCCGCGCAGTATTGCACGTACATTTCTTTGCCGGAAGCCGCGCTGGTCTGCTTGATCGGGGCTTTCTTCACTTCGGTCTGTTGCTGAGCAAGGCAAAGACCGGTGGCCATGAGCAAAGCGCTCAGGGCGAGCATACTTTTCCTGAACATGAAATTCCTCCTGACGGTTGGGATAGATTTGCGGTGAACGGTGGGAGGCTTTACACCAGCTATCCACAATATCTTGGGCTGACGTTAGCACGCGGAACGAACCGCGGGATGTGACGGGTGAACATTGCGGAAGGGAACGTGTCTATCCTGCAAATCGCCTTTGCTGGAGCGGGTTATATCGCTTCTGGACCGCTGGTGAATCGAACGCGAGAGGACCCGGACAGCGATGCGCTACCCGCTCACGCCAGCGTGAATGGGATTCATTCTGCTCGGTATCCGGGGAAAACGCCGAGAGATATATTTGGCGGGATGCAAACCAAACAAATTATTTCGCCATCAATGATACCTCGACATGCCACGTTATCTTGACACTAACGGTCAAGCAGTCTACACTACGGAGTTTTTAGGTGGCCCCCGGGAGCCATCTGGGGGAGGGTAGAAGGAACATGGATAAGAAGCGCCTGGAGTATTACAAGAAGAAATTGCTGAACCGCCGCGATGAACTGGTGAAGACCATCACGCGCACCGAGGAAGAAGGGCGGCAGGCAGACGACGATCCCACGGTGGATCTGGCGGACAAAGCGGCCAACTCCTATACCAAGGAGTTCCTGTTCGGACAGACCAACACGGACCGCGCGATTCTGAACATGATTGATGAAGCGTTGAAGCGCATCCGCAGCGAAGAATACGGCACCTGTGCCAACTGCCAGGAAGAGATGCAGCAGAAGCGCCTGGAAGCCGTGCCCTGGGCCAAGCATTGCATCAGTTGCCAGGAAAAGAAAGAGCAGGGACTTCTGTAGGGCTCACATTTCGTTACCCCTTCATTAGATAATTAATTTATAATCATTGCGGAGGGCGCCCTGGCGGCCAAGCTATGCCTCTTGCGAACCCCCGCGTTTATGCAGCGCGCTGGCTAGGGACTCTGGCCGGCGCGCTCACTTCAGTTTTCTTTCCATCGGGGTGCCGTCTTTGCGAAGCGCTGTTGACGCGGGGGGATCGCTTGCCGATCTGCGACGCTTGCCTCGCGTCGTTCCAGAAACTTGCCCCAACGGCAATCTGCGAACGCTGCGGCCAACCATGGACGAACACGAATGCCAATGCCGAGTCTGGGGCGCTTTGCGGGGAGTGCCGCGAGCGAGGCTTTGCCTTCGATGCCGCGCGGAGTTACGGAATCTATGGCGGAGCCTTGGCCCGCGCGATTGTGCTCCAGAAATTCGAGCGGATTGAGCCGCTGGGACTGTGGTTCGCGAAGCGGCTTGTGGAAGTCACCGACGGACAGCCGGAGAAGTTCGGCGTCGATCTGGTGGTGCCCGTGCCACTGCACCGGACTCGCCAGAAAGAACGTGGGTTCAACCAGGTGGACCTGTTTGGCCGGCCGCTGGCCCGGAGGCTGGGGCTGCCGTATCGGCCCGTGCTGCTGAAGCGGGAACGCCCGCGGCCGGAGAAGCATCTGCTCCATTTTGAGGAGCGCTGGGAGGCCGTACGTGGCGCTTTTGTCATCCGCCAAGGCGGGCCGGGTTGACAATTTCCGAATCTTGCTGCTAGATGATGTTATGACGTCAGGAGCGACGCTGGACGCATGTTCCCGTGCGTTGCGCGAAGCAGGCGCCAAATCGGTCGTCGGGCTGACCATCGCCCGGGCCGTCCGGCTGGCAATCCCGGTCCGAGAAAGTTCTTAGCCTGAAGGGGCGCGATGAGCGCTAGACGACCAGAGGCGGTCGATCCCCGGGGGCGATATGTCCCCGAAGCGGGCGGCGTGCTTGTGCCCGGCGCTTCGGGGAATGCTGGCACCCGGCACGTCCTCAACCTTAGTCCCCGCCGTGCTTCCCTGATGCAGGAGCCCGTCCTGGTTCTGAACGCGACCTACGAACCCATCAATGTGACCGCAGTGCGCCGCGCCATGGTCCTGTTGTTGAAGGGCGTGGCCCAGGCGGAGGAAGTTCATAATGCGGAAGTGCATTCCTCAGCACATGCCCACAAAGTTCCCTCGGTGATTCGCCTTTTGGCTTACCGGCACATTCCGCAGCAAAGCCGGGCTCTTTCGCGGAAGAACATCCTGTTGCGGGACCGCAATACCTGTCAGTTTTGCGGGAAGATCTTTCCGAGTTCGGAGTTGACCCTGGACCACGTCATGCCGCGTTCCCGCGGGGGGCGCTCCAGTTGGGAAAACCTGGTGGCTTGCTGCTACCGGTGCAACAACGACAAGGGCGATCGAACCCCCGAGGAAGCCGGATTGAAATTGGCGCGCAAGCCGCGGCCGTTTACGTTGCACACCTCGCGGCAATTGATGCGGCTGATCGGGCATCGCGACGAGCGGTGGCGTAAGTATTTGTTTTATTAAAACTTACCCGCTGCTTTGGGAAAATTCAGCCGGGGCAACTTTTAGGAAACCTTTTTCGCGGCGGTGCATCTAACTTTATAACAACCACTTCGAGGACACACCCCGGGGAGCTTGAGCCACTCACGTGGAGCAGGCTCCTCTCCTATTTTCAGCCGCTTTTTTTCGAAAGATTCAGGCGTCGAGCGTTTATGCGCTCACGCCGCGGTTGGGTTTTGGAAAGCTCTCGAGAGCGGACTCTTCATCGGGAAATTCCGGGAAGACCTGATAGAGTTGCGTGACCTTCAGAATCTCGTCCACCTTGGGCGCGAGTCCCACCACTTTCATGGCCCCACCCTTTTTGACGACGGCGAGGTAGTTGCGCACCAGTTCGCCGATTCCAGAGCTGTCCAAGTATTCCAGCCCGGTCAAATTTAAAACGATGTCGGTGTTTCCCTGACGCAGGAGCCGCTGGATGGCCTCGCGAAAGGCCTGCGCTTCGAAGGAGGTGAGCCTTCCGCTTACATCTACGAGCGAAACTTTGTCTGCCTGCCGAATCTGAATGGTGAATGTCACGATCGAGCCCTCGATTGAAAGAGGCATTGATTCTACATGGAGGGAGCATGAAGGCAAGTACAAAGACAATCCTCGGCGCCGCGAATTATTGCCGGAACATTACACGCAATCCACGCCGCCAGCTTTCGGCCAGGCCCACGCGGATGATTTCCATTTCCGGCGAAAGATAGCGCTGCAGGATGTCCGTGGTGGGATGAAAATGCAGCGCGGGGGCGATCAGATAAACCAGCGGCGGGGCTGGCTGGAGTTCCAAGCCCGGGAAATAACCGTAACGCGCAAAGTCTCCCTGGGCCTGATGCCAGCGGATGCGCGACCAATAGTCCGCGGCCTGCATCGGCAAATCCACGTTCTCCGTGGATTTGAGTTCCAGAATCGCCAGGCGTTTCGTGCGCGTGACGCACAGCAAGTCCAAAATGCCGTGCTGCCCGGCCACTTGCGCAAACACTTGTTCGTAGACGTGCCCGGGGTCCAGCGCGATGTCGATGCGGGTCACGTCCTGGCAGACCAGCGTTTGCATCCAGCGCTCGGCCTGCGCGCGATACAGTGTGTGGCGCACATTGCTGGCCAGCGGATTCCGGAAATTTTGCAAATTGGAGATGAGTTGCTTCAGTGCATGTTCGTTGCTCGCACGCAGCTCTGCCCAAGTGGAATCGCTGCCAAAGTAAACTTTATTTTCGTGCCAGCGCGCGAATGCCAGGCCGCGAAAGCGCAAGACCACTTCCTGGTTGTGCGGCAATGCATGCGCTCGAATGGAATCGGGGCTCAGAGCCATGATTGGCGACAGCGCCGGGGTGGCCCGGTCCAGCAGGAGTTGCGATTCGCGCCGCGGCACCAGCCTGGAGGCGACATTCCCGCTGGCACAAGGCTCCACTTGTTCCAAGGTTTCCCGCAAAGCGTCAAGTTCGTAGATTTGAACGGCCGCGCCTTGCGACAGCGCCTGCAGGCGGTTGGCCAGCATCCCGGCTTTCCCTTTGGGAAGAATCAGCCGCAAGGCCGCCAAGGTTCCGCGCTTCGCGCTTTGCCGCGACCTTTCCAGCCAGAGCAAACCGTAGGTGAGGCTGCTCTCGAATGCGTCGGGCGATTCGGCCCCGGTAACCGCGAGAAACGCGATGTGCGCTGAGCCTCGGCGCAAGATTCCCCGAGTATAGATTCGAGAGAGCGAGTGCTCGAGGTCCGGCGCGACGCTGATTTTTTCCAGGATTTCGTCGGGGAACTGCTCCGCCAGGATGCGCCGGAGTTGCTCGCAATAGCTCTCCCGGGAAAGTTCTCGCGTGCTGCGGGCAAACTCCAGCCGTACGATTTCCATCCGCTCGGGCTTGATACGGCCGAAGCGTTCCACGGCCAGGGCGACGCGGTCCTCGGCGTTGCTGGTGATGGCCAAGACACGCCGCGTGACGTTGCAGTTTTCCGACCATAGATGCAGCAACGGCTTCTCCGAATTGCCGCGCACTTCCCACGACAACGGCGAAGAAGAGGTAAGCCGGCCGCCGTTTTCGCGGATTTCGATGGTGCCGTGAACCAGGATTTCCTGCAGACTGGCGCGCAGATCTTCGGCTAGCTTCATGGCGACAGTCTAATATAACGAAATCGCTACGTAATAATTATTTTAGAGGAGATAGTTGTAAATGAGTGACTTGCACGGAGGGCTGCTGCTTGTTCCAACTGGAAGGAACGCGGTCGAAGGAGATTTCAAAGTGGCGGGATTGTCCCGCGCCCAGCACCGCCGGCGGCGTTCCCGACACGCCGCGGCGTTCGCGAAGAACAACCTGATGCAAATCGTCGGAGAATTCCACCGTCACGGACAGGCTTGCGATGCTTTGGGGGCCCCCATTAACCGCGTCGGCGTTCAGGATGGTCACTTCCTGGCGAATGAAATTTTCGGCGCGGCTCAAGGCTACATTTTCGATCCGGATGTTTCTTGCGTAGGCTTCCTCCGCCGAACTCATCTTTGCCGGCAGATCCGTTAGCGCCGTGCGTGGCGCCGGGCCTTCCGTAGGCTTAAGAATATGCCAGAGACCGAATGCGACGGCCGCCAGAACCAGGACACTCAGGAGGACCGCCGTGGGGGAGAGCTTCTCTTTTTCCGAGGGCTTCTGATCTTGCAGTATTTCCTGCATGGAATTCCCTTGCCGGCGGCCGGCTCAACCAAAGGATATCTCAGCGCCCGACTTGCAGCCGGAGAATCAGCTGATCGGGCAGCCTCGCCGCGCGCATGCGTTGTTGCACGCTGCCGATGTCGTAGGGAACCCTCCAGAACTCCACGGTCTGGTGTTCCAGATCGGCGATGGCAAAGCCCGCGCGCGGATCCATGTCCCGCGGTTGCCCGATCGAACCAGGATTCAACAAGTAGCGTTTAGAGTCTTCGAGACGCAGGGCGCAATGCGATTCGTTGATGCGCGGATGCAACGGCAGCACCTCCAAGTCGGAATCCTGATACGAGAATCCGCCCTGATGGTGAGTGTGCCCGAAAAATGTTACCTGCGTCGTGGAATCGAGCAGGCCTTCCAGGGCCTGGGAAGGTGTGAACACGTATTCATCTTCGTCCTGAAACGCGCCGTGCACGAGCACGACCCCTTCCGCTTCCCGCGGGCCTTGGGGAAGCGCCGCCAGCCAGTCCAGATTTTCGTTGGACAATTGGGAGCGGGTCCACTGCACGGCGGCCTTGGCCACCGGATTGAAGTCGTCGGTGGGCATCAATTCGGCCACAGCTTTATCGTGATTGCCCCGGATGGTTACAGCTCCGAGTTCCCGAATCCGCGAGGTAACCTCATTGGGATCCGGTCCATACCCGACGACATCGCCCAGGCAGACCAGACGCTGCCAGTGCCCCTCCGCGGCACTCAGAGAGGCTTCCAGAGCTGTGATGTTCGCATGGATATCCGTAAGGACTAAAAGTCGCATCCTGGGGTTCCGGACCTTTCCAGAGTATAGATGAACCCAGGGGAGGCTGCACATGGCAAACTCATAATTTCTGGGTCACCCGGACGGAGCTGTTGTAGCGTGCAAAAAAGTATCAAAAAATCTGGCGAACCCCACGAAACATTCGCCTAGTACATTTCGTCTATACCAGTGCAGCCGAGTTTACGGCTGTTCGGGATGGATAGAGATTACGAAATAAACCCCGCGGTGGCAGCCGCGGGGCCAGTGACACGCAGTCTTTCCGGCTCTTGGACCAGGAAGAAGAGGTGTCTTCACCGAGAGGCTACTCTTCACCTGCTTGTGTGTCAACTCTCTCTCCGCTTCGGACGAGTCCCGGCTGAATCGCTTCGCCGAAAGGAATGACACACATGAAATGCAATTCGTTGGTTCGTAATCTGGCCATGTTCGCCGCACTTGCAATCGCGGTTCCCGTGTTCGCCAAACCACTCTCGAAGGATCTTCCCATTATGCACACCGTGAAGGTTGGAAAGGTGGACGTGAAAGCCGGCGATTATCGCGCGACGATCGATGACAACCACCTCACCCTGCTCAACGGCAAGAAAGTTATTGCCGAATCCGCTGGCCGCTGGGAAGCTCGCGACGCCAAGTCTCCCTACACCGAAATCGTTTCCAACAGCGAAGGCCGGGTGCTGGAACTCCGGTTTGAAGGAAAAGCACAAGTATTTGTTCTCTCGGAATAACGGGAGCGCCTGTGAGCTTTCCTGACCCGATGCGAGGGAGGCTGTTCTCCATGACGGCTTCCCTCCTGATTATTGTTTCAAGGGAAGTCTTGATGTGGAACTTCCCGGCATTGGCTGCCGGGGAAAAACTGGTCTGGCTCGCCGCCGCCCTGCGCTGGATGCCCCCGCAATCGACAGTTCCCTCGCTCCACCGCTAACGAATCAGCATGCAATCGCCATAGCTGTAAAACCGGTAGCGATCTTTGACCGCGTGCCGGTAAGCTTTCAAAATTCTTTCACGTCCCGCAAACGCCGAAACCAGCGCCAGCAGCGTCGATTTCGGAAGATGAAAATTGGTCAATAGCTTGTCTACGATGCGGAAATGGTGGCCGGGGAGCAGGAAGATTTCTGCCTCCGCCCGCCCCGCCAAAAGCAATTCTCCGCTGCCCGTTGCTGCGGCGCGTGCCGCGGCATCTTCGAGCGCGCGCACCACTGTTGTGCCGACGGCGAACACTGGGCGGGCGTGGCGCTTGGCCCGGCGGATTTTCTCCGCTGCTTCTTCGCTGATCTCGTAAGCTTCCGTGTGAATCTTGTGGTCTTCGAAAGTTTCGGTGTGGATTGGCTGAAACGTGCCCAGACCCACGTCCAGCGTTATTTCGCAAAGTTCGCAGCCGCGCTCCTTAAGTTTTTCGAGAATCTCCGGCGTGAAGTGCAGTCCGGCTGTCGGAGCTGCCACTGCGCCAGGCCGCCGCGCGAATACCGTCTGATAGCGCTGCCGGTCTGCGGCTTCGTCGGGGCGATCGATATATGGCGGAAGCGGCACATGGCCAAGCTGCTCCAGATTCTGCTCAATCGTTTCGCCGTTCCGCGAGAGGAAGCGCACCGAGCGAATTCCCAATTCCCCGCGGGCGACGATCTCCGCTTCAAGTTCCCCCGTCCCGAATATCACTCTCTCGCCGACTTGCATTTTCCTGCCCGGCCGCACCAGGGCTTCCCAAATATCACCGTCCAGTTTTCGTGTGAGAAATACTTCCACGCTTCCGGTCAAGTGTTCGCGCGCGGTCTTGCGCGAGGGATGTTGGGAATGAACCCCGGCTCGTTTGCCGAAGAGCCTCGCCGGGATTACCCGGGCATTGTTGAACACAACCAACTCGTCGCTGTGGAGATAGTCGGGGAGTCGGGAGAATTGCGCGTCCTCCATCTGCCCCGAGAGCCGATCCAGAACCAAAAGGCGCGAGGCATCGCGACGCTCCAAAGGACGCTGGGCAATCAGATCGGCAGGAAGCTCATAGTTGAAGGCATCAACACGCACGGAAAGTAACTATAGCAAGATCCGCGAGATATCAAGAATCGTGGAGGAAAGTCTGGATCAAATGAGGTAGGGACTGGTGCAAGAGTCGCTTCTAACATACAGAAAATAAAAATATTAATGGATTTCTAGAGCTCTCAAATTCGTTGTTGACAATGACATACTGAGATTATATGCTTCTATCGCAGTGTGCAATGGAGGATATTCACTATGAGAACATCTATGACCCGTTTTGAACCTTTTCGCTCCAACCCTCTCCAGGATCAGCTCAGCCGCCTCTTCAATGAAGCGTTCGAGCGTTCCGGTGAGGATTCCAATCTCACTACCTGGGCGCCTGCGGTCGACATTTACGAGACCGAGCAGGAGCTGGTGGTGAAGGCAGATCTTCCGGACGTGAAGCCGGAGGAACTCGACATCCGTGTCGAGAACAACATCGTCACCATTCGCGGTGAGCGCAAGTTCGAGAAGAGCGTCAATGAGGACAATTATCTGCGCGTCGAGCGTTCTTATGGTTCGTTCAGCCGCAGCTTCTCGCTGGCCAACACCGTGAAGACGGAAGCGATCAAGGCCGACTATAAGAACGGTGTCTTGACGCTGACCATCCCCAAGCGGGAAGAAGCCAAGCCGAAGCAGATCAAGGTTAATGTGGAAGTGCCAGCGATGGCGGCAGCGGCGGGCCGGTAATTTGCAGAAGTCTTATCACGGTGTAGTTCGCCGTGAGTTAGGATACGGGGCTGGCTGCCAAGCCGGCCCTTCTTGTTTTAGGCAGCCTTTTCTTAAGGCAGTAAGTACGTGAGGATTTTATGTTGCGCTTTGACAAAATGACCGTAAAGGCCCAAGAGGCCGTGCAAGAATCGCAGGAAATTGCGGCTCGCCACGAAAACCAGTCGATTGAACCGTTGCATCTGCTGGTTGCACTGGTTGAGCAGAAAGACGGCGTGGTGCCGCCGCTGCTGGCGCGCCTGGGCATTCGCAGTGAAATGCTGATGCAGGACGTGGATCGCGAGATCAGCCGCCTGCCCAAGGTGCAGGGATTCGGCCAGCACAACATGAGCCGGGCGCTGAACGATGTCCTGGAACGCTCCTTTGAGGAGGCCACCAAGTTCAAGGACGAGTATGTCTCGACCGAGCACCTGTTTCTGGCGATCGCCGCGGCGGACAGCGATCCTGCTGGAAAATTGCTGAAAAAGCATGGGGCTTCGCACGAAGCCATTCTGCAGGCATTGGCCGGTGTGCGCGGCAGCCAGCGGGTGACCTCGCAGAATCCCGAAACCACTTATGCGTCGCTGGAAAAATACGCGCGCGATCTTACCGATCTGGCGCGGCGTTCGAAACTTGACCCCGTCATTGGCCGCGATGAAGAGATTCGCCGCGTCATGCAAATTCTGGCGCGCCGCACCAAGAATAATCCCGTTCTGATCGGCGAGCCTGGTGTCGGCAAGACCGCCATTGTTGAGGGGCTGGCGCAGCGCATCGTCTCCGGCGACGTTCCCGATGTTTTGAAAACCAAGAAGCTGGTGGCTCTCGATCTGGCCGCACTGGTGGCCGGGGCAAAATTTCGCGGCGAGTTTGAAGACCGCTTGAAAGCGGTGCTGAAGGAAATTTCCGAAGCCGATGGCCAGATCATTCTGTTCATCGACGAACTGCATACGCTGGTGGGCGCGGGCGCTGCGGAAGGCGCTATGGACGCCTCCAACATGCTGAAGCCGACCCTGGCACGCGGCGAACTGCGGGCCATCGGCGCCACTACGCTGAATGAATACAAGAAATATATCGAGAAGGATCCGGCGCTGGAGCGGCGCTTCCAGCCGGTGCTGGTTTCCGAACCCACGGTTGAGGACACCATCGCGATTCTTCGCGGCTTGAAAGAGCGCTACGAAGTGCACCACGGCGTGCGCATCAAGGATGCGGCGATTCTGGCGGCGGCCACGTTGTCGCATCGCTACATCTCCGACCGTTTTCTGCCTGACAAGGCGATCGACCTGATCGATGAAGCGGCCGCGAGCCTGCGCATGCAGATCGATTCCCTGCCCACGGAGATCGATGAAATCGAACGGCGCATCATGCAACTGGAAATCGAGCGCCAGGCGCTGTTGAAGGAAACGGATGCGCACTCGGTTGGGCGGCGCACACAGATTGAAAAGGAACTCGCGAAACTCCGCGAGGATTCCAGCGCCCGCAAAACTCGCTGGCAAGCGGAGAAGGAAGCTATCGGCAAAATCCGCAAGCTGAAAGAACAGATTGAGCAGTTGAAGGCCGAGGCGGAACGGTATGAACGCGCGGGTGAGCTCGCCAAGGTGGCCGAAATCCGCTACGGCAAAATCGCGCAGACCGAGCGCGAGCTCAACGCGGCACAGGAACGCTTTGCCGCGGTACAAAAAGATTCTCCCATGCTGAAGGAAGAGGTCGACGAGGAAGACATCGCCAAGCTGGTGAGCAAATGGACGGGCATCCCCGTTGGCCGCCTGCTGGAAGGCGAAGCGCAGAAGCTTGTCCACATGGAGGAGCGCTTGCGCCAGCGCGTGGTGGGCCAGGACGACGCTCTTGGCCGCGTGGCCAACGCAGTGCGCCGCAGCCGCGCCGGACTATCCGATGCCAAGCGGCCTATCGGCTCGTTCATTTTCCTCGGGCCAACGGGCGTCGGCAAAACCGAGCTTGCGCGGGCGCTCGCCGAATTTTTATTCGACGACGAAAAGCTGATGATCCGCATTGACATGTCCGAGTACATGGAGAAGCACACCGTTTCGCGGTTGATCGGCGCGCCTCCTGGTTACGTAGGCTATGAAGAAGGCGGGCAGCTCACTGAACAGGTGCGCCGCCATCCATATTCCGTGATTCTGTTTGACGAGATCGAAAAAGCGCATCCCGACGTGTTCAACGTGTTGCTGCAAATTCTGGAAGATGGCCGATTGACGGATGGAAAAGGCCGCACCGTGGATTTCCGCAACACCGTGTTGGTGATGACCAGCAACGTTGGCTCGACGGCGATCTTTGAGCTGTCCGAGAAAGATCCCGAACTGGCCCGCAAGGAAGCGATGGAGGCCTTGCGTGCGGCGTTCCGGCCGGAGTTCATCAACCGGATTGACGAAATTGTGATCTTCAATCCGCTGGGCAAAGAGCAACTGGCGCGCATTGTCGGGCTGCTGCTCAAGAACGTCGAAAAGCTGCTAGCCGAAAGGCAGATCACGCTGGAGATAACTCCTGCGGCCACGGAAGTGCTCTTGCGCGAGGGTTATGATCCTGCGTACGGCGCGCGTCCATTGCGGCGCACAATCCAGCGCCTGATTCAGGATCCGCTGGCGATGCAAATCCTGGAAGGCAAGGTTTTGCCGGGAGATCACGTGCGCGTGGACCGCGATGTCCAGAAGGACGCGATGCGTTTCGAACGTATTCCGGCGAAGCAGCCCGCGGCTGCCGCCAGAAAATAATGACGTTTGGGAAGTGAGCACCGAGCAACGCGTGCTTGACGCTCCCGGCGTGCGCTTCTAGACTGAAATTTCTTGCCGCAATTTGCGTATTTATAGGGGAAGGCTATTTACATGAAAGTTTTGCGCACCGGTGTAATTCTGATCCTCCTTACCGTGGTGCTCGTCGTTGCCGGCGGCGCCATCGGGGGGCGTGGGGGCATGCAAATCGCCCTGGTGTTTGCTGCGGTGATGAATTTTGCGGCTTACTTCTTTTCGGACAAAATCGCTCTGGCCTCCAGCGGCGCGCAGCCGGTTTCCCGCGAGCAGTTGCCGCGTTTGTACGCGGTGATGGAGCGCCTGGCCGCGAAAGCGAATATCCCGGTGCCGAAACTGTATGTGGTTCCCGACGCGGCGCCGAATGCGTTCGCCACCGGCCGCAACCCCGGCCACGCTTCGGTCGCGGTCACGCAGGGCCTGCTGCAACTGATGAATGATGACGAACTGGAAGGCGTGATCGCCCACGAGTTGTCGCACGTGCGCAATTACGACATCCTCACCAGCTCGATTGCCGCCACGATCGCGGGGGCCATCACATATATGGCGCAGATGGGCCAATGGGCCATGCTGTTTGGAGGCTATGGCAGAGACCGCGATGACGAGCGCGGCGGTGGCGGATTCTCCGCCTTGCTGATGATTTTTCTTGCACCGTTCGCAGCTTTGCTGTTGCAGCTGTTTTTGTCGCGCACTCGCGAATATGCCGCGGATGAAACCGGGGCGCGCATGGTGGGAGAACCTTCCGGCCTGATTAGCGCCCTAGAAAAGTTGGGAACCTACAACCGGCGGATCCCGACTTCGGCGATCTCGCAAACCACCGCATCCCTGTGCATTGTGCAACCCTTGTTCGGCAGTGGCACGTTTTCATCGCTTTTCAGCACTCACCCCCCCTTGGAAGACCGCATCGCGGCCTTGAAACAGATGGTTGGCGCGCCATTGCGTTGATCGGTGACCCGATGTGCAGCAAACGTACAAGGTGAGGTAAAGATTTCTCCGATGACCCAGTTCATTTCCCCCATGAAGGGCCGGTCTCACCATTAATTGATTGAAAATACAAGATTTACGGAGTCATGGGGTGACTGAACAGTTTGGTGCCCCAGATGCACTATTCCTGGCACCAGTCCGGGGGGATTCGGGCCAAGTCTGGGGGGAACACGTTATGAGCTGTCGGGACACTATTCATCTGATTTGTATGTACTTAGAGGGGAAACTTTCTCCTAGCGTTCAGGGCGAGATTGAGCGCCACCTGCAGGGATGCGCCGATTGCCGCCTGGTTCTGGATGCTGCGACCACCACTCTGGATCGTTATTTTGGCGCTCCGAAGACGGTTTCTGACTCGCAAGCTGCTTGATCTCTTACCATAAAGTATTTATTTTGAAATAATTCCGGTCATGTAGGGGATTCCCCTTCAGGCCCGATTTTATTTGGGGCCAGAGGTCGAGTGTCCCGGAATTGCTAGTAACCTTCCTGTAAAAATTGCGCGCATAGAGAGCAGCCTGTAATCTTTACTGGTACTAGTACGCTGTGAACCGGCCCGCCAAGCTCCAGAATGGAAGCTCATCTCACTCTTTCTAATGCCTTTAGGGAGATTCCCGAGCGACTCGCTACTTTGGTTCTGAGAGTGCCCACTTCCAAGTCACACGGCGTGACCGCCGAAAAAGGAGACGACGTACATGAGCGAGTTTCAGGATTCCAATACCCAGGCAGGCGCACCCCGGTGGGTAGGCTTGGCCGTTGCGGCTCTGGGAGTGGCTTCTTTGGTGGGGATCGGGTTCGGCTGGAGCGCGATGAGCCAGAACAAGGCGACAGAGCAGAATCTCCAAGCCTCTCTGAAGCAGCAGAACGATGCTCTGCTTCAGCGCCTTGGCAGGACCGACGACCAGAATCAGCAGCTCCAGAGCGACCTGAAGGTCGTGACGGACAAGCTGAATGTGACCCAGGAAGAACTCGACAAGGCACGCAAGCAGTCCAAAGCCGCGGTTGCCTCCTATGATAAGAAACTTTCGAGCGTCAACAGCCAACTGGCCACCAAGGCCAGCACCGAAGACGTAACCAAGCTGAATGGTGACGTCACCGGCGTGAAGAACGATCTCGACGAAACCAAGGGAAAGCTGGATCGCGCCACTGGCGACATGGGCGTGATGAGCGGATTGATCGCGCGCAACCACGACGACGTGGAAGAACTGAAGCGCCGCGGCGACCGCAACTATTACGAATTCACCATCCAGAAGGCCAAGACCCCGCAGCACGTGGGCCCGGTTGCCATTACTCTGAACAAGACCGACCAGAAAAAGTCCAAGTACACTATCACGGTTCTTGCCGACGACAAGTCCATCGAGAAGAAGGACAAAACCTCGGGTGAGCCCGTGCAGTTCTACGTGAAGGGTGCGGCGCGCACTGCTCCTTACGAACTGGTGGTGTTTGACGTGAACAAGAACCAGATCACCGGGTACTTATCCACACCGAAGTCGGCGGGTGCGCCTACGGCCGCCAGCAATACTTCGGGACAATAGGTCCGGGAGAGAGCGCAACTTCCGTTCCTTGAGAGCATTACCGAAAAGGGAGGATCCAGAGAATTCTCCCTTTTTTCTTGTCAAGGGCCGCGACGTCGCATCCAATCCCGGGTCTGGACACGTACTTGTTGGTTGTGACACCCTAAGAGGCGTCCTGACGGGGACTATCAGTAGAGCAAAGGCAGAACTTCTGGAGGGGAGCACACATGAAAGTTAAATTCGCAGCGGGTTTGGCACTCTCTCTTTGTACGGCATTTCTCACCATCGGAGCCGACGGCAGCTGGACGGGTTACATTTCCGATAGCGCCTGCGGCGCCAAAGGGACGAGCGAAAGCCACGCGGCTTGCGCCACCAAGTGCGTGAAGGAAAAAGGCGCATCGTACGTGTTCGTTAACGACGCCGACCACAAGGTCTACACCATTGACGCGCAGGACAAGGTCGCGGCCCATGCCGGGCATCACGTCGTCGTGAAGGGCACGGTTGACGGCGGTGGGCTGAAACTCACCAGCATCGACATGGCCAAGTAAGGAACGTCCAAAATTGGAATGAATTCAGGGGCAGGGCTTCGGCTCTGCCCCTATTTTTTTAAGGGTCGAACGCGCGCGCAGATCGTTCTCAGCCGATTGACGCGGAACTTGCCGACGGCACTTCCTTAGGCTGCGAACCCTTCAACCCGTAAAACGCAATATAGAGGTAGCAAAGCACCGGCAGAATAAAGGCATGGTGCAATCCGATCGTCGGCATGTCGGCAAGAGTTCCAAACAAATACGGGATTATTGCTCCTCCGACGATGGCCATAATCAGCAATCCCGATCCTTCTCCCGTCAGCGGTCCGAGATCGGCGATTCCTAGCGTGAAAATACTCGGGAACATGATCGAGTTGCAAAGGCCTACCAGGATGATACTGGCCATGGCGACGTGCCCGGTTGTAAGCATGGAGGTAATCACCAGGGCCGTCGCACAAAACGCCGCGATACCAAGCAGGGTCCCGGCTTTCACTTTCTGAAGTATCAGGGAGCCGATGAAACGGCCAACCATTGCTCCTGTCCAGTAGTAAGTAACTAACTTTGCCCCTTCCCTCTCGGAAAGATTTCCAATCTCATGCAAATGGAAATATTTGATCAGGAAAGTTCCGATGGAGACTTCCGCGCCGACGTAGACAAAAATGCCGATAACTCCCAGCACCAGGTGGCGATATTTCCAGACGCTTCCGGTGACGACCTGGCCTTTCTTCTGTGCTCCTGGAATTGCCGGCAGACGCAGAAAGTAGATAACCACGGCGAGCGCTACCAGCAGTAGGCCGATGAAGAGATAAGGAGTCTTCACGGACGACGCCTGCTGCACTTTATAGGCCTGCAGGGCATTCGCGGAAAGCTGTTGGATATCGTCACTGCTCATCGCGGTGGTGGTGAGGATGAACATTCCCCCGATAAACGGTCCGATCGCCGTGCCCAGCGAATTAAACGCCTGGGTGAGGTTCAGGCGACTGGAAGCGGTCTTGGCCGGCCCCAGCACCGCGACGTAGGGATTGGCGGCAACCTGCAGAATCGTGACGCCCGCGGCAAGCACCATCAAGGCGCCCAGAAAAAAGGGATAGGAGGCGGCGCTGGCCGCCGGGATGAACAAGAACGCTCCCAGGCCCATGGTCAGCAACCCGATCACGATCGACGATTTGTAGCCGGTCTTGTTGATGAGTCTTGCCGCTGGAATGGAAAAAATGAAATACGCAAAAAAGAAGGCCACTTGCACCAGGCTGGCCTGCCGGTAATTCAGATTGAAGATGGACTGGAGATGGGGGGACACGATGTCGTTCAACACGGTCACAAATCCCCACATAAAAAAGAGCGAGGTCAGCGCGAGTAGCGCTCCGGTCTGCGTCCGGTTGACCCCGCCCGCCTCGGTGGATGGTTGCGCAACTATGTTTGTCATGGTTCTCGCATCTCAATTCTGTCCGTTCCGGCGACTGTTGGGATGCCGTGATGTTGCCACACCTCAGCCTGCTAAAGAAATCGTTTCTGTGGCGTTTTGCCTTCGATGGCAATTGGTAAAAGAAGGCCCCGCGGCGATATCCTGAGAGCGATGGAAAGGAACTGAGATGCGGAATCCGCGACGTCTTGTTCTGATGCTCGGCTTTCTCGGACTCCTCGCCACGCCTGTGCTTTGCGCTCAGGACTTTTCAGGAGTCGTGATCTGGTCTGAGCCGGGCTTACCGGCTGCGGATTCCGCCGTGCCTCCGGCTGAATTTCTCTCCAAGACATTTCCACACTCGAAAATTGTCGCCACAGATCAGCTTCCCGCGCAGTTGGCGGACGAGCGGACGCAGCTCTTAATTCTTCCCCAGTCTTCTGTGGTTCCGGAATCGGCGTGGTCCGCGATGTACAGCTATCTGTGGCGCGGGGGAAATCTTCTTGTGCTCGGTGGCAGACCCTTCACACGATCGGCGTATCGCGATGCCGGCGGGTGGCACTTGCGGGATGATTCGGCGCGCTTCTTGCGCCCGCTGTTCATCGACCAATACCAGATCACGCCGGGTTCCGAGCAGGAAGAATTCGTCCGCAATCCGGACATCTCCATCGAGCTTCCGAAGTTCGATTGGCAGCGGGCTTTTAGCCCAGTGATTCGCCTGAGCGCCAACGATATCTATCGCCGCGGGGGATCCGCCGGGTATCTCGACGCGCGCGTGTATCCGCTCGTTTGGGGTGAAACGAACGGGCGCCGCATGTCCGCGCCAGTGTTGCAGATCGATCATCTCGCTTCGGGATTCGATGGCGGGCGCTGGATTTTTCTTTCCGCTGAGCTTTCCGCGCAGTTCTATTCCTCCGCGGAGGCGGGCAAACTCCTTCGCGCGCTCGCTTTTCGCGCGATGATCGGCGCTGAAGATTTCTACGTGCGGCCTAGCCTGCCGCTGTATCTTCCCGGCGAGCCCATCGAGCTGGAAACATATTTTTACTCGCCAAGGAAAGCCAGCGCTCCCCTCACCATTCAAGTGGCTGCTTTCCCCGAAGGCCACCCCGCCGACAAGCAATCGCTCACTATTTCTCTCCCGGTCGGCGCTCCACCTTTGCTTCCGGCTTCCGGAACAAAAGGCCTCCAGATCATCGAAGCGCGCCTTTTCGAAGGCACCGCGCTGCGTGCGATCTACCATTCGGCGTTCTGGATTCGCGATGAGGAGTTTCTCCGCAGCGGGCCGCGTCTGGGCGTTAACTCCGACTACTTCACGGTCAACGGCAAACCCATGGCCGTGGTCGGCACCACTTATATGTCCAGCGAGGTGCAGCGCCTGTTTTTTGATCACCCCAATGTTTACGTATGGAACCGCGACCTTTCCCTGATTCACGATGCGGGACTCAACATGGTGCGCACCGGCTGGTGGACCGGCTGGGACAAACTTTGCGACGAGACGGGGCGGCCCTACGAGCGCACTCTCCGCACGCTCGAAGCTTATTTGATGTCCGCGCGGAAATATGAACTCCCCGTGCAATTTAATTTCTTCGCGTTTCTTCCAGACGCTCTGGGCGGCGCGAATGCGTATCTCGATCCGCAAGCGGTGCGCCGCCAGCAAAATCTGGTTGCCAGTGTTGCAGCGCGCTTTCGTGAGGCGCCTTTCGTGGCATGGGACCTGATCAATGAGCCGAGCTTTTCTTCGAAGCTGTGGACTATGCGCCCGAATGGCGACTCGCTCGAACAAGCAGCGTGGAACGCCTGGCTCACGAAGCGTTATCCGGATCGCGCCGCGCTCGCCGCAGCCTGGAATGTTCCGCCCGATTCCGTGCAGGGACAAATCTCCCTGCCCTCCGAACAGGAATTTTCCGTGCAAGGAGTTTATAACGGCGTAAATTCCCTGCGCGTTTATGACTACTATCTGTTTTCCCAGGAAGCATTCGCCGAATGGGCGCGCGGCATGCGGAAAGCCATTCGCACCGCCGGCTCTTCGCAGCTCATCACCGTGGGCCAGGACGAGGGCGGCAACATGGATCGCCTGTCCCCGGCTTTCTTTGCTGCTTATGTTGATTTCACCACTAGCCACTCCTGGTGGCAGAACGACTCGCTGCTTTGGGATTCCCTGGTCGCCAAACAACCTGGCCGGGCCATGCTCATTCAGGAAACCGGATTGCAGCGCGAGTTGAATCTCGACGAGCAGGCCCGGCGGACTCCCGAGCAGGAAGCGATGTTATTCGAACGCAAATTCGTTCTCTCGTTTGTGCAGGGCTCTGGCGCAATCGAATGGCTTTGGAACTCCAATTCGTACATGGCGGACAGCAACGAAACGCCCATTGGCGCGCTCCGGCCGGACGGCACAGAAAAACCGGAAGCAACCGTGCTGCGCAGCCTGGCAAAGTTTTCCGCTGCGGCCTCGCCGTACCTCCAGAATCCAAAACCGCCGGAAATCGCCGTTGTGACGTCGCAAGCGGCGCAATTTTCGGTATTCAACGATCTCCAGCTTGCTGCCCAAAGAAATGCGGCCCGGGCGCTCAGCTACCATCTGCACCAGCCGTGTTACTTCATCGCGGAAAACCAGATCGAGCATCTGGGCGCGCCAAAGCTGGTGATTCTTCCATCCGCGCAGGCGCTCCGGGAGGACACCTGGCAGGCATTGCTCGCCTACGTGAAAAAGGGCGGCAATCTGTTGGTCACTGGCTCTGTCGCCCGCGACGAGCATTGGCATGTGGTCGATCGCCTCGCGCCTCTTGGCGTAAAGGCTGCTCTCGAACCGCTCACCATGCATGCGGCTGGGCCGGAGACGCCAGGAAATGCAGATTCGATTCCGTTTGATCAGCAGAAGCAGATGCTGCTGGAATACTGGAAATTTCCGGACGGCTCGGCGGACATAGACGTTGCTGTCGGGCAGGGGAATCTTTTCCTCGAAGCCTATCCGGTCGAACTGGCGCGCGATTCGGTTTCGGCCGCCCGCGTTTACGAAAAACTATTGCAACATCTGGCGATCAATCCACCGTTTAAGTTGTTATCGAAGATATCGTCGGGAGTGTTGATTTATCCCATCGAACTCCAGGATAGCGTTTTGTACATCCTGGAATCAGAAACGGATCAAGATACCGACGTAAACCTGCAAGACACCGCGACTAGCGTCAAGCTCCATATGCGCCTCCCGGCGCAGCGCGGGGCGTTGGCGCTGATTGACAAGAAGACGAAAACCATCACAGCTCAATACGGCTTCTAGTCAGAAGCGCTCTCCACAAACCCGGGTCACTGCGCGAGGCGGTTAGTGCTGCTCGTAAACCAGCACCTGCATCGCGCCGTTGTCAGCGCTGGGCACGTACAGACGCTTGGTCTTGGAATCGTAGCCGAAGGTTTTCGCGCCCGCGTGGGTGGTCAATTCCTGCGCAAGGGAATACTTGTCCGGCGAGTCCTGGTGAAATATGAAGACTTTGCCGTCGCCCGTGGAGAGATAGACAAGCTTGGTCGCGGTATCAAAGGCAGCCGCGTCCACTCGTTCGCCGATCGGGGAGGTAAAGACAACTTTTCCGTTATCGGCGTTGAGCACGGCAAGATGCTTGCTGCGGCATCCGACGAACAGCCGGTGATTTTCCGCATCCATCGCCAGCGCGGTGGGAGTCCCGCACGGCGCGAGCGGCCAGCGGTCTTTTACTTTGAGGGTTTTTGCGTCAATGTGCAGTGTTTCGTTTTTCTCTTCCAGGTTGACGTAGAAATTGCCCTTGCCGTCGAAGGCTCCGTACTCCGGGCCGCCGCCGAGGTCAATGGCTCCGGCCACGCTGCCATCCGAGCCGTTCAGAACAGTGATGCTGTCACTATCGCCGTTCATCACGTACACGCGCTTGGTGGAGGGCTCGTAAACGATGGCATCGGGCTTCTTGCCGACCTTGATTTCCGGCGAGGTCTTCAGCGTTTTCAGGTCGAATGGAATCACCGCATCGGACTTGCCGGCCGAAATGTATCCTCGGCCAAACTCCGAAGCGATAGCCACACCGTGCGCGCCGGGCGTATTAGGAATGGTGCCCACAACGGTGAGCGAATCCGCATCCAGCACATCCACCTGCGTAGCGTGGGCAATGTACACGCGGCGCCCGGCCTCATCGCCAACTACATAATCCCAGCCACCCGTTCCGGGGACAGGCACCTGCTTCAACAACTCATACTTGCCCACCGCCAGCGCAACGCTTGCCACCATCGCCGCGCTACACAGCAATCCTGCCATCTGTTTTCTCATCGCTCCTCCGCACTCTCTTGTACGCGGCCCAACCTAAACACACGCTAAATCCATCCTGAAAACTCTTTCAGCCGACTTCCTTAAGGGAAAATGGCCGGTGCGCTCGCCGTTCTTGCGGAGCGAACCGGCCATTCCCGGGGTGTAAATTCCGGCGATCGAAACAATCAATCGCCCGTCGAACGAACCATTGCGCTCGATCGCACCGAGTGACTATTTTTCGTGCGTCGGCGACCAGCGCAGACCCATGGCGAACGTCGGCTCATAGTATTCGCGCTGGACCATGTACTTTGGCTGCCCGTTGTAAAAGCCAAACACTTCGTTGTTTAAATTCAGGCCGTAAGCCATCACTGTGAATCCGTGATTCAGGCGATAGCTTCCCTGTAAATCGATCTGAAAATGGGTGTAAAAGTAATTGTCGCCCAGCGGCCCGTTGAGCCCTCCACCTGTTCCGTCAGTGTATTGATACGCGTAAATGCTGGTTTGGTTGTAGGCGAAGCCGGCGCGAATCGAAAGGCGTCCGCGATCATAGGTCGGGCTGATATTGAAAAGATTAGGCGCCTGGCGCTGCAATCGCGGGCTGTCCGAACGGTTTGGAATACCGCTCGCCTGGGAACCCGTGTGACTGTAGTTTGCCGAGAGACCCAAGCCGCCAAGAAAACCCGGCAGGGAGGTAAAGTGCTGCAGGTAAGCAAGCTCGACGCCCGTTATCCAGCCACTTCCCGCGTTGACGAATTGAGAAACAACCCACGTCCCCACGGGATAGTTTGGGTTGTTCGGATTCGGGGTGTAGTTATCCTTGGTGGCTTGGGTTTCCACGATCGGACTGTACAACTGCTTGTAGAAAAAGCCCCCTTGAATGATTCCAAAAGGTTTCAGGTAGTGTTCGACAAGCACATCGTAGTTGTTCGCTGTTTCCGCCTTTAAATCGGCGTTGCCAAGCTGGGCGGTATTCGGGTTTACGGTAACCAGAAGGGCCTGTGCGATGTCTTGCGGGTCCGGCCGGGACAGTGCCCGGCTGTACACTACGCGCAAATTGGTGTCGTTACCCAGGTCGAAGCGCACCGAAGCACTCGGCAAGGCGTTAATGTAGGAACCCTGCTGCCGCAGGGAGACACTTCCCTGTTGACTCGGAGTATTCAAGCAAGTGGGATCGCACTGATAGGTATAGGAATCGAGGCTTGTCCCCTCAACCCGCAACCCGGCAACAATGCGAATTCGACCGGTCAGATCCAGAGTATCCATCACGTAGCCAGCGGAAACCTGTTCGACGTAATCAAAATTCGCTGAATTCTGCCCAATCGTGCCCGGGGTCAACGTGAAAGCCGAGGGATTGGCATTCAAATAGTTGATGAGCTTGCTCCAGTCCGTTGTGGGGCCGAACTGGTAATGGTTCTGGTAGTAGTTGGGGTCTGTAAAAGTGCCGAGGAATCCGGTCAACGGCACAGAGCCGTTCGGGGTGTATGTAGGTTCATAGGAGTTGTCGAACTTATGTGCGTTGCGGAATTTTCCACCAATCTCAATGGTCGAGAGGTGCGAGCCGAGGTGATACCTCTTTCCATAGGCTCCCGTAAACTGCAAATTCAGCTGGGGCGAGTGTCCGAAGGAAGTGTTGATGTCGGTCATGTCAAAATTCGCCGGCGCGAAGGCCTCTGCTGTGCAGCTCGAAGTAAACTGCGGAATGTATAGGCTCTTTGTAAGCTGCGGACTGTATTGGCAGGAGCTTCCGTTCGGATACAGCGTGTTGTAGGTATTGTTAACTCCAAAGTCAGCACCTTCATCGCCGCCCGAATTCACTTGTTGAGAACGCGAGACAGATACATCCCAGGACAGCCACGAAGTTGCAAACACGTGCTTACCCCCAAATAGCAGGCTGCCAATGATGAAAATCGGAACACGATTCGAAACGCTAAATTGTGGAGTGCCGGCGCCGCACTCGGTGTTACCCGTGCCGCTGCATCCGTTGCCGTTTAATGTTGAAATCCCCGGCGTGTTGTCGAAAAGTTTGTAAGTCCACTTGTCGCCGAAATCATGAAAGTCCGAATAGATAAATCGGGCGTAAATGTCCGAACCTTGGCCCAAAGTGTAATCCGCGGAGCCAGTGAAACCCCAGCGCGAGCGCTTATAACGGTATTCCCGCAACTGCTGCTCGACGTACCAGGGTTGCGTGGAGTTATCTGCAAAAGTCGCGATGTCAGGTGTAGGTTCAATGTCGTTAATGCCGCGGCCATTCCAATCATAGGAAGTGCCAAACAAAGCGCCGAACTTTTTGCTCTGGCCAAAACGCATGCCGACGGTTCCGGTGGTTTGCACCAGGTTTCGCCCGCCGAGGATGGGGTTTGTTCCGCCTGTGCCCATCACCGCGATGGTCGGCCGCTCGCCCGCCGTCTTCGTTACGAGATTCACGGAGCCTCCGATGCCGTCGCCGTCCATGTTCGCTTGCAGGGTCTTGTTCACTTCGACGGACTCCAGCAGGTCGGCTGGCATGGAATCGAATTTGATCTGGCGGACGCCGGGTTCAGGCGATGGAATGTTTACGCCGTCAATAGTGGCGTTGGTAAGGCGGGGCTCCAAGGAGCGCACCTGAATGTACTTTCCCTCGCCTTCGTCCCGTTCGAGGGTGATGCCCGGCAGTCGGCCAACGGCGTCGGCGACATTGGCGTTGGGAAGTGAGGTGAACACCTCGTTGGGAAGAACTTGAACGATGTTATCGGCCGTGCGCTCGCGGTTGATCGCTTCCGCCTCACCGGAAACGCGGGCGGCGGTCACAAGAATTTGATCATTCTGCGAAGAGACGGCCATTTTTGCATCAACCGTCTCCGCATGTCCGGCGGTTACGTTCACCACCTGGGTAAACAACGAAAAGCCCACGTAGGTTATCGTGATCGTGTAGGTGCCGGGCGTTAGGTCATTAATGAAATAGGCGCCCTGATCGTTTGTCGCTACCGTAACTCCGCTGGGCTGCATCTCGACCTGCGCGCCTTGCAAGATAGCGCCGCTGGTATCCTTGACATGCCCGGTCACGGAACCCTTGTTGCTCTGAGCCACGGCGGTCTGCAAAACTCCGCACACCAGAGTCAGGGCTAAGACTGCAAGAAGGCGGATTAATCTCTTCATTTGGGGTTCTCCTCACTTCAAAGTCTTCAACTTCTTATCCGGTAATTGCCTGATGCATCCCGGAGTGCTCTGCGAAGCGCTACGCCAGGAGGAAGGCAATGAGCGTAGAAACCTTCTGCATATTCGCGGCGCGGGGCCTTGGTCGAAATAGACGGTGAAGGTCGCGTCCATGGGAAGTGCAGGATTTATTTCCCGATGCTTCGAGATTTAGGAACGACACCCGAGACGCCCACCACTGCGAATTCCTGATTCCAGTTAGCCACGCGGGTGCTGTACTTCAGATGAACGCGCGTTAAAGACAGGTTAAAGAGGGGGTGAAAGGTCTTTCAGTTTCAGCCGGAGCTAGGCCAGACTGGTGGGCCTTTCCTTGAGTTGGTCCACTTCGCGATCGTTGAGGTGCATGTTGTTTGCAAGTGGAAGCCGGATGGTAACCTTTGTGCCCTTTTCCGCCCGGCTTTCTATTTCTATGGCGCCGTTGTGCCGTTCCGCGATCCACTTGGCAATAGAAAGTCCCAAACCGGAGCCGCGGGTCTCGCGGGAACGCACCTGATCCGCTCGATAAAATCGCTCGAAGACGTGAGGCAGGTCCTTTTCGGCAATCCCGATTCCCGTGTCCGACACTTCGATAATGGCCTGACCGTCTTCCAGATGCATTCCCAGTGCGATGTGGCCGCCGGAAGGCGTGTACTTCACGGCGTTTTCGAGCACGGTCATGAACAGGCGCTCGAGCGCGGCTTCATCCGCCAAAAGGGTATGGCTGTACGGCACAACCGATTCGGAAAACGTGAGCCCCTTGCCCAGGGCCAGGAGATTCGCCTTTTGTCCCGCGCGTTGCAAGACGCCGTACAAGTTTGCCGGCTCGAGCTTGAGTTGAACCACATTCGCGTCGGCGCGCGCCAGGGTGAGCAGATGCTCGATCAGCTCGCTGGTCTCTTCCGATGTGGCGAGAATGCGATGGAGCGTTTCCCGGTACTGGCTTTCCGTTCGCGACCTCCGCAAAGCGATCTCCGCATTGGTGCGAATCAGCGCCAGGGGAGTCCGCAGATCGTGCGAAGCATCGGCGGTAAATTGGGTAATGCGCTTCACGGAGGTCTCGATGCGGTCCAGCATTGCATTCACCTGTTCCGTCAGCCGCCGCAGTTCATCTTTCGCCCGCGGAACTTCCAGGCGTCCGGAAAGATTCCGCACGCCCACTCGCTCCGTGCTCTCGATGATGCGGTTCACCGGAGCCAGCGCCCTTCCGCTCAACCAATACCCAAGCAGTGAAGCAACAATCACCAACAACGGCAGAAATCGCTTCTCAATCAATCGAAAATTATCCAGCGCCTGATCAAACGGCTCCGTGGGCACCGCGGCATCTATCTGAAACATCCGCCCATCCACCCAGACTCTTTGCCGTGCAATCCGGTACTGCAGCGCCTCCAGATTGGTGGTGAGAAACGTGGTGCCTTCATTTCTCAGCGGTTGGAAAGGAGTCTGTACCAACAGAAACCGCGGGGACCGATAGATCCATTGTCCGTCCGGCCCGGCCACTTCAAAAATCGCGCCGTTCGCCCACAATTCGGCAAGCTCGTCCAATTCCTTCTGAACTTTCGGCACACCTCTGGCCACGGAGCCGTTAAGAACTCTTTGAACAATGTCCAGGTTGCGGCGGGAAGCGTCGTTGACGGCGGTTTCGATGCTGCGGCGAAATCCAAAGTCGCAAATCCAAAAAAATGCCGTGAAGGACACCGCCAGCACCAGAAAATAGAGCGCCGTCAGCCTTGCACGTATCGTCAGGTTCATGTTCCCGGCACCGACCCTAAAGAATAGCCGAAACCTCGATGCGTCTGGATGAGCCGGACCGCCACGCCATCGTCCACCTTTTTTCGCAGCAGGCGCACAAAAGCGTCCAGCGTATTCTCGCTCACCTCGCGGCCCGGCCCCCAGACGTTGGACAGGATTTCGTGCCGCGACACGATCCTTCCCGCGTTGCGCGTCAGCAGTTCCAGAAGCCGGAATTCCGTCAGCGACAAAAAAATCTCCGTGCCCGCCCGGAAACTTCTGTGGGTCGTCAAATCCAGCACCAAGTCCCGGACCTCCAACACGTTCTTGCGCCGGAATTCGCGACGCCGGATCAGCGCGCGCATCCGTGCCAGTAATTCCACGAAGGAAAATGGCTTGGTGAGGTAATCATCCGCGCCGGCGTCGAGCCCTTTGACGATGTCGGGCAGGGCGTCTCGCGCCGTCAGCATCAGCACCGGGGTTTCTTCTTCGCGCCGCCGCAACTGCTTGGCCACTTCCAGACCGTTCATCTGCGGCAGCATAACGTCGAGCAGAATTAAGTCAAAGGATTCGGACGCGGAAAGCTCCAGAGCGGTGCGCCCGTCATGCGCAACGCTCACCTCATAGGACTCTTCTCTAAGTCCGCGGGTCAACAGCCCGGCCATCTCCGGCTCATCTTCGACGACAAGTACATGCATGGTGAGTTTCTCTGAGGGAATCATAGTTTGCCGTCTGTAAATGCTCTGTGAACGAGTGGTTACAAACGAAAGTCAAGCATGCAGCCCGGGCAGTGATTCCTGACCGAGCCGAAAATCAGCCGGAGTTGAACGCTTAATCGAGTTTGTAGGACTTGGGAGGCAGCAGCAGTTGAATGCCGAAATATCCATAGAAATAGGAATGCGTGGGACTGGACGCTTGCAGGCTGCGTCCGGCCATCAGCAGTAGGATCACCGGCCGATGGAGCTTGTAGCGGCCGCCGAAGTCCATGGTGGGCAGATTTTCGGAAGGGTGGAAGGTGCCCTGGTTATAGACCTCCAAGTCCAGTTCGAGTTTTTTTGTGAATTCGTGGCCCAGAACGATGCCGGTGATCCAGCCGTCCGGTCCTTTGTGGACGGCCTGATAGCCGATCTCGTAGTCCACATCAATGGGGCCAAATTTCTTGGAGAACTCAAATGGCAGGAGGAACGAACTGTTTGCGGGAGTGATGCCTCGGCGAGACGCATCGTTGGGATTGTTGAGGAAGAACTGAGGGAAAACCGAAATGGAGAGACCGGAATCCCCGGTATCGTAGAAACGCCACTTAACACCAGGATTGGATTGACCCAACCCATATTTCGTTCCCGAACCGGGATTTTGCACCCGCAACCAGGCGTTTTCATAGGTGAGCTGAATGCGATCGCCAATGCCGAAGTTGATGTCCACATCCGGCGTGTGCGATGCCGACTGATTGCTGTAGTAGAACGGCTCGTAACCTATGTTGATTTCCCAATTGAGATGGCCGGGCGTGCCCGGATCATTGGTGATATACGGCGGCCCGCCTTGGGCAAACGCTGGGGCAGCGGCGAGGGACATCCAGACGAGTGCGATAACGCCGCGGAGCATGGTTTCCAGATGTCCGGTCAAGCGTCCAATGTAAATATTCCGGGAAGCAAGTGGAATTGCGATTCGGTAGTTCAGAAGAGTCCCTGCCCTCGCGTTCAAAAGTCACTTCCAGCAGCACATTATTCATTGCCCTGCCTCTAGTTTAGGCTAGCGATGCACAGATAAACGCAGGATTAATGAGCAGGGGTGCCGCTTGCAAGAACAGGCAGGTATGCTGTGAAGGTAGTTCCATCAGCATCCGAGCGCTTTAATTCCAGGCGGCCGTGATGCGCTTCGGCAATCCAACGAGCGATCGAAAGTCCGAGCCCCGCTCCTCCGGTGTCGCCTTCGCTCCGGGATCTGGCCTTGTCCGCGCGGAAAAAGCGCTCGAAGATGCGCGGTTGGAGTTCCGCGGGAATTCCGGGTCCGGTGTCCGACACCTGCAGAGCGTACATATCCCCTTCGCGGCGGCAATCGACATGGACGGTGCCGCCAGCGGGCGTGTATTTGATTCCGTTGTCCAGGAGGTTCAGCAACATTCGCCGCAGCAGATCTTCGTCCGCTTGCAAGGGGAGCTCCGGTTGAATCGAGGAAGTCAACGTGACGCCTTTGGAAATGGCCAGGGAGCGTGTCCGGCGAAGCACGTCGGCGACCAGTTCATCGAGATAGATCTCGCGCCGCCTCAGGGGATACTGCCCGGCGTCGGCGCGGGTCAGTGTAAAAAGATCCTCGATGATCAGCGCCAGGCGATGCGATTCGTCGCGGAGAATAGTGAGTGCTTCCCGGTACTCCTCCGGCGAGCGATCGGGCCGCGATAGAGTAACTTCCGTCTCGCCCTGCAAGATGGCCACCGGAGTTCGCAATTCGTGGGAGGCGTCAGCGACGAAGCGCCGCTGCTGTTCGAAGGATTTTTCCAGCCGGTCGAGCAATTCGTTGAACGCGAGCGCCAGCTTTCCCAGTTCGTCGCGCGGATTGGAGACTTCCAGGCGCTCGGTCATCCGAGCGGCACCCATTCCGCGCGCCTGCGTGGCCATATCGGCTACCGGAGCCAGACTCTTGCGGGTAAGAAAATATCCGCCCGCGCTCGCCAGCAACAGGGCAATCGGAATGATCCAGTAAAACGTGTAACGAATATCCTCCAGGATCTCTTTTTGCGGATGCAGGGATTGCAGGATCACCAGGGTCAATTTGCTCTCCGCGGGCGGCAGAAGGCGCGAATATCCCCGCAAGCCTTGCTTGCCTCCCGGGACATTATGAAAGGATTTCGGACTGGAACCCGGGTTGGCCGCGGCATGCACCAGTTCCTGAAATTTCTCGGAGGCGAAGATGTCGAGAGTGAATTGTTCCGGCCCGCTTGGCACCACCGGCAGGTCCAGGGAACTCTGGAGCACCCGCCCGTGTTCATCCACAATGGCGAAGATAACGTCGCGGAAGCGATGTTCGATCATGGCTTCCCGGGCGGCGTCCTTGATTCGATCTGTACCGGAGTCGTTGCGCCGCTCGGCGTTGAAAGTGGTGAGGTACGTTTCGCTCAGCTCCACTAGATTGCTATCCGTGCGTTCCACGTTATTCCGCCAATACAGAAAATAGGTCAGCGCCGCCAGCAGAATCAAAAATAGCCCCAGGAGGCCGGTGTACCAGAGCGTCATGCGGGAGCGCACCGAATCAAACATTGGATTTTTTCGTTCCGCTGGAGTTCGCGGCGGTCATCTTTGTCTGGGCTTCGTCGGTATCGCAGAGGATGTAACCGCTGCCCCGGCGTGTCTGCAGCAACGGCTTGCCCGCTGCATCCCCCAACTTGCGGCGCAGGCGGTTCACATAAACCTCGATCAGGTTGGAAAACGGGTCGAACGATTCGTCCCAGACGTGCTCGGCGATTTCCGATCGGCCAATCACTCGCCCGGCGTTGCGCGCAAAATATTCGAGCAGCGCGTATTCCTTGGCTGTAAGGGGAATCGAACGCGTACCGCGCTTGGCGGTCTGTGATCCAGTGTCCAGTTTCAGGTCGCCGACGACGATTTGCGGGGGCCGCAGTTCGTTGGGGCGCCGCAGCAACGCCCGCAAACGTGCCAGAAGTTCCCGGAACTCGAAGGGCTTGGTGAGGTAATCGTCCGCGCCGCAGTCCAGCCCGATGATGCGGTCGTCCACGCCGTCTCTGGCGGTCAGCATGAGGATTGGGGTGCGCTTGCCGCTGGCGCGGATGGCTTTGCACGCCGCAAATCCATCCATGCCGGGAATCATCACGTCCAGTACGATCAAATCGTAATCGTTGATTTCTGTCTGATAGATGGCGTCGTTTCCGCTTCCCACGACGTCGACTGCGTAGGACTCTTCACGCAGCCCCTTGGCTACGAATCGGGCGATTCGCGCGTCATCTTCCACCAGGAGAAGTCGCATGCCCGTATCATACGGCAGTTTGTTCCCGGCGAAAAAACCAGCCTGTTATCAAGCGCGCATTTTAGCCGACTAATTATTTGTGGCGAATCTCCACCGGGGCGCGTGTGCGATCCAACGGAAACACCTGCAACTGCCACTTAACCGGCACCGAGGTAGGTACGTAGCACATGGTTTTGTCGCAAGCCTGATATTCGAGTTTTCCAGTGATGGTGTAAGTCTTCCCATCTTTCCCGAGCGAGCCCCAGAACTGCGAACTGGAACTCACCTTCACATCCTGGCTGATGCGGAAGGTGCCTTCGTAGACGGGCACTTTCTCTTTAATTGCGGGCAAATACAAAACGGTCGAAGCAGGATAAACGGCGGAGCTCAACTCCAAATCCTGCACCGGATCAATCACCAGTTTGACGGGTTTGTAACCCTGAGTTCCGGGCGCGTACACATGTACATCCGAGGGCAGCCGCACCTCAGCCGTAATGACCAGGCGCGTTCCGGGAACACCGGTGCGATCGGATTGTTCGAGGGCGAGCTGAAGATGCGGGGCTTCGACCGTGTCGGTGACTTCCTGGCCCAGCTCCGGAAATAGCTTGGAGATGATGCTGTTCCCTGTTAACCGTTCGCGGTATTTCGCCTCGAAAAACTTCTCCTTGATAATCCCGTTGGTGTCGATGAAAAAATAGCCGGGGCGGGCAAATCCCTTCTGCATGCCCGTGGCTTCGTGATTGAAGACGCCGTAGGCCTTGATGATTTTCGAATCGGGGTCCGCGAGCATCGGATAGTCGATTTGGTGGCGGTCCGCAAAAAACTTCAGAATTTCTTCAGAGTCGTAGCTGATTGCCGCGAGTTTCACGCCTTGCTTTTCGAACCGCGGTATGGCGCTTTGCAGCTGGACCAGCTGCCCTTTGCAGAAGGGTCACCAGTCGGCCGAGCGGAAAAACAATAGGACGGTGCCGTTCTTCCCTTTCAGGGTCTCAAGCGTTTGCACCTTGCCAAATTCGTCGCGCGCAGAAAATTCCGGAGCCTTCTGGCCGACGGCGAGGCCAATGGACATCCTCTCGGTGGAGGCGACCTGGATGGTGTCTTCGTCGAGAGTTCCGCGCACGGTCACCGTGTCGCCGAGGTGGCCAGTTACTTTGTTCTGCGGTTCGAGGCCGTACATGACGCGGTTGGTGTCGTCGTAGAGTGCCACCGTGGCGCCCGGCACGTTCTTGAAACACTCAGGGGATTCGTTGAACGCCTCATCCGCGTTGCACGCGCTGGTGACCAGGACGCCGGACCACGCGCCGGTCTTCGTTGCAGTGTTCTGCCCAGCCATCGCCAGCGCGGCCGTGGAAAGAAGCGCGGCGCTGCCGAGGACTAAACTCTTTGCAACAAATTGGGACTTAGCTTTGTGCATGCACTCAAGTCCTTCCAGTTCGCTTTGAACTTGCATGAACTCTACGCTTGGCGGCCTCTCCGCACAAGTTTTCCGTTCTCTCTTCATGTAATTTCCCTGTCGTCAGGGAGCCGCATCGAAACTCACGGAAAGCGGCTCCAACGGTTCCAAATGAAAACCGAGCGTCTCTCCGGGCTGCACCAGGATGGGCGGCGTGATGGAGCCCGCGATAATGATCTGCCCGGCCTGCAGTGTTTCTCCAAAAAACGAAAGCAAATCCGCCACGTGACCGACGATGGCGATTAATTCTCCCGTCAGCGCCTCAAAATCACGGGTGTTGGTCATTTCCGCGCCGTTTCGCACCACCCGGGCGCTCAAACCAGCGAGCCCTCCACCTGCGTGCGTGGGGTCGCATCCGCTGAGAACCACGTGGCGCTGATAAATGTTGCGAGCCAGCGTGCCTTCAACATCGTCGGACGGATGTTCCACGTCGGCGACTTCAATCGCCGCTCCCAGCCCCGCAATCGCATCTTTCGTCGCTTTCCGGTCAGCGCCCGAAGCCAGATCTTTCCCCATATACACCGTGATCTCAGGCTCGGCCGCCGGTTTTGTCCAGCCCGCAAGAGAAATGCTCGCGCCCGAGGCCACCACCGCATCGCCCATCAGAAATCCCACCAGTGGCGCGTGGATGCGCAATCGTTCCATCGCCACGGGTCCTCCAAACGCGAGCTTCCATCCCAGCGGTTTTTTCCCAGCCGCCAGCAATTCGCTTCTCCAGCGAAATTGCTGCTTCATTCCATTTGCGATTCGCAGATCTTCCCACGCCTTTGGCATCGCGCAAATCCGATCTTCGCTCAGTAGCCTTCCGGTGGAATTTCGTAACCCGCGGCTTCGAGCGATCCCGCGCCGCTCCATCCCCACATCAGCACCACGTCTTCCTTCCCGGTGTTGTCGAATCCATGCCAGTGACCGCGCGGGGTGAAAACCACGTCGCCTTTTCCCGAGGGCTCGCGGCCGGTATCCGTATAGATGTGTCCGCTTCCCTGAATCACCACGAAAAATTCGTCGCAATTCGGATGCCGGTGCTTATCGTGGCGCGCCCCTGGCGGAAGCACGGTCCATCCGATCAGGAGTTTGTCGGAGCCGGCGGTTTTTTGGTCGATCAGAAACTGCACCTGCATGTTGATCCAGCCGTCTTCTTCCGTTAGTCCGCCCACTTTCGGGACATCTTTAAGATTTGTGCGATACGGCTTCATTTGGACATTCCTCCCAGTCGCCGGTACACCTCATACACAGTCACAAAATCGTGGTGGTCCAGCCCCAGCCCACGGCAGGCGTTCAGCATCTCGTTCGCCGCCGCGCCCAGCGGCACCGGCACGCCCATTTTCCTTCCGAGGTCCAGCGCCAGCAGCATGTCTTTTTGCTGAAGATTGACGTCGCCATAAGTCGCGTCCGAAATGTGCCCCTCCAGAATCAGTGGGGCCCGGTAAGCAATTACCGGCGAGGCCACCACGCTCTTCAACATCGCCTCCACGGCCACTTCCCGCGGCACACCGCCTTTTTCCGCCAGCGCCACGCCTTCGCAAAAACCGATCACCTCGATCACCAGTGTCATGTTCAGCGCGACCTTCAACTGCACCGCAAGCCCCTGCGCTCCGATGTGCGTCACCTTCGGCCCGATCGCCAGCAATACCGGCTGCACCCGGTCGAACGCTTCCTTGTCGCCGCCCACCATGACCGAGGCCTTGTTCTGTCCAATGGTCAGCGTCGTCCCGGAAATCGGCGCGTCCATCATGATCAGCCCGGCCTTGGTGAAAGCCGCGCCAATACTGCGACTGGCATCCGGAGCGATCGTGCTCATATCCAGATACACCGCGCCTTTGCGCAATCCGGAAATGATTCCGTTTTCACCCAACGCCAACTCCTTCACGGCGTCCGAATTCGTGACGATGGTGAAAACCACTTCCGACTCCGCCGCCAGCTCTCTCGGCGATTCCGCCCACTGCATTCCCAGCTTGAACAGCGGTTCCGCTCTGTGTTTGGTCCGGTTCCAGCCGGTCACCTGATGCCCGGCGGCCAGCAGCCGCGGCACGATTGCCTGCCCCATATCCCCGAGGCCAATAAATCCCACTTTCACAGCACACCTCCAGTTTTCAATTTTTCCGGGCCGCTCCGAACTGCCCTGCCCCGCTCTAGTGTTTCAGATGTTTATCGAAGTAATCCATGAAGATCTGGAACGTCTTCTGCTGGATTTCATCCGGCTTGTAGGAGCCATCCGGCTGATTGTAGATGAACACATAGCCGTGAACCGGGTGGTTGAAGCTGGCCCATTGCACGTCTTTGCCGGCTTCCTTCATCCATTCATAAGTGAGCTTAAAAATCCCTTGTTGGTGATCCGTGTCGCGCCCGAAAATAAGAATCGGCGTGTGAATTCGCTGGATGCGCTCCATGGCCTCCCCCTTGTTGGCGTTCTTTCGCGCCACTTCGATGTCGTTATACTGAATTTCATTGTCCTTTCGCGGCGCGGTTGGGCCAGTGTTCACCGTCAGGAACTCGTGGTCGGCCGGCTCGATGCAAACTCCCGCAGCAAATGTGTACTCGCTCACCGCCTTCATGATCATCTCTCCGCTGTGACTTACCCCCATCGCGCCCACCGCGTTTTTGTCCACGTAGGGAAGGGTCTGAAGGTACCTGATGATGGCGATCAGGTCTTCGTGATCCAGCGTTGGGCCGGATTTCAGCATCCGCCGGTCGCCGCTGATACTGTCCGGCAGATTCTGAGGCGGCTTGGAGCTTTCATAGGCGTATGGAATTTCATTCCGGTAATTCACCGTAACCACCACGTAACCCCGCTCGATCATCCGATCCTGCATTTGCGTCAGCCGCGCGGAGAGTTCTTCCACTTTCTTCATGCCTTCGCGACCTTCACCCCAGCCCATGGTGATGGCGGGAAAGGGGCCGTTTCCTTTCGGCTTGCGGACCAGGATCGGGACGTAAATTTCATCGCGGGTCAGGACAAATGTGTAATCGCCGGGGAGGTTCGAACCCTTCACCTCCTTGCTAGCCACAACGTATCCATGCGGCGGGATAGCTTCGGCCGCCTCTCTGCCCGTGCTGAGCTGAGCGGAAATATTCACCGCGCCCGGCGGCAACAGGATTGGCGCGGCAAACACCGCGGCTAATGCCAACAGAATGCCCTTGAGTGATGACTCCATCCTGGACCTCGATTCGCGTCTTAGAATGACTGGATACTATAGAAACAAATGTGCTGCGGATTGTGGTTCTACCACCTGACCTTTTGCCACGTCAACCTCTTTTGCGGTATCCTCCATCCGCTCTCATCCGTCACAGCCCTATTTTGTTGGCGTTTTTCGATGGAGGTTTTGTGAAATTCTTTCGTCCAACTTGCAGTTCCGCTCTCCTCCTCTTCGCCTTGGCATCCCGGCTCGCAGCCCAGACGCAGATGCCTCCCGAGCCTCCTCGGCCGCTCGTCTTAACCGAAGCCATCCCCACTCCCGGCGTACAGGGGCGCTTCGATCATTTCGGCTTCGACGGCAAGAACCAGCTATTCATCGCCGCGCTGGGCAACAATTCCGTGGAAGTGATCGACATCAGCGCTCGCGTCCGCAGTCATTCCATTTCCGGCATTCCCAATCCACAAGGCGTCGCGTACGCCCCGGATTTGAAAAAACTCTTCGTCGCCAGCAGCAAAGGCAAATTGCGGATCTACGCCGGTGAAAACTTCGACCTCATCAAGGAGATCGATTTTCACGGGGATGTGGATAATCTGCGTTACGATCCGGCCACCCATCGGGTCTACGTGGGCTTCGGTGAAGATGAAACCGGCGCGATTGGCATGGTGGACGCCGCTTCCAACGAGCGCTTGCCCGAAGAATACAAGCTGGGCGCTCATCCGGAATCTTTTCAGCTCGAATCGGCCGGTCCCAATATTTACGTCAACCTTCCGGACTTGAAGCAGATTGCGGCAATCAATCGCAAAACAGGCGCTATTTCGCGCTGGCCGATGACCCTCGAGCACAACTTTCCCATGGCTCTGGACGAAGTCAATCACCGCCTGTTTGTTGCTACGCATGAACCCGCGCGGCTGGGTGTTTTTGACACCAACACCGGGCACTCCGTCGCCGAACTGCCTTGCGTACAGGATGCCGACGATGTTTACTTTGATCCCGCGCGAAAAAGAATTTATGTTCCCGGTGGCGAGGGCTACATCAGCGTCTTTCAACAAACAGATCCGGACCACTACCAACTTCTCGCCAAAGTTCCCTCCACGCTTGGAGCCCGCACCGCCGGCTATTTTGGCAAAGGGAGAAAAGGGTTTGACCGTTTCTTTCTGGGAGTCCCGGCGCGCGCCGATCATGGCGCCGAGATTTGGATTTACACCGTTCAAGACTGACCGCTTCACCGAACTTTCAATTCGCTGCGATCAACTCGCACTCTGGTCCTCCTGTCTTCACGGGGGCCGCCGAAACCTCGCTGGGAGAGTCATCCGAGACTCGATTGCAGGCTGGTGCCTGGACGCTTACTCCCACTCCCCAAGCGGTTGAGGGGCCCCCTAAGGTCATTCAATCAAAATAAATGGGAGGCTCGATTGGCCTTAGCTGGTCAGTCCAGTGAACCAATTGGGGTCTCCCAGGTCGCCTATGAATTATTTTGCTCCGTAAAAGAAAGGAAATAGTTGACAAGGCCCTTCGTCTGATGGTACAGCGGTTATACCTATTGTGCGGGGTCTACCTCCCGAGCAGGGAATTTTACAGGGGTGAGTCATGTCCAACTGCGTTTATTTGCGGAAGTCCCTTGGTATCTTGGCTTTACTG
>Ga0074045_10000510_pt1 | contig 37816 bp, 44 predicted proteins | sample BogForMeECP23OM2_FD_94442 | JGI IMG/M metagenome (GOLD analysis project Ga0074045, IMG submission 94442) | Bog forest soil microbial communities from Calvert Island, British Columbia, Canada - Bog Forest MetaG ECP23OM2 | ecosystem: Environmental > Terrestrial > Soil > Wetlands ...
GTTCGGGGCGGTCGGAGATGATCCCGTCGACGCCCCAGTCCGAAAAGCGCTTCATGGCCGCCGCGACATTCACCGTCCACACGAATAATTTCCGGCCCGCGGTTTTGATCTCTCGAATGAGACGTCGCGACAGAAGCTTGTAGTGCGGGATCACGTACGCCAGCGGCAACTGACTCCACTGGCTCAACTGGACTCGAGTTTCACAGATCAGACCGAGTGGAATAGCCGCGTCCAGAGCGTGGATGGTCTGCAGCACTTCCGGAAGAAAAGAAGAAATCACGAAGCCACGAGCCGGCGCATGGGTTCGAATCAAGTCTGCGGTGATGCGCTCGAGGCCAGGAACTTTCAGTTCGATATCAAGGAAGGCCGTGCACTTATAACGCGTCAGCACATCTCGCAAGAACGGAAGCGCCAACTCCTGAGCTGACGACCGGGCAATCTCACTACCGCGAGTCTTCGCATCGTGGCAAACCACCGCCTGCCCGTCGGCCGTGAGCCGCACGTCGAACTCGAAACCATCGCATCCCTGGGCCAGCGCGAGGTCGAATGAGGGCAGTGTGTTCTCCGCAACACCCTTCACCCCGCGTGCGCCGCGGTGACCGAGCAACAAGGCGTGTTGGTTCATCGCCTGCGATTTCATTTCGAGCGGGAGTTAGTCCAGGTCGAAATCTCGGATGGGCTTGCCTGTGTCAGGAGATTCTTTGGCCTTCTTTACGGCTTCCTGAAATTTTTTGTCCAGCACTTCGGAAGCATGCTTTTGCGCTTCCACCGACTGCCGGAAAATAGACTCGCGGCGGCTGTCCTGCTCCTTCATGGCGCGAGCCGCTTCCTCCATGTCGTTGAACATTCTGGGCTTCACCGCGGCCGTGTGGGCGATCACGGAAGCCGTCGCGGTATCGATCTTCAACAGCGCGCCGCAGCAGGGACAGGTCACTTCGAAATTCGGTGGACTCTTCGCCATTGAGCGAATCATACCGCAAAATACGGGTAGTGGTGCAGTTTGGCTTACGCGGCAGGCCGGTTAAGCGGGAGATCCTTCGCTCCGCCTGAAAAACGGCTGCGTTCAGGATGACCCCGCAAGTGTGACAAGCCAAACTGCACCACCGCCAAGAATCCCGGCCAATGATGGGACCGACTCAACGATGAATCTTGATAGGGAAGATCCGGAACACATTCAACAGTTCCCATCCCAGCAAGAATATTGAAACCATGACAACTAGCACCGCCATCAGTTCTCCAAAGGTCAGACCGCGGCGGTTGGGCTCGAAGCGTCTCGCGGCCAAATTCAGAATATTGAGTGTAGCGAAGCCAAAAACGACAGCCCAGAGAATGTTGTAAACGTTAGTGCGGCTGCTGGAATAGCGATCCAGCAGCATCAGGCTCGCCACCAGCACGGATTGGGCCCGCCACAATTTGTGCAGCGAGAGCGCGGCACGCGTGGTGCGCACGAAACCCGTAATCAGCATGGTGCCTGACGAAAGAGCCATAGCCTGCGCCAACAAGGCAACCAGAGCGCCGCAAGTTCGCTTAAGTCATTGGATATTACATTTTTTTCGGGCGCAGGTCACGAAGGAGGAATCTCCCGGTAGTTGCTGAATTTGAAATCAATTCTCTCGCCATCTCCTACGTCACGCAAGGGCAAATTCAGCCACTACCGCATCTCCCAGATCATCACGCCGAGACTAATTCGAAAACTGGTCAGGCAAGGCTTCCTGTCGTAAAATCTTCTTCATCATGCTCCAATCCACCCGTTTTCTGTTGTTTCTGAGCGCTGCGTTATTGCTGGCGGTAGCTCCGGGGCCGGGAATGCTCTACGTGCTCGCCCGCAGTCTGGGGGGAGGCAAGCGCGAAGGCGTACTTTCCGCGCTGGGCACGTTCCTTGGCGGCATGGTGCATGTTCTTGCCGCGGCCCTGGGAGTCTCGATCATTCTCGCCAGGTCCGCGTTGGCGTTCGCGACCGTGAAGTATGCCGGCGCGGCTTATCTCTGCATCCTGGGCGTAAGAATGATCCTCGATGCACGAAAACCCGAGGCCGACTCCAGAAATGATTTCGCTGCGGCTAGCAGCTTAGCTCCTCGAAATCCGCTATGGCAGGGGGTTGCAACGGAAGTTCTCAACCCCAAGACGGCGCTGTTCTTTCTATCTTTCATCCCCCAGTTCGTCGACCGGAACGCGGGACACGTATTCCTTCAGTTTGTGCTGCTGGGAACCGTCTCAGTGGTCTTGAACACGTCGGCCGATTTGATTGTGATCTTCTTAGCAGGACCGCTCGGCAACAAGATCCGATCCTCGGCAGTCTTCCGGCGCCGGCAGAGAACCGTCACCGGCGCGATCATGATCGGTCTGGGAACGTATCTGGCGACCGGTGAGAGCAAATAGCCTGCAGGGCGCGGCCGGATGGCTCCGTTACATTTCCAAAATCTGGTGGTCGTGGCAATCCGTGCGGATTACATCATGGATGCTCTGCAGCAGCTCGGTTCCGTGGCGAGCCACGAAATACACGCCCGCCACCCCCCGCTCCTGCAATGCGCGAGCGGGATACAGAGCATTGCTAAGCCCCTCAGCGTGACGGCCAACCACCTCGCTGCGGCGCAACTCGGCGGCCATGGCTCGTTCCCGTAGGCGGTCGAGTTGATAGTGCACTTTTGAGGCGCCCGTCTGGCTGGCTTCGACTAGCGTGGGATCGAGCTTGGCCAGGGCTTGCTGCAGGCTGGAAAAAGATTCTTCCACCGATTGGTTGGCGCGTTCGAAGGCCGCCTGCAAACCCGCGGGCAAGGTCCGGGAGGCAAGCGTGTGCCGCAGACTCTCAGGTCCGTGGAATGTGTCGAGCACTGCAATGCCGTATTGCTGCAGCCAACGCTGCACCTTGGGCTCGACCAGCGTCGCCGAAAAACGAGGTACGATCGGTGTCACCCGGCCCAGAATCTTTTCGTAGACCGCACCGGCCTGAGCAAAATATGCCGCCTCCGCGGCGCCACCCGCGTAGGCCAGCGTGGGCAGCAGATAGTCCTGCACCACGGGGCGTAATAGCACATTGGGACTGAAGTTTTCCGGAGCTGCAGCGATACGATCCAGCAATTCGGCGGTCGAAACCTTCTCTGCTCCCGCTTCGGCGCCAATCACAAACTCCCCATTTTGATCGGATCCGCTGACCCGGCGATGAATCGCCGTACGGGCTCCATCGCGCAGCGCGAAAAGCAGCACCGACGAAGGCGTCACCTTCACTTGCTGGTAGTAACCAGCTTCGTCGAGTGTCCGCCCGCGCGAAATTATCGCGGCCTCCAGCTCCTCCACGCGTTCAATCGCCATCCGATACACAGGCGCGGCAACCCGATGCAACTCTGGGTCCGAAGCATCCAGAAGAATCACACCCCAAGGCGCAAACAGTCGCGTATAGAATCGGGCGAAAGCCTTGCCCAGCGTCTCTCCGGGGCGGTAAGAGTCGCGCAGCAGTTGCGCCGCCTCGGAATCCCCCAGGAGCAACACAGCCTCCTCTACGACTGGCAGAATCTCTTCACCCAACCGCACATCGCTGACCGGAGCGTCCGGCACACCATGGCTGGAAGTCGTGATCGTACGCAAAATTCCATCCGGCCCGGGGATGGAAACGTGATTCACTTCCGCCAGATCGTGGTCCGATGTAGCCAACCAGAAAACCGGAACGGCATCGACGCCCGCAGCCGCAGCCTCCTCGGCAAGCTTCACGGCCGTCATGGCCTTGTAGATGGCAAACATCGGGCCGCCGAATAAGCCAACCTGCTGTCCTGTAACCATGGCGAGCGCGCCACCGCGTAACCGGCCAAGGTTGGCCAGAGTCTGCGGCGAGGCGCCCCAGGAAACATTCTGCCGTTCCAGAATCGCAGTGACGCGCTCCCGGCGGGAAGGATCGTATTGCAAGGCGGAAGCTTCTGTCTTAAACCACTCGCTGAAGTGCGGGGAATGCGGGTAGAAGGGCCGGACGCCAGGAGAATATGCAAGGAAATCAGTGAAGAGACGCGTGGTATGCGGAATCTGGGAAAAGGGCAAACACTGCGCTTTCACCGGCAACACTCCTGACAGTGCATATTCATAACGTGTTGGACGGATGGGATCATCGCAGGTCAACGCCGCACGCAAGGCAGCTTTGTGCGGCCCGTAGTTCAGATGCCCGCAAAGATGTGCAAGATGCAAGATAATGGAACGCAAGCAGGAGGAAGGACAGTGGGCCTTATAGCTCCCTTAAACATCGTCATGCCTATTGGCCTGGAAGGTTCGGTAGTCCTTCTGGAACCGATTCGTCCGGATCACGCCGAACTCTTCTGGGATTGCGCCAGAGATGGTCTCGACGATATCTTCCAGTGGATTCCATACCGCATGAAGTCACGGGAAGATTTTCAAAAGCTTGTCGACAAGGCTCTGGCCGAACAGGATCGTGGCGAGTCGGTGGTGTTTGCGACGCTCGAACGCCTCTCCAAACGCGTCATCGGGAGCACGCGCTTTATGAACATCGACCGCGCTAACCGCCGGGTAGAGATCGGCTCAACCTGGATCGCCCCGGCATGGCAGCGTACCGCCGCCAACACGGAAGCAAAGTACCTGATGTTACGGCATGCTTTCGAGGTCTGGAAGTGCCTGCGCGTGGAGCTGAAAACAGACGCGTTGAATCAGAGATCGCGCAACGCCATCCTGCGAATCGGTGCGAAAGAAGAAGGCACGCTGCGCAAGCATTTGATCACGTGGACCGGCCGAGTACGTGACACTGTCTACTTCAGCCTCCTGGACGAAGAATGGCCGGCGGCAAAATCCGGACTCGAACAGAAACTGCGCTCCGCTACTTCAGCGACGCCATATCGATGACAAAACGATACTTCACGTCGCTCTTCGCCAGGCGCTCGTAGGCTTCGTTGATCTGCTGAATTCGAATGAGCTCAATATCGGAGGTGATGCCATGCTCTCCGCAAAAATCCAGCATCTCCTGCGTCTCTCGAATGCCCCCGATGATCGATCCCGCAAGCGAGCGCCGCCGGAACAGCAAGCTCCCAACTGCCAACGGCAAAGGAGTGGGAGATGCCCCCACCAAGGTCAGGGTCCCATCCAGTTTGACCAGATCGAGATAAGCATTCAGATTGTGTTCGGCGGAAACTGTGTCCAGAATAAAGTCAAAGCTGCCCAGATGCTTCTGCATCTCGGCTTCATTTTTCGAAACCACCACTTCGTGGGCGCCTAAACGCAACGCATCCGCCGTTTTGTTCGCCGATGTCGTAAATAGCACCACGTGCGCTCCGAAGGCGTTGGCGAATTTCACTCCCATGTGGCCGAGACCGCCCAATCCCACAACTCCCACCTTCTGTCCCTTGCGCACGTCCCAGTGGCGCATCGGAGAATAGGTAGTGATGCCCGCGCAAAGCAACGGCGCGGTCGACGCCAAGTCTAGCTTTTGCGGCACTCGGAGAACGAACGCTTCGTCGACCACGATGCTGTCCGAATATCCCCCGTAGGTCACTCCGCCCAGGTGCTTGTCTTCCGCGTTGTAGGTGAACGTTGGCATGCTGTCGCAGAATTGCTCATTGCCGGCGCGGCAGTTGGGGCAGACGCGGTCCGAGTCGACCATGCAGCCTACCGCCGCCCAGTCACCTTCTTTGAATTTCCTGACTGCGCTCCCGGCCTTGGCAACCCTGCCTACAATTTCGTGACCCGGCACGCACGGATAAACCGTGGGCATCATGTTTTCCCACTCGTTCCGCACCTGATGCAGGTCGGAATGGCAGACTCCGCAATATAGGATATCGATCTGCACATCGTTCGGCCCCGGCTCCCGACGCCGAATGGCCGATGGTGCAAGCTTGGAAGACGCACTCTGCGCCGCGTACGCTTTCGCCGGGTAAGCCCTCCCAGCGCCCGTCAAACTTTTCTCCTCCGCAGCAATCGTAGAAGTCATCTCGCTCATGTTGGGTCTCCTTAGCCAGTAGATGGTCTTCCCTGTCCCCCGGTTCCACAAAGATCAGAACAAAGTAGCGAAAAAGGCGAGTAATGATCAACCATCAGCCGTTAAGGGGCGTCTGACCTCGGCTGCGAGCACCCGTGACTTGACCGATCGAGACTCACTCGCAGAAAACCCTGACCTTCACCTTCGTGTCGTCATCCCTCTGATCAACGTCTACGCTCAGGTCGCTGAGTTGCTCGACCAACTCCTCCAGATTTTCCGGCTTGAGCCGTGTCAGATCAAACGGTATGCCCTTCTGCCGCATTGCGTCATTGGCGCGATTGAGCGCCAGCGCCGGAATCAAACCGGCCAGCTTCACTCCTGCACGCAGCAACTGCATCGGGACGCGCACATTCACCCGGGTCGGCCCCTCGTGCCCGCTCCCCTCTTTCAAACCGTGCCCTTTCGAACCGATGTCTTCCGCATCCACCTGAACTCGCAGATACTTCGGACGGCCCTTGGCTCCGGCCGCTGAGCCCGGTTGCGAAGACTGGGTTGTGGAGGGTTCTTCCGCAGCCGAAATCAACCGCTCCGCCTCCTCCGCGCTGATCTTTCTCTGCGCCAACATCTGCAAAATCTGACGCCGATGTTCGTTCATCCCAGCCTCCTATAAAATGCAAATCGATACGCCGGCGCTCGGACGATCGAACTCTAACGCCGTCTCTCGCAGAGCGCTCAAGATCTGCCACAACACCCCCACCCCCCGAAACGGACTCACGCGGCAAGCCAGACACGCGATAAGAATCAATGGCGACAGCAGCAGCAGCACCGGCACAATCAATAACCACACCAGGATCAATGGCACCCACAAACGAAACGTCTGGCTCTCCCGATCTCGCAGACTGACCACTGCCACAAAGGGAATCATTTCAAGGCCTCCATCTCCCGGATCGCGTCTAGCGCCGTAATTTCACCGCGGCCGAGCCGCTCGAGAATTTCACTCTTCGACGGCGTGGGATCGTGCTCGACGAACTCCAGGCTGTCGGCGATGCGGGTCAGCCGCGACTTGATGGTCGGATAGCTGACCCCAAAAATCCGTTCCATTTCCTTGATCGAGCCGTGCGACCGCACGAAGGCAGTGATAAATACCTGGTCCTCCATCCCCATGCGCGCCAGTTGGGGAAGCTCAAAACCGCCTTCAATAGCAATATCTTTGTCCGCAATCCGCACGCGCTCCACCACGATCCGCTGCCCTTCCGTGAGCCGGGTTAGCTCCTGCCAGTCCTTGAGAGATTTCGGTTCAGCTTCCATTATAATGTTAATATAATTAATATATTAATTTAGTTAATTTATGTCAAGCCATAAAATGCTTGAGTTTTGTGACATTATTCTGACTTCATGTTCTGGGGCTGGTTCCGTTTCCATACGCGGCGGGATCGGTAAAACCAACTCCCGGATTCGTAGCTCTCCAAGTTAAGTATTTGACTTCCACTCGGGTGAGCCCTAGTCTAAAAGTAGTTCTTTGAATATGGCCACTCCCACCAGTGGGGGCGTCACGGCTTCGACGGAGATGCTTGCGGCCAAGAGGCATGCCGGGGTCCACACACCCGTAATCGCGTGGAAAATGATAATTGCCAATCAACAAATGGCATACGCAGCCTAACTAGTTTAGGCAGCCGTCCGAGGGGGCTTCGCCCGTGGGCCTCCGAAGGACGTCACACAGCGGGCTGCTCTTCTCTTCTACGTCTGGGGAGAGAGGCTAAGATCACAGGCTAGCGGCTAGCGTTTCTTGTCCGTTCTAAGCGCGGGCCGCGAACGTCCCGGGGGAATCGTCAGCAATGGCGATAAACGCCTGGGGCATGAACGCGAACAAGCATGTAGTCTCTTGACCAGTAACATTTTCGGACGCGGGTTCGACTCCCGCCGCCTCCACCAGTACCTTTCAGTGTTGACGCTGCTTTCCTGTAGCTGCGAGAGAACATAAGGGAACAGTTCATCCCGTGGTCTCTGTGAGCACCAGATCAACAACCTTCTGGTTGGCTTTAGATTCGCTCTGGCTAAATGCTTTTCCATACTTCAGCGTCATGCGAGCATCCGCATGGCGCATCAGCTTTTGCTGTACTCTCAACGGGGCACCAAGGTCGTCAAGCAAAGAACAGTACGTGTGACGGAACGTATGCCAGCCGATTCCGTCACCTAACCCCGTTTCAAGCCCAGCAACGCGGAGTCGGTTTTGCTGGATGCCGTGAGGCTCATAGGGCGACGTGCCGCCTCGCAGCGGACTAGCAAAAATGAAATCGCTGGCCGCCTTAAAAGGAGACCGCTGTTTCCATTTCGTGAGCAGGTCTGCGAGTTCCGTGGCAAGCGGAAGTGACGCTTCCGAGGACGGGGTCTTCGGGTCGTCGATGATGCCGCGAACCACGCCCCGCTCTATGTTAAGGGCAGAGGTTTGGCGGTCGATGTCCGACCACCTTAACGCAAACAGTTCGTTGCAACGCAATCCCAAGCACATGGCAAGATGCGCCATAGTGCGAAATGGTTCTTTGTTCATTAGGCGATGCTCTAGCAGGCGATGGAACTGTTCCACCGTCAAGACACGAGCCTCCCTTAGCTTTTTGCTAGCCTCCTTGATGCGAACCAGGCGATTGCCAAACGGATTTATTTGTAGTGGCACGAAGCCCCACCGAAGCGCGCAGTCATAGAGAATGTGCATGAGACTTCGAATAGCCACTTTACTCTTTGGTGCAACCGGACGACGGGAATCGTTTGACCGCATCAGATTCTTCAGCCATTCTTGCACGGCGAACGAAGAAACTTTAGCAATCGCATATTCCCCCCACTTTGGCTTGATGAAGTTGTTCAGAAAAATGAGGTAACCGCGACGACTTGACTTTCGTCGAGGCATCTCGTCGGCAACATATCGATCTACCAGTGCTCCCCACGATACTCCGTGTTGAGCAGGGTTGTCAGGATTGGCAGACAGCCGGAAGACTTCCGCCGCCTTCTTCGCCTGCGACTTGGTTGGATACTGCTCGATGGTTCCGATCACTGTACTTTTGTGCCTGACGGTTCCATTTGGCTGAGCCTGCCTGTAACGGTAGGCCCAGACGTCGGGTCCGCGCTTTCTTTTCTTGCGTTCCAATGTTCCGAATTGGTAGTGCGTCCGCTTGAACTTCATTGACTTCTCCAGTTCTCGCGGACGGATTGGCCCCTACAATTTAGCGCCGAGTGCAACCACACGTCTAGGTCTGACGCTCGGAAAAACCAGCGGCCGTTGAGGAAATAGCAAGGTATCTGATCCCGTCGTGCCCACCGTTCGAGTGTCTTGTGGTGCATGTGAAGCAGCGCAGCGGCCTCTCTGCTGTTCAGTAGGGGCTCGAATGTCCTTGTTTCTTGCAAGGTGTCGAATCCGTCATTCGCGTTTTTATTACTGAACATAATTAACTTCACTTATTATATGACAACACTATATGATCAACATAACTATTTAAGTTCAACCACAACATAAACATCGGCGCGATCCCTACCAATGTAAGAAACGCAAATAGTTGAAAGAAGTACGTCGGGCGGGTATGATTTCTTACGTGCCAGTCAAAGAAATCGCGCTTGATCAACTGCCTAAAGCACGGCGCAAGCGGATCAGTCCGATCAAGAAGACCCGTGATTGGAAAGAGACCGTGGAGAGGATAGTTGCCGGGGACTTCGAGGCGCTGAAGGTGGAATTCGCCCCCGAGACGCTCAAACTAGGGAAGTCGGCGCCGGATAGGTTCAAGCGGATGCTCGCTGAAGAGATCAAAAGCTTGAAGCCGGGCGCTGGGATTCGGCTGACCTTCCGTGGAAAGTCAGCAAACGGCGCACCTATCCTTTACGTTCTCCGCCTTCTCTCGACGAATCCCCGAATCCGAAGATAGCCCGCAGCCGTGCTGCGCGGTCGTGAAGACATCGGAAAATAGAACTGATGCAGGTGACAGCGGGTGATTGCGAACCCTAACAAGGGCAATAAATACCTTGACTAACCAAGGCTATTTTGCTAATCTTTGTGCATGGACACGCCAAAGACACTCCAAAAAGCAATTCAACACTACAGCGATGAGCAGGTTTGTATTGATGCCGTGGCCCAGATGCGATGGCCGAAGGGTGTTCCCGTTTGCCCGGCCTGCGGACACAAGGATCACTACTATCTTAAGACTCAGAAACGCTGGAAGTGCAAGGAATGTTATAAGCAGTTCACTGTGAAGCTCGGAACCGTGTTCGAGGATTCGCCGATCTCGCTCACTAAATGGCTTCCCGCTCTCTGGATGCTCTGCAATTGCAAAAACGGAATCAGTAGCTATGAGATTTCGCGTGACTTGGGTGTTTCTCAAAAGGCTGGATGGTTCATGCTGCAACGTTTGCGCCTTGCCTTGCAGGATGGTTTCTTCGGATCGAAACTGAGCGGTGAAGTCGAAGTGGATGAAACCTTTATTGGCGGAAAAGCTCGCAACATGCACGTTAGCGAACGCAAGCGCCGCATCACAGGGACAGGCACGAAGGATAAAACAGCCGTGATGGGGATTCTTGAGCGCGGCGGAAAGGTTCGCGCTACCGTGGTTCCTAATCGCAAGAAAAATGCTTTGCAAGCTGAGGTCTATCGGCATGTCGAAGCTGGCGCGGCTCTCTACTCCGATGCTCTGCGATCCTATGATGGACTCGCCGGGGATTACGCTCATCAAGTCGTTGACCATGCCGTGCAATACGTTGACGGGCGCGTTCACACGAATGGGTTGGAGAATTTCTGGTCACTCTTGAAGCGTGGCATCGCTGGAACTTACGTGAGTGTCGAACCCTTTCATTTGTTTCGTTATCTTGACGAACAGATGTTCCGCTTCAATAATCGTAAGGACGCGGACGGAAAACAGTTGAGCGATTCCGACAGATTCCAGTTGGCGTTGTCGCAGGTTGCGGGAAAACGGTTGACGTTTGCTGAGGTGACGGGAAAGGCGGCTGGTAGTCCAGCGAATTGCTAATCCTTCGCGCGGGAAGCGGGGCCGGAAGCCTTCTTTCGTTTCTGTCTCGCACGTTTCGCGGAAGCCAATCTAGCTTTAATTTCGTCGTGCGAGACAGATAATACTTTTTTCAGTGCTCTTTGAAAATTCGCGTATTCATCGGGTTGATCGCTTCTACCTTGGCCGGATGAGCGTATGCCCGTCATTGCGCCATCAGTTTACCACGGTGGCGGAATCGACGGGAGTGTGAACAAAAGACGCTTGTCAGAGCAACTTGGCGAACTCCGCGATTACCCTCGCGACGTTGTCGCGAAGTTCAATCAATCCTGGAATGACAGGCTGAATTGGCCGCCGACCAAAATCTCTGAACGATACTTGCGGAACAAGCTTGCCATAGCCCTTAAACTTAAATGCAATCTGCGCGGGAGTCAGTTCGGGATGTGCGCGTTTATAGCTTTCAATAAGGGGTTCGTCCTTAGCAGGCAGCTTTCGAGCGCCGCTAGAAAGGCACACCACCAGTTCTCTGTGCTTATCGACAATGTCGAAGTGATGAAGGATCGACAAAAGATCGTCAGTCGGGTCGGGGGTCTTGTATGGTTGGAATTTCAGAATCAACTTGCGTGCCTTGGCCTTGGCGATTCCCTTTACTTTTCCATCAAAACAGGAGACACCATTTTTATCGACAGGCTCTTTATCGCAGATCGGAAACATAATGCTTTTACTTTTGGCAGGGTCTTTCCGGTAACTCCTGAGAGAAAAGTGCCAAGCGATATGATCGAGACACGAACGAAGGTGGTGAATAATTTCCCCGGCAAGCACAGGAAATCTTGGTGGGATACGACGCTTCTTATGGTAATGGATTGCCTTAAGCGTAATCTCTCGCTTGTTCTCTGGAACAACGGAGTATCTGCCACGCTTGATAAACAGGCGAAGCTCCCGGTCAAGATTGCGGATGTTCTGGTCGGCCCGTTTTAGCTTTTCGTAGATGCCCGCGAATTGTTTCAGCACGCTTAAAGCATAAAGGCGGGTTATTGGTTAGTCAAGGTATTTATTGCCCTAACAAGAATGCCCCCAATCAGATTACGATCTCCGACTTACCTCCCGACGGAGTAACCGTAAACTTTTGCGTTCATCAAAATCTCATCCAACAGCCTGGCTCGTCCGTACAAGGCAAACTGATCGCATTCGCGGCGGGGTATAAGCCCACAACAGCTACCGTCAAGGTGGACCGCCCCAGCTTGGCACCATGGATTAGGGCGTTGCAGTGGTTTGTTGCCATTCTGGTGCCAGCAGCACTCGTGGGTATCTTTGGGGCTGGCAGCGCTTGGCTCACGAGTAGTTTGACGCAGCGACGGGAACAGAAGACCGCTTTCCGCAAATTCAAGGACGACAGGTGGGATGACTTAGCAGACTTTTTTCACACGCACCTTCGCAACGTTCTGCGCGAATACGATGATGAACAACAGTTCGCCAAACGGATCCACTTGGAACTGCTGAACCGCGGCTACTGGGCCAGCATTCCGTGGAAAGAACGCGATCGGATCGAGCGATTCATTAGAAAGCAGGAGGCCTCGCGCATGAGGTCAGTCCTAGCTGCTCTGTTCCTGGAATGGGAGAACGATCTCTTGGAGCTCCACACATGACGCCTGATGATGTTCTATCTGCAATTTATCAACTGCGTACCCATCCCTTCTCTCCTTCGGTGGGTGTCGATGGGCAGCCGCTCCAGGATCCCTTCGCTTTGCCATTGAACCCTTCTGCCGAACCCCGGCATACAGCTTACTACTACGATCTCTACGACTGGTCTGGTTCAAGCCAAGTCGGCCCACTGGACCCCGCTCAGATCGTTCGGCGCTTCCCCGCGCCCGCAGATTTGGTGAACTTTGGTTCTCTCCTGACCATTATTGCTGGTCCGGAGCATTCTGGTCGCGAATCGCTCCGCAACCTGCTGCTACACAAAATAGGGCAGCAGACCGGCCTGCCCTTGGTGATTAACCTAGTGCTAGAGGGTGGTGACCGCGGCCAGATTGTCAAGCAGGTGGCAGAACTGTTCATGCTGGAGTATCCCAATCACTTTGGCATGCCCACTTTTGACCGGCTCCAGCAAGTGTTCCAGACCATGACCAAGACCAAGGTTTCGGGCCAGTCCAGCTGCTACGCAAATCTGTTCCAGTTCTGGCGCACCCAGATCCAGGCATTCTGCAACCGCCCGCTCGTGCTCAGCATCGGTGGCAAGCCCGACTACAACACATGGCGAGTGCTATATAATTCTACCCGCTCGTTGTTTTCTTGCTTGTTTGTGGTGACGGGAGACATTGCGTCTGCAAAGACCTGCCGCGAGACAATGCAGGGTGACCATGTTAATGTCGCTGTAATCGTGGCACCGCCTTTGAGCGAGGGAGAGGCCATGGAGTATGTGCGCTTCCGCGTGAGCAAGGAGCGTCCCACCGCTATTCCTTCATCAATCGAGCCTTTCACTCCTGCCGCGATTTCTGCCCTTTACCAGCGCGGTCCCACGGCAACTGAGAATTTGCGCTGGCAGATTGCTTTCCTTAATCGTACGATGCGTCGTGCTCTCGATGATCATCTGGCGGCGCTTGTCGGTATTCTAAAGGCGCGCGGATCACTTGATCGCGCCCTGCTTTCGCCGCAGGAGATTGAAATCAACGCCACAGTTGTTCGTCGGGCTCGTGAGGCGCTGAACATGGGCCAGTAGCATGATTCCCACACCAACGCCTGATAATCCGTTCCCCATTGAGGCCGTGGCCACCTACGGAGCTGCCCTGCGCACCTGCGAAGACCTATCTTACATGCAAGCATGCCGGGACCAGTTAAACGAGTACCTGATCCAATACGAGAAAAGTGAAACGCGCTACGGATGTAGCATCGGCTTGAGTGGAGGGCATGGCTCGGGTAAAACGCACCTGCTGAGTTGGCTCGCGCAACAGGCTGCCGCCCTCACTGTCAGCAGGCCTGTCGTGCTTTATGCGAAGGCCGACAGGGCCAGCTTTTTTGATCTTTACACTCAGATAATGGCGCAACTCAAACGCGCTGATTTGCAACTCATCATCGCGGATGCAGTGAAAAATCTCGCCGTCGAAGAGGTGAACAAAGCGGAAGCTACCAAGAGCATAGAAAAGCGGCTGCAGACTCCGGCGGAGTTGCAGCGGCTCTTTCGTGAGGAAAATCTGGATCGCGAGGCTCTATTTTTGACCTTGCGGGACCGGTTGCAAGTGAGCGGCACCCCGCAGGAGATCACTGAGGCACTACTCTTGATCGAAAGCCCTACGCTGGGCGAGAAAGCGCATACCTGGCTTTCGGGCAAACGCATTGAAGACCGCGAAGTTTCTGTAACAGCACACACGAGTCGCGCTTGGCCGCGCCAGTTTAGGGAGGGAAGAGATATTTGTCACGCCCCGGCGAACTCGCTATCCCAAAAACGGTGTCAGAGATTCATCTACTCGGTGACTGACGCAACTTCACCGCCGCCAGCCGTATCGGCGCGTGACGGCGGCATTGTGAGACCCGGGAAATAACCCGTTCGAACGAAATGATGCAGTGCCCTTGGTAGTTCCCATGCTCTTGTCCCTAGCTTTTCCAACACTTTTGCTAAAATTTCTTTGTCACGTCCGTACCATTCTGGGGGCATTTGGAATGCAATGTCCCACAGTTGTTTCCAGTCAAGGCTGATCGCCCGACTAATCCATGGATCAAGTTGCTCCCATCTTCTCAATTTAGCCGCAATTGCCTGCGGTGCCGCCAAAGATCCGATTTCGGAATCTAAGAAACGTAGCCAGTCTCCTCCCGCGAGTCCGCCGTTGTTGTCTACCGGGATCGAGATCATTTTCCCCGTAACTTCGTTGATCGCCGAGGACCATTGCCTTGGCAATACATTCACCGTCCAAATGTCGACAACTAGAGAACCAAACATTTGTCGCATGTTTCGCTGAGCTCTCATTCGATTCTCTTGAGTTGAATTATCCCAAGGCGAGGATTCCACATGACGGAAGCCCGTGCACAACTCTGAACCTCGCCTTGGCTGGTGCTCTCGACCGCCCCGGCTGTCGTCTGCATGGCCCTTTAGAAATTCAGCCCCGATCGAAACAATCGCGGCGCCCGGTGATGTCAGACCCAAGGACCTTGATAACGTGTTACAGATGACTTGCGTTGCCAATCTCCTCTCACGAGGAAACCCGCTCGGAACCGTGATGATATATTGGAAATCATCGCGCGCCCTTATCAAATGATGCCCCCACTCGATTCCGATCGGACGGATATACTCCACCGCATCAACAAGAACAAGAGATTTTGCACAATTCGCCCCTGGCCATTTGGCCGTAGCGTACAAACGCTTGTTCAGTCGCCAACATTGATAAATTATTGCGCTTTCGATTAGTCGCCTTTCCAGGGAGCGCGGCACATGGCGATTGAGTATCCTTATTCGGTCCCGCAGTCGAAGTGCATGCCCAGCAAATGACACAGCCACTTCCTCACTGGGCGGATCAAGACCGCCCGCCACCAGCTCTCTCCGCATCCATTCGAACCATTCGGATTCTTCTACATCGCCCAGAACTCGCCCGACTCCACTTGACAATTCCATCCGATCCCCCTCGAAAGCGCAATCAATAACGGAGGCTTCTGCCTCGCTCAACATGTGTGCGCGGCGAAGATTAACCGAGAGGTCAGAACAAAGCGGGAAACTGGGCCCTAACCAAATCCACGACGGCGAACGATTTACTCTATTGCTAAAACTCAATGTCGGTCTAGGTCATTTGTCACACGGATACTGTGGAAATCGCACCTTCAACCTCGGTTAACATGGCTGAATTAGACTGATCACATGGACAGTTTTAAATTATTTCAGTTATCGAATAAAATACGGGCGACTCCTGAGTTCGCTCGCGTGCAGGAACTCGAGCATTTTTCGAATACGGTTCGCATTGTCGAAACCAATTATCAAGAACTCGACCGACTCCTGTGGCTCATCTGTGAAAGCCCTGCTGGCGAGGAGTTGTTCCTGACCCAAAACCGCTCAGCTTGGGACGAGGCTATGGGGGAAACCCTTCGCCTGTTGCAGAATCTCGCGGCTTCTGTCTCCGCACTAACAGAACATTCTGCGTACTTGCACCGTCATATCTATGAGGCATCTCGTCGATTTACGGAACACGAAGAAGCGGTGACAGCAAGGTTTTCGACAAACGAGGTTATTCAATTTGTGCAAGGGATGACAAAATACTGTTTACATCACGCGACTGACGGCCTCGGTACGACGATGACAATCTTAGATATGCAAAACGATAAGTTCGAGAAGCAAGTCACCATAACGCGGTCGGACTTATTAGACTTTCCATGGAACGATGCCGCAATGCGGTTTATAGACCACGCCCCTGAGTCGATCGACCTTAGGGAGATTCTGAAGGACTATCACACGTCAATCGAGGCTTTCACTGACTGGTTTTTACAACGTACACGAGTTCTTAATGACGCGGATTATCAAGCGGTCAGCGATTACTTGTCTGGTGCCCGAGACTGCGGTTAGTGGCTTGGCCCAAACCCAGCATGCTTGCCGGTTCTTTTAACAATGTTCGTTAGGACACTAAACGTATTTTATCAGAGACAAAACCAACAAATAAGATGTTGTCAGCAACGAAAGGAATAAGGACTAAAACTCTGTTCCCAATTCCACTTTTGGGTTCCCAAATCAGAACTGCCAGACAACAGCAACCGGACTTGTGGGGCTGCGACGCACGCACTTTCGCGATGGCGGGATGATGGGTATTGTGGTTAGTATTTGAGTGATCCAGTCATTCCAGCCCGACTCTTGTTATAAGCGTTCCTGACTTCGTACAGCCCATACTGCCGAAGTGGGCTGTCGTCACACTCTGCCCATTTGCATCTTGATTGCCAATTGTCATTGTTTTTACGTGACGTTTTCCGCTACGAGCTTTCCGCACCGGGCCGGAGGCAATACGGTCTTTCATCGTCTTTCGGGACGAGAGCGTGGAGATAAACGTGCGCAGTTTCAGACTCGTAGCTTGCGCGCGGACGGCGGCTCGCTCAGCCTGCGTGAGATCACCGATTGTCAGCTTTTACGGTTCCCACCGACGATGTTCATTCGTCACAGCGGAACGTTTTCACTTGACGTACGATAGCGGAACTTCTGATGAAAGGTGGGCCCCGACTCAGCTTTTCCGTGCAGGGCATCCATAGCATATACGAACTTTGGTGGAAGCCGTCCAACACGTTAGGCCAATGCGCGGAAGAGCGCACGGGCATTTGATGCGTTGCTCCGATGAAAACTTTTACGTGGTGAAGTTCCTTAAGAATCCACAACATCGGCGTGTGCTTACTAATGAGATGCTGGCGACGCGGTTGGCGGAGCGAGCGGGGCTTCCCGTGCCAGCAACGGAAGTTGTGGAAGTGAATGACTGGCTGGTAGAGCGAACCCCGGAACTGCACATTCAACCGGGACACGCCACGCTCCGGTGCGAGGCAGGGCTACAATTTGGATCGCGGTATGCTGTGAGTCCACTGGAAGGACAGGTATTCGATTACCTTCCGCCGGAGATGTTTAAGCGCGTGCGGAATTGGAAGCATTCGCCGGAATCATGGTGCTGGACAAGTGGACCGGGAACGCCGAGGGGCGGCAGGTGGCGTTCTGGCGGAGGTCGCGGGAAAAGAAATACACGGCGGCGTTCATCGACCAGGGACACTGCTTCAACGCGGGAGAGTGGACGTTTCCTGACGATCCGTTGCGTGGCGTGTGTGCCCGGGACGAGGTCTATGCGAGCGTGCGAGGGTGGGAATCATTTGAGCCGTGGCTGTCGCGAATAGAGAAGATGGAAGAGGATGTTATCTGGGGCTTGACGGGAGAGATTCCTCCGGATTGGTATGAGCGGGAGTGGGCAGAGTTGGAGAAGCTGGTGCGAACCTTGATTGTTCGGCGGGCAGCGGTGCGGGAGTTGATTGAGGCTTTTCGAGTTTCGCCGCGGAGACCGTTTCCGACGTGGTCGGAATAGGCTTAAAATAAAATTCAGGCGAGGAGAGGCAGATGGCCAATCGACCGTTCGAATTTTTCGTGCTGCGGTACGTGCCGGACATAGTGAAGGGTGAGTTTATCAACATCGCAGTAGTGTTGATGCAGTTTGGGCCGATCGATCCTGGTTTAGGACTGTTGGCCGAAGTGCGTTTCGCGCGAGATTGGCAGCGGGTCCGGTGCTTGGACCCGCGCGCAGACGTGGAGATGCTGGCGGCGCTTGAGCGAGAAATTCGCGCGGAACTGTCTACGCCACATGGTCGTGCTGATTTGCTTCATCAATTCGAAGATTCGTTTTCGAACGTGATTCAGCTTTCATCGATTAAGGGGGTCTTAACGGAAGATCCTAAGCGCGAGATCGAGGTGATGGCTTCGATGTATCTGGGGGCAGAGAAGATCGGTGGGATGCGCGAGGCCACCGGGAGGCAGCGGATTCTCGCGAAGATGCAGGAAGCATTCGAGCAGGCTGGAGTTCTGTCACTTTTGGCTCCAGTGCCGGCTGAACGTTATACAAAGAAGGGAGACCCTTTTCAATTTGATTTTGGATACATATGCAACCGCGGAATCAAATTGTTCCATGCTGTTTCGCTAAAGAAGAGCGTTGATGCGGCGACGATGCTTTGGGCGGGCTACGTGCGGACGGGGTCCGCTATGGCAAGAGTGGCGCGCGCAGCGCCGGAGCTGACGGCGGTCATTGACGACGATATTGATCGCGATAGGAAAAATGTACAGTTCGCGTTAAACTTGATGAAGGATGAGGGGATCCAAATTAGTCAGGTGGCGGACATGCCCATGATTGCGGAAGTTGTACGCCATGAGTTGAGTGCATGATTGGGACGACGAAGCGAGCGATTCGTTCGGGAGCTGATATAAACCTAGTGCTCCCTGGTGGGCATTGAAGTGTTTCGATGTCTTCCGATGCGCCATACTGGCGGCCTCCTACGCCGCGATCAGTATGGTAGCTCGGATAGACGCTAATGGTCTCGAAGCCCGTTTATGGCCAACTTCCGAGCTCTGCGGCAAAATTCGCCTGGTCAATAGGCGAAATGATTCCCATAACAATGTCAGCCCCCAGGCCCCAGTAAACCTGGAGGCGCAAACCAACCAAAGGGTGCGGAAACAGAAGACGGATCGCCAATGCGCAGTTGTTGTTGAAGCTTCTGATGGAAGATCGTTTTCCAAGGATCTGGGTGCCGGACGGCAGAGAATCGGGATCTGCGGCAACTACTTTGGCATCGGCATCGATTGGTCGGTCTCTTCGACAATCCGCGGTTCTCAATCGAGACGCAATCTGGATTAAGAGCCACGATCTTTTTCATGAGTTCATCGCGTAGCTGCCGAATTCGATGTAGCTTCTCTAACCAGTCACCATCCCAGAAACCACTGTACCCGATCATTCATAAGCGTGGCTAACGGTTCTGAAGCGCGACTTATATATCCACTCGGATTGCGTGGTCCCGCTTGTCTTGATGAGGCCTGTAGTGATCCGGCCGTGTTCATAACGAATCTTTCGCAAAGCATCAAGTAGCTCTTTGTCTGATTTATTCCGCGGTTGGGCATTCGTGGTCTTTTCCATAATGAGCTGTGCCTTGGCAAATGTCTCCGTATCTACAACCGGCTCAAAGGCGCCTTGATTGATTGTCCACTCGGATCGCGGTTTCTTCTTAGGAGCTGTGTACAGTTTTTGTGTGTACTGACCATACACGTTCCAACCGATGTACTTTGGATGCGTAAGTATTTCTTTGACAGCGCGCCCGTCCCATTCTGATCCCTCAATATACTTAACGTGTCGCCGGTTCAGTTCTCGCGCAATCTGCGTGAAATACATGCCTTGCTGAATAAACATCCGATATATTTCCCGTGGATGTGAAGCGACGAGTGGTTATGAGCTTGGTGAGGGGAGGAAGAAATATCGCAGCCCGCTCGTCGGTTAATAGGAACTTCAATTTCCGGTCGTGAGCGGGGGATTTTGGGAACTCGGGAAGACGGTGCAAGCAATGGATTCCGGTCATCTGGTTCGTGATCGCGACGTTGATCTGTTGATCTTCGCCAGCCACCGCTTACGGAAGCGCATCAGGCGACGCTCGTGGCGGGGATTCGCGATCATCATGATGCGGTCTCCCGCGCTTGCGGCAGATTCCCGGCAGGCAGATAACACAGGGGCGTCACCTAGGCGGCCCTCCGTGCCTGCATATCATTGACAGTCTTCGCGGGAAGGACGGACAGTCAGTCTTGTATCCCTCTGGGAGAAACGGAAAAACTTGTCCACTTCCCCCTTAGGCGGTCTCCAATCTAGAGAAGCAATTTGCATCTCCCCTCTGGTTATGCCACTTTGGGAAAGGTCTTCGGACGGAGTTTCGAAACGCTTCGATCAGGTCCCGCACTATCCGTCGTCTGAGGATTAGATTGCTAACCAGTTGCTCCAGAGCACTCCATTCTCCACCGTACCACTCCGGAGGAATTTCCTGCGCGAGCCCCCACACAAGCTGCTCTTCCATTCTTTCAACCCGCGAGAGCCACGGCTCGAACGATTCCCAACCGCGCACTTCATCATAGACTTCGTTCCGTGGATAGACCCCAAGCAATGGATCGTCAGGAAACGTCCACTCTCCCGCGTTGAAGCAGTATCCCTGGTCGATGAACGCCGCCGTGTATTTCCTTTCTCGCGATTTCCTCCAGAATGCCACTTGCCGACCATCGGCGTTGCCCGTCCACTTGTCCACCACCAGCATCCCGGCAAAAGTCTCCAAGTTCCGCACCCGATCCAACATTTCCATCGGTAAATAATCAAATACTTGTCCCTCTCTCGGATTCACCGCGTACCGTGAACCAAACTGCAATCCCGGCTGGCACTGGATCAGATTATGCGCCAGTTGGATGTTCAACTCTGACGTATGATTTACAAGCCACTCACTCACTTCCACCACTTCCGTCGCAGGCATTGGCAAGCCCGTTCGCTCCGCCAGGCGCGTGGCTAACCACTCATTCGCCAGTACACGCACATGCTGTGGGTTGTTACGAAACTTCACCACGTAAAAGTAATTATCGGAGCAGCGCATGAGATGCCCTTGCGCTCCTCCACGCATTCTTCTGATGTGTTGCGTTGCGACTACGCTCACCCCGACACCTCGCACCTTGAAACGGTTAACGTTGCTTTTGCAAAACGTGTTTGCGGCCAGTTCTTCTGGGTGCAAGTACCGGTTCTCGCAGTATCCGGGGGAATTCCGGACCCTTTTGCTTGGAAGTGTCGGCCAGAAAATCAAACGCTAAACTTCATCTCGAATTGAAGTCTGTGGAAGATGTCACATCAAAGCTGTGGAAAACTAGATCGGTGCCGAAATGATTCCAGAGTCGATCAACTGCCCCAAGTGTGTTAGCGCTTGAGCGAGATTAGTTGATTAAGACGGTTTGCTGTGGTCATCCAATAACGACGCTCGATTCAACATTCCCACTACGGGAACTACGAACAGAAAAAGCGGAAGAACTACACGAAAGGATGTATTTCACAACGCCTTTGTGGATACTAGAGTGTTCGGAAGGAGGAAGTGGCATGACCGAATCCAGCAATCTTGAATATTGTCTCCTGCACTATGTACCGAACCTACTCGGCGATAAGAGCGTTTCGATTGCTGCTATCGTATTCACTTCTAGCGACCTAGAAAATGGAATTTGCACGATGATTTATGCTGCGGATTGACAGACTAGTGGCCTGTCGCAGAGTAACCATTACTAGCCCGTTAGCATCCAAGCTGTCATGGCTTATGACAGCGAAGTCTGGCTCACTCCTCACAACGTTCCTACCTAAGCAGCATAGCCCAGTCGCGTTCTCTGCCCGCCGGACACGTGTTTCGCGCCAAGTTGATTCTGCGGCTGGCCGAAGGCGCGTCGTTCAACGGGATCAAGCGCCAGCTCCGGACCACCGCCCCCACCATCGTGCGCTGGAAGCAGCGCTTCCGGCAACGCGGAATCGAAGGACTGGACACTTATCATCCCGGCCAAAAACCCAAAGTGCTGACTCCGGCCCTGCGCGCCCGCATCTTGGCGGCCCCGCGGAAAAAACCCGGCGACGGGTCTACGCACTGGAGCTGCCGCAAGCTGGCCTCTGCGCTGGGCATCAGCAAAGACGCCGTGCAGCGCGTGTGGCAGCAGGCCGGCTTGAAGCCGCACCGCCTGGAACGCTACCATGGCCAGCGACGACCCCGAGTTCGAGAGCAAGGCCGCCCACATCCTCGGCCTCTATCTACGTCCGCCGCAGCACGCCGCCGTGTTCTGCGTCGACGAGAAGACCGCCATTCAAGCCTTGCATCCGTCTCGACCCCGTTCTGCCGCTCTCCCCCGGACGGGCCGAACGTCACGGCTTCGAATACCACCGCCACGGCACGCTTTCCCTGTACGCCGCGCTGCACACCGCCACCGGCCGCGTCCACGGCAAAACCGCCGCCCGGCATACCAGCCGCGAGTTCGTCGCCTTCCTGCAAGAGGTCGTGGCTCTGTGCCTGGCCCGGCAACAGATTCACATCATCCTCGACAATCTCTCCGCCCACAAAACCCAGGCGGTGCGCGACTTCCTGCAGCAACATCCGCGCGTCCACTTTCACTTCACGCACACCTACTCTTCCTGGCTTAACCAGGTCGAAATCTGGTTCGCCAAAATCGAACGCGAGGTCATCGCCCGCGGCATCTTCACCTCGGTCTCCGACTTGGCGCGCAAGCTGCGCCGCTACATCAACGCCTACTCCGCCAACGCCCGCCCGATCCAATGGAAATACTCCGACCCCACCCGCCGCATCCGCAGTAACGAATTCTCCGCGACAGGCCACTCGCTGCTCTCCCTTTTTCCACAGGGGAAAGGTCATTTGTTGTGACATCTGACACATCTTTATGGCTCGGCTGCTTGATATACACGGGGAATTCGACTTAGAGACAGCATCTACATGATCGCCAGCACTGTGTTAGCATGTGGAACTTTTCTTCTTGGTGGAGCTTGCGGAGCTTTGCTAGCGCATCGGAGGTGGGTTGCCCTTGCGACAACCATTCGTGGACAAATGGCGCAAATTCTTGTGAGGACCCAGCCTGAAAATTCAGAACCAATGGGATATGAACCTGGGTTCAGGCACTCGGACGGGATAATAGACCTAGCAATGATAACCAATATAGTGGAGCAAAAAAAACTCGAGATTACTAGGTTGAGTGCCGAGATTGAGTCACTACGAACTCTCATTCCATTGTTAAACAACCACTCAGAAGTTGCACGATCTAACGCTGCTTGAACAAAATGCCACGCTTAAGCGCTCAGGCTTCTTTTAAGGGAATCCACAAAGATTCGTCAGAACGGCACTGTTCGTGGGCGGAACAGCCGATCAAACGACCGGTGCCAGGATGCCAGGATGCCAAGCTCAATGCCTGGCAGCTTCCTTGCCTTGCTACATGACCTGTTATTCCTCCGGCGGAGCGCTTGGGCCATACGGGACTGTTGCTGCTCAACAACACCCAAATCAAGACCCCGCCTGCGGCAGTCCCGCCGATAGCCTTGGCCCAAAGCGAGTCCGCCGTTTCGGCTGTTGATGCGGCTATCGATTCCGCGCCGCCACATTTTCCTTGCCAAGTGTTCGTCCGAGACACCGTATTCACGCTCCGCCGCGCTCCAAAAACCGATTCAGGCATATTCCCACAGCAGGAAAGCACATCCCGCGAGCCCGAGATTAAGCGCCCTAAGTGTCTAGACCCGGACAGAATTCCGATGCGATAGTCGCAGCGGGTGATTCAATCGCCCCTAACGGAGGACACTATGAAAGCCTTTTTGCTGGCACTCTGCTGCCTTTTGGCGGCGTCCGCGTCCGGCCAGACCATAACCAGCATCCGCGTCGCTAATTCGGGATGTGTTTACACGGTAGGAACCAGCACCGAACCGTGCCCGATCGGCCCTGGCATGGTGCTGCACGTCTACGGCAGCGGCTTTGGCATGATCGGTGGCGGGGTCGGGCTGTGCGATTGCCCGGACATGACCACTACCCACTGGAGCAACACGCAGGTTACCGGCATCGTCGGCCAAGTCACCGGGCTGCCGTCCTCAATCGTCCTCGAAACCTGGGGCGGCGGGTTCAGCAATCCCGTGCCCTACTATGCACTGGCGCCGCTCATCACCGAAATTGACGTGGGCTCATGCTCTTACATTCCGAACCGTTCGAAGAAGCTGTGCGCCGTAAGCGTCGGCCAGGCGATCACCATCCACGGCAACTACTTCGGGCCGCCGCAGGGCCAGGTGGCCACGTGCGACTGCCCCGCTGCCACCATTCAAAGCTGGGATACAGGCTGGCCAGTGAACGCCTCGCCCTACGACAACACCATCGTCGCCATCGCTAACACCGTAGAGTGCGGCTCCTCCATTTCGGTGGACGCCAGCTACTTGTGGAGCAATCCTGTGCCCTATACGACCTGCGCCGCCCCATAGGGGAAGCTGGAAAACGCCAGGCGGCCCGCCCCGGCTCTCTCTTCTCCAAGCTTTCCTTTCCAAGGGAAGGATTGCCGGGGCGTTTGCAAGAAAGCTTCAATAATTCCAGGACTCGGGCAGCACGCCACAGCAGGAAAAGCGAGTGAAATGGCGACCCGTCGGCATTCTTCTTGAAGCAAATAGAGCTTTCACAGCACACTTGAGGGGGAGTTCGTCGCGCAAAATCCAACCGCGATCGGTTTGTCAGTTTCCTCAGCAGGACACCGTTTTTTCTCGACATTGAATTCCCGCAGCTAGCCGACAAGGTATGCGGCGGTGTTTCATTCTCCGGTGCTGCCACAACTGTAACAGCACCTCAGTGCCATACGTTCCCTCGTTTGCCACCGACTCGGGAGAGGGCGGTGGCGTGAATGTTAGCGCTCCAATACGACCAGCCAAAGTCGGGGATTGCCCGTCTTCCGAGATCGACATCACGTCTGCATTGTACGCACGAGGTTAGCACCAGGGACCAGGCGCTTCATGATTTAAGAAGGATCTGCAAATGCCCTGACCTTCCAGTGAACCAAATAGGGTCAAAAACGAGAGTCATTGTGAGGCAAGCGTAGGTTTCTGTGCCTGCTCCGGCTCAATCGGCAACACCACCCGGGTTTTTACGTCGAACATCTCGTAGTCCGTGAACAACCCACGGCACCAATAGGTCTTCTTGTGCTCGGCTTGCGACGTAATAGTAACCGGGACAAGGTACGGTCTCCCGTCCTTTTCCAGCCGGCCATAGGTCATCACTCCCCACCAGCGGTACCACGGTCCTGAAAGGTCAAGCGTTTCCGAAATCCGCAAGATGATACCCGACTCATCCACCCAGACTTCACCGTGGCAATCGTAAAATTTCGTCGTGCTTAGCCGGAACAAGGCGAAGCTCACGACAGACCGGAACGAACATACCCTGTCCTCCACGTCCGCCGCGAACTGAAACACGTGGATACCTCGACCGCCTACGACGGCATCCGATGCCTGGTGGATTTTCAGGTTACGCTCCGTCCCGACCATCCAAGGAAGCTCAGACCACTCAGCGCCCGGCACTATGGAAGAGTTTAGAGCCGGAAAGGGGATGTTGTTAGAGAATTTCTTGTCTCCCTGGCGACGCCAGCCCTGCCGGCCGTCCGCGATCATCGTCTCGTATGCGTCTGTCACATCCGGCTCGCGGTTGTCACGACCCCAAGCGAATGTTTGGGTCGCTGTGAAGTTACGCATCGAGTCTGCAAGATGCTGCGCCCTTTGCCGCAGATCCAGCACCGCCGGTAGCTCCGCGAGGTGTTGCGAAAGACCTTCAGCACGGGGCCAGACGTAAGGCGGGTACAGGTCGGCGGCCACGGGGGAGACGAAAACGGTCTTTGGAAAAAGGGTCGCTTGCAGATAAGGCTGTGCCCGCGTCACAAAGTCCGAAAGCTCCTTGATAGACACCGCAAGCGCGACGCGGTCTTTGCCCTCGCCGATGCCGTTGAGGATGCCGACGACCTTCTGGGTCTTGCTGTCAACAACAATGCCACCGCTAGCGCCGCCACGCACACGACCTTCCTCGTAGCTGAACGCAAGCAGCCCGTCGCGAGTTTTGCCCATGAACTTGCCGTGCCAGTGAACCAAGCTGCGTTTAGGGTTCCAGTTGAACGGGTAGGCGTAGATGTCCACTTCGGAGTTATTTTCCGAATCGTCCGCGTCGAACCCAATGCCATGTAGGTTTTTGAGGGAATGCCGCATCTCGTAGATGGCAATGTCATGACCCGGCGTGTACTTCAGGGAGCCGCCCCCAACAAGATTTATATCTCGCGCCCCACCGTCATCCGGACCGGAATCGAGGTAGCGATGCGCGGAAAAAACCCCTTTGATACGGACATACTTGCCCATGACTTTAGCGACGTGGTAGTTGGTGCCCACGAAGTGGCAATTCTGGTCTAGACAAAATCCGGTGCCGAACTTTATGGACAAAGGGGCAAGACGCCAGATGTCGGGCTTAAAATCTGTGATGGGAAAGACCACCTGCTCTGGAACGAATTCCTGAGCATACATCGGTCGGACAAAGGCACATAAAAGGAACACGAGCCAAAGGCCTCGGGATCGCGCTTTTTCGCTAGGCCGGTTGCTGGGATGAGGTATGGAGTCTTGCCTCAAGAGGGCGAAGCCAGCGAGCAGATGGATGAGGAGGGAATAATTGTGCACGGCTGTGTCGATCTCTCGTTGAAGGCATCGGCAAGGTTTGTCCCTCTTTTTCCACAATTAGTAAGACTTCATGAACGAAGGTTCTGGGATGCACGGGCTCGGTTGCAGACGGGACGGGACTCAGCAATTGCGCTCTGCTCTTCCCACCAAAATTTGTCGAGCATCGTTCCGACCGTGAGGGAGCGAAAGGCGGAATGTCTCCAAAAAAGTCCCGAGTCCCTCGCGCGTTCCCCGGTCTCTCACCTATGCCGGCGAAACGATTAAACGGTTGGTGCCTAATCTTGGGTCAGAAACACGGTACACATCCCGATGGTCTTACGATTCGACACCTGCCCTGTAGTCCGCACCTGCACTAATCGTGGGCTGTGACATACGTTTGTCGGCAGAAATGCTCGGCAAAAAGCGGCGTTTCAAACCCAGAATAATCCCGCCATCGTCGCCCTCTAGCTAGGCTTTCCATGCTCTTCTGGAGGACCTCAACGATAGCCGCTCGTACTTGCCCGTGCAGTACCAACATCTCTCCCATCCGAGCGATGCGCTGACCAGGCCTTTACTGACCAGGCCTTTACGCCGGTTGAGGGAAAAGCCGCTGTGCCCGTGTTTCGCGGAACCACAGATCGTCTCCATCCATCGAGGCCCAGGTGTGCCGAACGGGACTGGCGGCGACACGGCGAGTGAGCAGGTGCTTGCGGCAGTGTTCGGAAGGATCGGCCTGGATTCTGCCCGTGAAAAACTGCAGGCAATGCAGCAGCCAGGGGAGGTCATCGACAAGGAGTTGAATCGGACGCTCCTGTCGTGGGCCAAAGAGAAGTGCCCGCCCGATGCGGTGAAGGAGTTGAACGACCTGATTCTGAAACATCGCCAGGATTTCAAGACCAAGAACTCGGTGTGGGAAACGGTTAATGCGATGCTGCGGCTCGAAAACGTTAATAACGACGGCTTGCAGCATATTCAGGGCCTCGACTACCTGACTCTGGACCAACTCGGTCGACTCGTCGTAATGCTGATCGACCAAGTGTTTCCGCGTTTCCCAGATGAAGTATCGGCCAAACGAGTCAAAGAGGGATGGCAGGAAGCGTTGGCCAAGGTCGCACGATTGCGAAACCAGGTGGCGCATCTCCGGAATGTTCGTTTTCAGGATATGGAAGACCTTGCACGGACCCTGGAGCGCATGAGGCGCGATGTTATCGACTACGGCGGCTGGAAGCTGCCGGCACCTGCGGAAGGCGCTGAGCAGGCAGTCCCCCAAGCGGCGCAGTGAGTGAAGGGATATGGATACGGAAGCAGATAGTGTCATCGGCACCATCCAACTGACTCGGACAACGAGTCTGGTGTTTTCCGTCCGGCCGTGGAAGGGCCGAATGCTCGCGCATGTCCGCAAGTTCGTGGACAGCGAGAAGTACGAAGGGCCGACTAAATCTGGTGTGGCGATGGGGGGCGATGTGCTCATGTCCGTCATTGACGCTTTGACAAGGCTCAAGGCGGCAGCTCCAGGTGCCAAAGAAGAGCAATTCGCCAAGGTTCATAAGGCCGGCGACACCGACATCATCGTCACCGTAATTCCGCCGGACGATCTCAAAGCGCTCCCAAGCGTTGATGTGCGGGAGTATGTGGACAGCGAAACCTACACCGGCCCCACGAAGAAGGGCGTTCGCTTCGCCTGGGACAAGCTCACGGAGTTCATCGGCCTGCTTGAAGCGCAAGCGCGCCAGTTGGGATCGGGCGAAAAGGCGAAGCCGACCCTGTTTACCGATGCTCACCCGAACTGGGTGAAAGACGCCGAAAAGGCCGGCGTCGACAAAGGGCATGGCGGCGACTCAGTGCTCCAGGAGTTGCTGCCAGAGGGACCGAAGGCGTTTCCTAGTGAGTTTCTGGATGGCACGCAGAAGACCGTGAATCTGGAGCTACCCGCAGAGCCAATCTCGGTGGTCGTGTTACCGGGCGGCAAATACGCTGTGCAGTCGGACCTTGGATTCCGCCACTACGTGAGAAACCCGACTGAGGGCAACTTCATCTATTACGCCCACCTCCGTGGCCTGAAAGCTGTACCGGTGCCGATAGTGATGATCGAGGTCTTCCGAGCGGTCAAGGCATACGAGAACTATGTTCGCGACATGCGACACGCGCTACTGAAAGCATATGAGCGTAAGAGCGGGCACCGCCCGATGGCCGAGCACCAGACCAGAGAGTCGTTCAAGTCGTATGGATTGCCTTGGGTGGAATGAATATGCAGGATGATGCGCGATGAACAGTGTTGACGCCGCATACAAGGTATTGCAAGAAGCGCGCAAACCCTTGCATTACGCCGAGATTGCGCGTCGCATCGTTCAATCCAAGCTGTGGCTAACGAGTGGCAGAACCCCGGAAAATACGGTCAATCGGGACATCAACCAGGAAATCATGCACCGCGGCAAGCTCGCGCGCTTCGTGAGGCTCGGGGACGGGATGTACGCTGCTGTCCCTGAATCATTACTGAATGACCCAAAGACGACGCCCCCAGATCTAGCGTTTGTATCCGAGGCATGGAGCCACCTACCCGTCGCGGCGAAGCAGGAGGTTCTCCAGATCGTGCGGGGGGCGCTGACCGGCCAGACGGGTGAGGTGGATGATCCGGTTATAGTCTCAGTGTTGCCCACCGGCCCTAAGGCATTCCCGAAAGATTTCCTCGATGGCGACATCGGCTCGGCACACGCGATCGAGTTGCCGGAAGAACAGCTCACGTTTCGGCAACTGGCTGATGGAGCCCGCGTGGTCGAGTCCCATTTCGGGTTTCGCCTCAATGTTCGCAACGAGACAGAGGGCATGTTCGTTGTTCACGCCCACGGTAGGGGTGCGCGGAGTCTGGACTTGCCCGAGAAGATGATCCACCTATTTAAAGCGGTCACAGGCTACAGAAGCTACCTTCGCGAGCTCTGGCAAGATCTCTACCGAGCCTATGGGCGCGAGTGCGGCGACCGAGCTGCGGCGTACAGCCACGCCAAGACAGCCTTCGAGACGCTAGGACTGCCCCCACCCGACGAGGCACAACCTCCGCCTGTTGCCCAGGACGACGAACCGGGTGAGAGAAGAACCAGACTGAAGCGAGGTTTGCGGACACCGGAGACCGCCTTCTACGCCCCAATCCTCCAAGCCCTGCACGAGCTTGGTGGAACGGCGCGGACCGCAGATGTCGTAAAGCGAGTCGGCGAATTCATGGCCGATGTGTTGTCGCCTGATGACCGTGAACCACTCCCAAGCACGGGCGTGACACGCTGGGAGAACACGACTCAGTTCGCCCGATACTCTATGGTGCGAGGTGGCTTGCTCAAGCCCGGTTCACCGCGGGGCACGTGGGCAATTTCTGCGAAGGGCATCGAACACCTCCAGCGGACAAGGACCGGTCGACTGGTTGACTAACGCGCTTTTCTCCGTTTGGACTCCTTCGCCTTCGGCGAAGGGCCCGGTGGCTTGGGTCTGAAATCCTTGACTTCAGAGCGCCTTAGCAGAGTCTTTCCCCCTATCGATAGTGTCGTGAAGCGTCCCTTTCCAACCAAGTCCGCTATCGCCTGACGAGTCACTCCGCGCAGCTCCGCTGCCGCTGCCTGCGACACCCACTGTGCAGGGTCAAACTGTTTGTTCGGGGAATGTTTTTTGTGATCACTTGACATTGTCAAGCAATCTCCTGTATTTTCCAAGCATGGGATTTTAGAGACAAGAGGTCTCGGCGACCTCGGCGATTTCTCGCTGGACGAGCAGCGACCACTTGCCTCCGAATTTTATCGCACAAAGTTGCCTCCACAGGCGATTGGCAAGAAGGGGACAGGTGGTCGGAATTCCATGAATCTCAGCAGCATGAGGATCTTAGCCGTGAACCGGTTGGGAGAACACGATGGGCGATCTACGTATGATGCCGAAAGGAAAAATGGAAAGGCGCGAGCGGCTGAAGCGGATGGCGATAAGGTTTGGGCTTCCGACCTCGACGGCGAAGGCGATGAGGACGTCCGACATCACATTTTGGCTGCGCTGCAACGCACCGCGTGGGGAGCCGCTGGACCAGATCGCACGCCGCCTTATTGGGGGCGTCTAGTGAAGCCTAGCAAGGACCGAGAACAGGGCGCCCGCATCGGCCCGAATGGTCCGCACCGCCGCGAGGCTGGCTCTACGCCTGCCCAGATGATCGCTCCCGCCAGGACTCTCCGAGGTGTTTTCGCGCTTAGGAGACCCGACGAAGAAACGCTGGCGTTCTGGAGAGCGACCGGCGATTTCCAAGAATACGTTTCCCGAATCGCCAGATTTTCGCGAACCCTCAGCGAAAAGTCGGCGAGGAACGCGGTTCAATCTTCATCGGGGAACGCCGCGATTGCCGCGAAGCCCCGGCAATCAAAGCCACTCGGCAGGCTCCTCGTGATGCCAAGCCATACCGATCTGGGTTCAAGGTCGTCTTCTAGAGCTGTTGATCGAAACACTGGATTTGTACAAGGAGGAAATTATGAAGGCTCCAGGGATTCGGGCAAGAAAAACCGGAAAGAGACTACAGCGCGGAAAAGCGCTACAGGTGATGGTTTACCCCAGAAAGGAAACTAAAGCCGCTCTGGTCCAAGCAGCACGCGATGTCAGCCGGCCATTAAGTTCGTTCATGATCGTGGCGTCGTTGAACGCGGCGGCAGCACTTCGGGGTTGCAAGGTCGCAGATTTGATACCTCAGACAGAGCTGCTCCAATATTTCCGTGAAAAATAGGGTGGAAAACAAATCGGCCCCTCGTTGGCAACCACAACTCGTGATACTCCGGGGCCATTTATGCGGCTGACCGCCTCGGACATCTTCAGCGTTTACCGACCCACGCTATGTTCGGTCCGCGTTTACCTGCGCGAGCAGCGCATCCCGGAAGCCGAACCAGGCGCGTTTGAAAAGATTCTCCAGACTCTCGGCCAGCGCCACGAGCAAAGCCATCTTGCCACGCTCGGTGCCTACGAAGACTTGAGCGCTGTTTCGCAAGACCAACGCGTTCAGCAGACGCTGGAGGCAGTCCGAAATCGCGTGCCTGTCATTTATCAGGGCGAGCTAACCTGCAACACTATTCTCGGCAGCACCCATGTCACCATCGCTGGACGTCCAGATTTCTTGATCCTCGCCGGCGAAGCTTATCTGATCCGCGACTCAAAGTTGTCTCGCAAGGTTGACGACAAGCACCATGTTGAGGTCGCACTGCAACTCCAACTCTATGGTTGGCTTTTCGAGCAAACCGTCGGCAAGCCAGCGAAACGATTGCAAGTACATGCAGGAGGCGGCAACATCATCGAAGTGCCATACGATGGCGGAACCGCCGCGCTTACCGAGCTTGCCCACATCTTGAAGCTGAAGTGCCTTGGAGCCAAGCCTTACGAGCCGTTGGGTTGGACGAAATGCAGCGGTGGCTGCGGCTACTACGACCGCTGCTGGCAACAAGCCGAGGAACGCCAAGACGTGTCCCTTGTAATGGACGTGGACCAAGGGCTTGCACGTGCTCTGAATGGTGTTGGCATCACATCTGCCCGGCAGTTACTCGCGAACTTTGATGCGAAGCAACTGAGCGAGTTTAAGCGTCCGTGGGGCAAAGGGGAGCAGAGAGTCGGCAAGAAAGCCGAGAAGATTTTGATGTATGCCGATGTGCTGTGCAGCGGAAAGGAGCGCATCCTGGTCACGCCTGCGGTGCCAGTCCGTGACAATTACGTGATGTTCGATCTTGAGGGAATGCCCCCTCATCTTGATGAGCTTGAAAAAATCTACCTCTGGGGCATGAAGGTTTACGGCAAGCAGCCGAGCAGGTTCATGGGCGTAACCGCTGGATTCGGAGTGGATGGCGACCGGGAAGGATGGGAGGGTTTTCTCGCAGCAGCGAAGAAAGTGTTTGACGAGCACGTCGACGTTCCCTTCGTTCACTGGCACCACTACGAGAGGGTTCATATTGAACAGTACGTGGATCGCTTCGGTGACCGCGACGGCATCGCTGCCCGCGTTCTCGCCAACCTTCTCGACCTCCTGCCGATTACCAAGAACGCGATTGTGCTGCCTTTGCCGAGCTACAGCCTGAAAGTCGTCGAAGAATACGTCGGATTCAAGCGAACCCAAGAGCAATACGGCGGAAGCTGGGCGATGGCGCAGTTCATTCTCGCGACTGAGACCGAGGATGAAGATGAACGAAATCAACGGATGGGAGAAATCCTGAAATACAACGAGGAGGACATCTCGGCAACTTGGATCGTTTTTGAGTGGCTGCGACGCAAAACCACTGCAACTCAGGTTGGCACCGCGTACGATTGACGTGAACGTCAGCTCGAAGGCATTGTTTTCCAATGCCGAGGGGCGGCGTCGCTAAGCGCGATGTGTCGAGGAAAAGGCAGGGTCCGATGAATGAGACTCCGCCGTTTCGTATTGGGCCACACGGAAAGCCACCTGCCAATAGTCGCCGCCATATGCTCTCAGACGTATTGCGCCAATTCGTCGGCTGATACCAGATCAGTCACGTCACACTTCATCATCGCTGCCGTGCGCTCTAATGCCGAACGAATGATGAAGGAAGAAAGGGATAGCCTAGCCTTGCGCGATGCTTCGACCATAATCGCTTTGAGTTTTGGCTTGGGATAGCACATCAATCTCATTGCCTTTCCGGGCTTGGAGGCAGTGCAGTCGCTGCTTACCACCAGACTTGCGGGCAAGGCTTTGGACAGAGGTCGCAGTGTCTCCGAGGCAACCGTCGCTACGAAGGGCAGGGGCGGACGTCTTCCAACTGGTTTTCCAGCATTCTTCTTATTCCAGTAGCCCCGCCCAGGAGTCGGAATCCTGAGTTTCCTACAAACCTTCCCGAGCCTGACGTCTGAAAGCCCATAAACTGGAGCCAGTTTCTGAATCGGCTGGGACCACACTTTCTGGTAGAGTTCCTCCCGATTGTACCGAGAGATCAGTTCGCGGGAGACCAGCGGCCGCAGAGCCGAAAGTCTCTTTGGCACACGTGACTGAGATTTCTTACGGGCTTCCTGAGTCTTCGCGAAAATGCCGCGGAGATTGCGGTACGCAGGTGAGGCTTGCTGAGCACGAAAGTACGTCCGCGTTCCGTCTTGACGTTCCTCAAGAATGCCAGCATTCATGAGCAGGGGAATTTCTCTTTGCAGGCTCGATGGAGTAGACCCGAGATGATGCGCCAGTTCCGAGAGGTACCACCATCTGGCGGGTTCGACGAGAATCGTCCCGAGGATGTGCTGCCGTACCAAGGGAAACAGAGCATCAACAACTGTGACTCTTGAGTTTGCTATTGAATGTTTACGCATTTTGCGTTACTCCCGAAAGCACGATTCGTACTCGTTCACTAATCCTGCATACGCATTTTGCGTATATGGGTTGATGCTTTACGCTTTCTGAGTAAGCGTCGGTTGCCAATCCGTCCGCCGGTGAATTGTTAAACTGCCGACACCTTAATTGAGGGAACAGAGGGGGAACATTATGCGTTCCTACCCCTTCCCAGCCGCTATTTTCCGTATCTGCCGGTTCCCGCTAAGTTCTTGAAATTCCGTTCCCTGGCGGGTTCGACTCCCGCCGCCTCCACCAGCTATATTATTCATTCTAAATACCTTAGGAGAGTTTGAAGCGGGTTCCTGCCCCGCCGCGCTCAAATCTATTCAGATCAGTTGTTTCGATTGACGTCTTTTGGTTTCGTACAATCGGGTTCTGCGCTCCCAGTGTTTTGAGACGCCTTGCAACGTACACACCCAACCACCGGACTCACTATCACGGTTCTGGCAGGGGCCTCATTGATGTTCTCGTCGGGCCTCTTCGCTGACTTTTTCCTCGCTATCCTTTCCAGAAGCTTTTCGACCTTACCATCCTCGTGATTTCTGGGATGAGCCGTCTTCTTCATGATTCCAGTGTCCCCACAAGCCGGACTCATTGGCTAACCTCTCTCAGGACTCCTCATCAGACGGCCCAGCGTATTGCTGCTTGCAACCGCACCCAGTACAGAAAGAAGCGATTCATCTTCCCGCTGCAACACCAGAAGTGTTTCATCGTCGTTGCGAAAGCTGCCCCGAAACAGTTTCAGTCGTTGAAGCAAGTCCTCTCCCAACACTTCTGCCGAGTCCACCGGAGCTTGGCGTGCCCATTCCAGAAGTTGTTCTCGTCCCACATCCTGGCCGCTCCCGTTTTCGGCTTCGGTAATGCCGTCTGTGTAGAGCACGAGAAGATCTGATGGTTTCAAAGTCACAACTGTCTGACGATAGTCGGTTCCAGGAATTAACCCGACCGGTAAACCTGAGACCTTCTCGGCTTGAGGATTGGTTTCCTCCTCCAGCCAGCCCCAGGTTCGTTGGGCAGCGTGATACCAGAGCGGAGGCAGGTGTCCCGCATTGCTGAACGCCAGCCGGCCGGTAACTCGATGGAAACTCAAGGCGATTGCGGTGGCATATTTGCGATGGCCGCTCTGGCCAAACATGTCATTCAGCCCTCGCATGAAATCAGACTGATCCCAGGCGTCGATGTTCTCGTGCATCAGTTTCCGCAGCGTCTGGGTCACAGAATTTACATCACGACCATGTCCGCTCACGTCGGCCAGGACAATGCGGGAAATCAGGTCGTAATCGCAGACGGACATATAGTGAAGGTCACCTCCTCCCTCTCCCTCGTCGATGGGGACAGAGGCTACCCATGCCACCATGCTCGGCAACTTTACTGTCCGAATAGCCTTTCGATTGCCGCCCCAAATCTCATTGCAAACCAAAGCATGAGGCTTTTCTGATTCATCGTGCATCGAAGCTCCCTGGAGGCGGTGCAGTGCCATCTACTCCCTACACCGATTCAGATTCTTAGTGTGAGGTCAAAAGGGTCGGACTTTTTCGTACGCTCTGCCTCGACTCCAGGCTCCATCGAAGCCGGGAGCCAACGCATCGCGCATCTGCAGGCGTGCACGAAGCAGGCGCGTCTTCACATTTGCTTCAGTGAGACCTAGAGCCTGGGCGGTCTCGGTGGTGCTGAGGTGCTGTACGTCGCGCAAGATTAATACGGTGCGATGTTTTTCGGGAAGAGAATCCAGTGCCTGAGTGAGAGCCTTGCGAAGCTCTTTCTGCTCCAATGCCTCCAAAGGAATCTCCCGCCAATCTGCAAAATCCTTCGGGACGTATTCACCCTCATCGTTTTGGCGTCCCTCCTCAATGGACTCGTACAGCTGGCGTCGGTCTTTGCGCAGCTTCATTTTGGCTTCGTTGATGCAGATCTGGATCAGCCACGTGCTGAACTTCGCCTCCTGCCGAAAACGTGGGAGGGCCTTGAACGCCTTCAGCACCGCTTCCTGCGCCACTTCCTCGGCATCGGCCTCATTCTTCACGAGTGATAAAGCGGCGAGGAAGATCGCCCGCTCGTAGGGACGAACCAGTTCGTAGAATGCCTCGGCGTCGCCGTCCTGAACGCGTTGAATAAGGGTCACCTCCGCCGACGTGATCTTGACACCCGCCGGCGAGATAGTGCCCGTCTCGGTGCAAACTCGATCTTTTCCAGACAGCAGGATTGTTTCTGTGCTCGCGGTCATCATTGGGCCGCCTCCTTCAGTTGCTGGCTTACAAACTGAGAGCAGTTAAGTTCAGACACCTGCCTCTTCGCGAGATCGCGCAAAAGAGTGACTCCGCGCGGATCGACGAACCATACTTTTTCGAGATCGAGGCTCACGGCTTTCTGGTGTGAGAGGGCTTCATCGCTGAGCCTCTGTAACTCTTCGACCCAGGGGCCTACGAGCTTGCCTTCCAGCTGGAACTGAATGGCTTGATCCGAGTCGCCGATGATCGAAATCTTGAGCACAGCTAGCTTCCCTTCCGAATACATCTTTGCTAAAGCAGGAGCCGTGCCATTCGTGAGGCGCAGTGGAGAAACTCTATGTTTGTGATTTTGAGGGTCTTAGAGAACTACGGAGGAAACCCAATTCGGAGGGAGCCACGAGGGTTCGTGGGTCAGTTCGTTATGGCTTCGTGGCTACGGGATTTCGTGGCGGGAATAGTGGGGTTCACCGACGCACGCTCGATTCCGAGTTTCTTTATGCGGCTGCGCAGCGTGTTGGGATGCAGATCGAGAATCTTGGCAGCCCCACGTTCACCTTCAATGACCCAGTCTGTTTTTTGCAGCACGCTCTGGATGTGTCGCCTTTCCACTTGCTCCAGCGACGAAGAATCGTCGATGGCGTCATGGGATTGGAGATGGTCCAAGTCCAAGCCTGCAATTTCCTCAGTTGACGCCATTGCCGCGCTGGCCGAGGGTAGCAGGTCAGCGCCCAGCTTCAAAATCGGCCCGCGTGATAACACTACGGCGCGCTCGACAACGTTCTGTAACTCGCGAATGTTTCCTGGCCAATCATAGAGAGAGAGAAGGTCCATCGTGTCCTGAGCGATGCCCGTGATTTGTTTGCCGAACTGCCTCGCAAACTTCTCCACGAAAAAAACAGTGAGGAGTGGGATATCGGAGCGTCTCTGACGCAGTGGCGGCAAAACAATCGGAAGAACGTTGAGGCGATAGTAGAGATCAGCCCGGAACCGGCCTTCCTGTATGGCCTTCTCAAGGTCTCGATTGCTGGCTGCAATGACGCGCACATTTACTTTTATCGTCCGGCTGCTGCCTAGTGGTTCAAACTCTTGCTCCTGGAGAACTCTAAGCAACTTCACTTGCGTGTCAAGGGGAAGTTCGCTGACCTCATCGAGAAATAAAGTCCCGCCGTCCGCCAGTTCAAACCTGCCTGTCCTGCGTTCCAGCGCCCCAGTGAATGCTCCTTTCATGTGCCCAAACAGTTCACTCTCGACCAGACCAGTTGGGATTGCGCCACAATTCAATTTCACCAAGGGGCGATGCTTGCGCGATCCGTGACTGTGGATTGCACGTGCAATCAACTCCTTACCGCAGCCCGTTTCTCCCGTGATCAGCACCGTGGAGTCTGTTGGCGCCACCGTCTCTACTCTCTCGAATACCTCCACGATAGCCCGGCTGTTCCCGACGATTTCTTCGAAGTTATGTTCCTTGCTAATTTCTTCCTGCAGATATACGTTCTCGGCTTCGAGTTTCTTTTGCAGGGTCTGGACCTGCTGAAGAGCACCTTGAAGTTCTGCCTCTGCCCGCTGGCGTTTCAATTCCGCGGCTGCCCTGGCGGCAAAGATCTTGACCAGATCGATTGCATGCGGGTCACGATCCATCGGCTTGTCGTCAAGAATTGCTATGTGGCCAATTACTCGCCCCTCCCGGTCGAGCA
>Ga0074045_10000511_pt1 | contig 37717 bp, 31 predicted proteins | sample BogForMeECP23OM2_FD_94442 | JGI IMG/M metagenome (GOLD analysis project Ga0074045, IMG submission 94442) | Bog forest soil microbial communities from Calvert Island, British Columbia, Canada - Bog Forest MetaG ECP23OM2 | ecosystem: Environmental > Terrestrial > Soil > Wetlands ...
ATAGCCCCAATAATCGAAGTATTCGTCTCCGGTCTCGAGCCAGCGGAAGTGATTCCGGTACATGGCCTCGTCCATGCCGTTGTCGGTGCCAAACATGATGCGGTCCTGATACTTGATGAAGAAATCGCGCGCGCGGCGAGGCTGGCGTCCGAGTTCAGCCTCGCGCGCTCCGAACTCGACCATTACGTTCGGAAGCGTATCCAGAAGATGAGAGACGTAATCGAGATTCTCCGGCCAGTTCGCCATGTGCAGAGCGACGAACGTCGTGTGGGGATGCCTCGCGAACATGCGGTCACGCGCCGCGAGCAGCGATTTTTTGGTAGGGAACTGCGGTCCATAGAAACTCCAGTCCGGATGCTCCGTGAGTTCTTCATAGCGCTCATTCGTGTTATCGACGGGATGAAAGAACGCTTCGGGATCGCTGACATGAATAGAGACGGGAATGCCCAGTCGTCCGCACTCCTCCCAGATCGGGTCGAGGCGCGGATCGTCGATGGCGATCAGCTTTCCTGACTTGTCGCGCACGCCTAGGCCGAGGTCTTTTAACTGTTTGAGACCGCGCGCCCCGCGCGCCACGGCGTCGTCGAGTTGCGCCACCATCTCCTGACTGAAGTTCGGGTCGTCGATCTTGCTCCAGTCAATCTGGCTGAAGACGATAAAACGTCCCGGATACGGTTTGACCATCTCGTCGATCACCGCCTGCAGTTTGTCGCCCCACATTCCGGTCAGGATTACCACGGTCTTGACGTTCGTGTTGTTCATGATCTCGACCACGCGCTCGGGCGGCATGTGATCGTCGATTCGCATCGCATCGTTCTGGTGATTGTGAACGTCGATGACGTAATACTTGGCTTTGTCCACGTTGTGCGCCGGGGCATGAAGCATGGGAACGGGATGAAAATCCTTCAGCAGAAGGGTTTTCTTCTCGTCTGCGCCGGCGGCAGACTTGTAGCCGATCGCGGGTTGTGATTGCGCCGGCTGCGGCGATGCATTCTGCGCCGCCGAAGATATGACGAGCGCAAGAAACATGCCGCAAAACAAACTTGGTCGAAGGGACATTGCGCCTAAGCCTCCTGGCTGGATTGCAAATTGTCTTGACAAGCCAAAGAAAACGAAAGTAAATGGAATCGTTCGCAATATACGTCGCCGTTTTGCATTTGCGCAAGCGGCCTTCCACGGGAGGTTCGACCGACCGGCATGAGAATCCGAGCGAAATCCGAACGATGGCACTCTGCGATCATGACGCTCCCGCGGGCCCTTGCTCTCGGCGCATTCGCCCTGCTGGGCTTGGCATTCGGCGGGCAGTCTTCAGCGCATCCTACGGTGCAGGACTCGGCTGCGACGACGATTCGCGATTCATCCGACGATTTACAGATCCAAAGCAAAATCCTGCGGATCGAGTTTGACCGCGAGTTGCATAGCCGGGTGGTCCCGCTCTTCGGAGCTGAGCCCAAAGTCTTGGCCCCATTCTCCGCCTCGGAAACGCTTGTTGCCGCCGATCGTACCTTCAGGGATTTTGCTTTGAGCTCCAGTCACCGGGAGCAAGTGTCTGACATTTTTGGCGCGGGTCAGCGACTGGCGCTGACCGGCACTTCTGGGAAACTGAGTAAAAAGGTCTCGGTCACGATTTACAACGATTTTCCTTCGATTGCGGTCTTTGAAGTCGAGTACAAGAACGATGGCGCCGCGCCGCTCAGCGTTCGGGGATGGACGAACAATCGATACCGGCTGGTGTCGCTGCCTGCTAAGCACGGCCCTGCATTCTGGTCGTATCAAAGTGGATCGTACGAGAAGAGGCCTAATTGGGTTCTTCCGCTGCACGCGGGATTCCGGCAGGAGAACTATTTGGGGATGAATGCAAGCGACTACGGCGGCGGCACACCCGTAATCGACGTCTGGAGGAAAGACGCCGGACTCGCGGTAGGGCACATCGAGCCTATGCCGCGACTCATCTCGCTGCCGGTTTCCATGCCAGACGCGACTCATGCCAGCGTGGCGGTGCGTTCCACTCGCGAGCAAACCTTGCAGCCGGGAGAAAGCTTTCACACACTTCACACTTTCGTTTCTGTGCATCAAGGCGATTATTTCCGCACACTGACCGAATATCGCAGGCTTATGATGCGGCAGGGATTTCAAATGGCCACGGCGCCTGACAGCGCCTTCGGGCCAATCTGGTGTGCCTGGGGCTACGGCCGGACGGTCCAACTGAAGCAGGTCTACGACACCTTGCCGACCGCGAAGAAACTGGGTTTCTCCTGGGTGACGCTCGATGACGGCTGGCAGAACAACTACGGCGACTGGGAACTCGATCCCAAAAAGTTTCCTCACGGCGACTCCGACATGAAGGCCCTGGTGGACCGAATTCATCAAGAGGGATTTCGCGCCCAACTATGGTGGTCCCCGCTGAGCGCGGTTCCCGACTCGAAGCTTCTCGAGGAGCATCCAGATTTTGCCTTGCTCAATCGCGACGGCTCGCGGCGAAAAATTTCCTGGTGGAACTCCGATTATCTCTGCCCTGCGGACCGCGAGGTCGTGGAGTACCACAAAGCGCTGGTGCGAAAGATTCTCGGCGAATGGGGATTCGACGGCCTCAAACTCGACGGGCAGCATATGAACGGGGTTCCCGCTTGTTACAATCCGGCACATCATCACAAGCGGCCCGAGGACTCCGTGGAGGCGCTGCCTGATTTCTTTCGTGAGATCTACGAAACCGCGCGCAGCGTAAAACCCGATGCCCTGGTGGAATTCTGCCCTTGCGGCACAGCGTATTCGTTCTTTACTATGCCGCACTTCAATATGTCGGTGGCATCCGACCCCGAGAGTTCGTTTCAGGTTCGTTCCAAAGGAAAAACCTTGAAGGCCCTGATGGGCGACAACGTGCCCTACTTCGGCGACCACGTGGAATTGAGTGACGGCGCAAACGACTTCGCCTCTACTGTGGGAGTCGGAGGAGTGGTTGGCACACAATTTGTGCTGCCAGGTCTGGTAAAAAAGCGCAGCACCTCAGACCTTACGCCGCCGCGCGAAAAACTGATGGCGAAATGGGTGAGCATTTATAAGGACAAAATGCTTTCCCGCGGAGAATATCTCGGAGACCTCTACGACATTGGCTTCGATCACCCCGAGGCTCATGCCATCCGCAAGGACCGGGAGATGTACTATGCCTTCTTCGCGCGCCACTGGAGCGGTTCGCTTGAGTTGCGCGGGCTTGAGGATCGCAACTATCACGTGGTCGATTATGTGAGCGGAAAAGATTTCGGAATTGTCCACGGCCCTGAGGCCGGCATTTCTGCTTCGTTCGATCAACATCTTTTGTTGGAAGCGCAACCACAGTAAAGCTGTCGAACGAAACCGTCGAACTTCGCTGTTCTTTGTCCCAAAGAGGAGGAATGTGTTGACTGACCCGAACCACTATACGTTCAATCGGCGTGAATTTATTCACGGCGCGCTCGCCGGAGCCGCCATCGCTACCTTACCCGTCTCGGCTTTCGCAACGGAGAACTCTTCGGCCGACTCTGACAAACAATCGGTGCTGAGTCAAATCCCGAAAATGCATGACGAGAATGTGAAGCGCCTGCAGGACTGGATCGCTTTGCCTTCGATCGCGGCCGAGAACCGCAACTATCCGCAGGGTCCGGAGTATATGGCGAAACTTGCTATCGAAGCGGGCTTCGCGAATGTTGAAATTGTGCCTACCTCGGGTAAGCCCGGGGTCTTCGGAATTCTGGATGCAGGTGCAGCCACCACCGTCGGCATCTATTTTATGTACGACGTGAAGCAGTTCGAGCCCTCGGAGTGGTCCTCGCCTCCGCTCGAAGGACGGATTGTCGAGAGAGAAGGATTGGGCCGAATTTGCGTGGGCCGAGGCGCGGTGAACCAAAAGGGTCCTGAAACCGCTTTTCTTGGCGCACTTCATGCCTTCAAAGCGGCGGGGAAGAATCTGCCGGTGAATCTCGTGCTGGTCTGTGAAGGTGAAGAAGAGATAGGCTCGCCGCACTTTCCGGAGATTGTCCGCGATCCCAAGGTTACTGCTGCTCTGAAGAAATGCATGGGCGTGTTTATTCCAGAAGCCGGCCAAGAGGTGGACGGAGGCGTGCAAATATCGCTAGGCGCGAAAGGCGTGGTAGAGCTGGAACTGGTGTCCAGCGGAGAGCGCTGGGGACGCGGACCCAAGCATGACGTTCACTCCAGCCTCGAAGCACAGGTGGATAGTCCTTCGTGGCACCTGGTGCAGGCGCTCAACACGTTGATCGAAGCCGACGGACACACTCCGGCAGTTGCTGGCTTCTTCGACAAGGCCAAGCCGCTGAGTCCAACGCAGATGAAAATGATTCAGGAGGCCGCCGCTCGCCGCAATGAGGCCACAGTGAAACAGCAGCTTGGGGTTGAACATTGGGTGCACGACGCAAACTGGTTTGATTCGCTGGTGCTGCTCGAGTCCAAGCCCACGATCAATATCGAGGGCTTGGTCGGGGGATACACCGGGCCCGGCGGCAAGACGGTTTTACCCCATCGCGCCGTGGCCAAGATCGACATGCGCCTGGTGCCGGACATGACGGCCCTCGGTACACTGGCGCTATTGAAGGATCACCTCGCCAAACACGGCTTTGGCGATATCGAGGTCAATATGAGCGGAGGCTACGATCCGACGCAGACTTCGCAGGATTCGAAGCTCATCCAGGCGCAGGTCGCGACTTACCGCAAGCTCGGCCTGGATGCCGAGCTCTGGCCCCGCTCCGCCGGCTCCTGGCCGGGATACATCTTCACCTCCGCGCCTCTTAGCCTTCCGGCGGGACATTTCGGGCTGGGACACGGGACCGGCGCGCATGCTCCGAATGAGTATTATCTGATCGATTCCAGCAATCCAAAAGTTGCAGGGATGGAGGGAGCGGTGGGCTCGTTCGTGGAGTATCTCTACGCGCTGGCCTAAAGATGGCGTGTCACCACTGATTCGGTGGCTGCGCGGCGTCGCCGTATAGCCGCGTCCAAAGCGCGAGCTGCATCTGGATTTCCACGGCGTAGCCGCGAGCAACTCGTTCGGGGTCGCGCGAATTCCAGTTGTCTTCGACAGCGCGAACCTCGAAGGCCCGATTGACGCATACTCGCAGACGAGCAATCGCAAGCACTCCTGATGTATCTGAAGCGCATCACTTGTACGCCCCTGACGAGTAACTGCTCCCAATCGCCAATGTTTGGACGACGACGCGCTACAAGATGCTTCCCTCCGAGACACCTTCAAACAGCTTGACATTGTCTCGATAATCAACATTGACCGCAACGAGCACCGGGCCTGGCGTATCGAACGCCTTGCGCAGGGTCGGTGCAATTTCATCGGGATGTTGAATTCGAAGGCCGGTGGCGCCAAACGCTTCGGCATACTTCACGTAATCGACGGGACCAAGGTCAACTCCTGAGGTGCGTTTGTACTTGATTTGCTCTTGCACACCGACCATGTCGTAATGGCCATCGATCCAGATCATATGGACCAGATGGGAATTCAGACGGACGGCCGTCTCCAGTTCATTCGCAGAGAACAAGAATCCGCCGTCTCCGGAGATCGAGAGCACCTTCTCCTGCGGACGGACGATCGTAGCCGCGATGGCCCACGGCAGGGCTACGCCGAGCGTCTGCTGACCATTGGTGATTAGAAACTGGCGCGCACGAAAGCTGAAGAGATAACGGCACAAATAGAGGCTGAAGCTTCCCATGTCCGAACACACGGTGACGTCCGGCGTCATTATGCTCTGCAGTTCGCTAATCAGGCGCAGAGGATGAATCGGGACGCCAGACTTCGCCGCCGCCTCAGCCATCAGCCGTTTTCGATCCTGAGCGATCAGTTGCAGTAGCTCGGCGGATGCGGCAGCAAGTCGTGACCGATGGAGAAGCGGAGACAGCGCGTTGAGCGTCTCTTCGATGTTGCCGGTGAGTTCGACCGCGGGAGAGTAGTCATTCTCGATCTTCGCCGGAGTGGTGTCGATGTGAACAATCGGTCGCTGGTTACCCTTATTCCATATGGATGGCCAATACTCCACAGCGTCATAACCGATCGTGATGACGACGTCGCCTGAGTTCAGCAGCGCATCTGCGGGCTGATTGGCCATCTGCCCAACGCGGCCTCCGAAATAGGAGAACTCCTCCTGCGAAACCGCTCCTGCGGCCTGGAATGTCCCGACAACTGGCAGCACTGTGTTTTTTAGCAGATTTCGAATCGCATCCGTAAACTTCGGTTTGCTGGCCATCAATCCCAGAAAAATCACCGGGGATTTTGCGGAGTTGATGAGATGTGCCGCCTCAATAAGAGATTTCTTCGCCGCCGGGCCCTGCTCGGCGAATGTTGAGAGTTCGATTGGCCTGCACTTCGCTTCGCCAGTCGTGATGTCGATCGGGAGGCTCACAAACGCCGAACCAGGACGGTCACCCTCGGCTGCCCGAAACGCAGCAGATAGCACCTCGGCTGTAGCCGCGGGAGAATCAATCTCCTCCGCATACTTTGTTACTGGCCGGCAGACTCCCACCGCATTCATGGTCTGGTGAAGAGACTTCAGTCGATCGGCGACCGCGACGGCGCCCCCCAAGGCAACCAGCGGGTCACCTTCCGAATTCGCCGTCGCGAGTCCGGTTACGAGATTGGAAACCCCTGGACCTGACGTCACAAGTGCAACGCCCGCTCTGCCAGTCATGCGCCCGACACCGCCAGCGATAAACGCCGCATTCTGTTCGTGGCGGCAGACTATGGTTTTTATGCTGGAGTCGCGAAGCCTATCGAAAACTTTGTCGATCTTGGCTCCGGGAACGCCAAAGATGTGCTTCACGCCGCGAGCTTCCAGGGTTTCTACAACTACGTCGGCTCCCGTCTTTGTCTGGGAGGCCATCTCGGTTCTTGGATCGGCGATTTGTTGTGCTGTAGCCATTTGCTTGAGCCTTTCAGGCTGATTTACTCCGTCTTTGCAAGCTCGGAGGCTGGGTCCCTGCTGAGATCGGTTGTAAGGAACGACTCTGTCTGGGGCAGGTGAACGTCGTACTCGGAGATAATCTGAATGCGTGCTTGAAGTTGTCGTGCGGCGCAGTCGAGAACATGGCCACCTTTGGTGCGATCCTTGGAAATGAAGTGAAAATGATATCCCGGCACGCTGAAAGAACTCGAATAGCTCGGAGACCAAAGGCAGACGAGTGTGCCCTCGATATTGTCAAAATGGAATTCCATTTCTGTTTTCGCAGCGTCTAGAAGACGCGTGCCTCGGGGAACTGGATGCACTGCGCGTGCATGCATCGTCTCGAAGACGCCATCCACACGCAGAGCATAAAAGAGATTCTCAGAGACGCGATGTGGTTCGCAGGCTGCTTCAAGGTCCTTCAAAGAAGCAACCTCTTCAATTTCAAAGGCTGCGTTTTCGCCGAAATGCGTTACCGCCGCGAAAGGCACGCCAAAGTCGTCCGAGCGGCGCCGTACGCTCCCCGCAGCCTGATATATTTCGCCGTCGAGAATGACCATCTCCCCATCCAGCCCTTCGAATGTGCCGACGCCGAAGTCACCGTGTTCCAAGAGAGTAGAGGACGAGACGGAACCCGAATACACACCTTCGACGAGAGCCGTAGAAGTTGAAATCTGGTAAATACGGCGGGAACGAGACTGCAGATATTGGCTCAGTGCTCTCCTTACAAGACTGTCAAGAGACGTCTTGTCTTTGATTGAAAGGTCTCGTGCCAGGTCCTCAAGGAGCGACGGTATTTTCACTTCAACTTTCACCATGTTTTCCACCCCATTTGCTTGTCCCTAACCTCCTGACGTCCCTCCCTACCCGATGGGGTCCGAAGGACGTTACGTGGTCTTCAGGTCAGCGTTATCTTGCGCCGACACCGCTCCAACCCCGAGAAATAAGCAAGACGCGCAGAGAACCATAAACCATGTGTTCTTAGACATAAGCGCCTCCTGACCGTTACCGCCGTTTCTGGCCTGACCCAAAAAATCGAAGGGCTGCGCCTTCCAGCTTTGGCTCTTGCCTTTTCAAGGGTTGTGCTGGACACGTCTGGCCATCAATCACTCTGCACGAAGGTGGGATGAAACCACATCACGAAATGCAGTGTTTTTTTCTTACCACTGAAGGCTGGGGGCGGGTGTACCCCGTTTGTGTTAGCCAAAGAGGTTTGGTGGAGTTATTTCCGCCTGGCATCACCTCATTAATTCATTGAGTTTTCATGTGCAGTTAACTTGCCCGTTACATGGCGCTGAGTAAGCTGAGGCGATACCCTCTCGGGAAATCTCCCCCAAGGAAGATCGTATGCTCAAGAAAAAACTGAAGATCGTCAGTATTGCCGCATCGGCTGGGATGCTGCTTGCCAGCGCCGGGGCACAGGCCCAGGCGCAACATAAAACAAAAACCTCTACGCCATATCAACACGTTCTGCTGATCAGTATCGATGGCATGCACGCGGCTGATTTCGCGAGTTGTGCCAATGGAGTGTCAACCTCGGGCAACCAGCCCTTTTGCCCGAACCTGGTCGCGCTTTCCAAAACCGGGATCTCGTACCTCCAGGCGCTCACGCCCAGGCCCTCGGACTCGTTTCCTGGCTTGACGGCGCAGATTACCGGCGGGACGCCGCGCTCGGCAGGGATCTTCTACGATGTTAGCTATGATCGAGCTCTCTCGCCCCCCTTTAAAACCACGCCTTATGGAATTATTGGTGGCCCCAAGCTCTGCCCGGCGGTGATCGGAACGCAAGTCGGCTTCGATGAAGAGATCGATTTCAACTACACGAAGCTGGACGCGGGCCAGCCGGATGGAGACGAAGGCCGGACCGGCATTAACCCTAAATATTTGCCGCGGGATCCCAAAAACAATTGCGCCCCGGTTTATCCCCACAACTTCATTCGGGTAAACACGATTTTCAATGTCGTCCATAACTCGGGCGGCTATACTGCCTGGTCGGACAAGCATCCTTCCTACGACTTCACCAATGGTCCGACGGGCGACGGGGTGACCGACTTGTGGTCTCCCGAAATAAATTCCATTCCTGTGAGCTTGCCCACGGTGCAAGGCTGCCATCCTCTGCCTGACCCGATGGATGCGATGAGCACGAATGCGTGGACCGATAGCTTCCAGAACATTCAGTGCTACGACTCGCTCAAAGTGCAAGCCATTCTCAATGAGATTGACGGTAAGACGCACGACGGCCAGCCGGCTCAGGTTCCCGAGCTTTTTGGGATGAATTTTCAGGCCGTGAGCGTAGGGGAAAAACTCGTGGAAGCCAATCCGCCTACCAACCCTAATTTCAGCCAGACCGGGGGATATTTGGATCCCATGGGAACTCCAAGCGCTTCGTTGCAACAGGAAATTGAGTTTGTGGACCAATCGATTGGAAGCATGGTCAGCGAACTATCGAAGCAGGGACTGCTGTCGTCGACGCTGATTATCGTATCGGCGAAGCACGGGCAGTCGCCGATCGATCCCAATCGCGTTCTGCGCATCCCGGCCGACAATCCGAACGACGAGCCGCCATCTCAGGTGTTGTCGCCGAGTGGCGTTGGGCCCGGATTTCCGGTGGTGCAGGCGGATGAAGACGATGTTTCGCTGCTCTGGATTGCCGATCAGAGTCAGACCACGGCCGACGTTCTCACCCTCGCCGCCAACGAGAGCATGTACGGACAAGGCGAGATTTTTGCCGGACCACTGCTCGCTCTGATCTTCAATGATCCTCTGGTCGATTCCCGCACGCCTGACATCGTGGTAGCTCCCAACGTAGGCGTCATCTACACCGGGGGCAAAGCCAAAGTCGCTGAGCATGGCGGATTTGCCAACGATGATCGAAACGTAATGTTGCTGGTTTCGAATCCGACGCTTTCGCCTTCGATCTACACTTCTCAAGTGGAGACCCGGCAGATTGCCCCGACTATTCTGCAGGCGCTGGGGCTGAGTCCGACCCAGTTGCAGGCGGTGGAGCAGGAGGGAACGGTGGAATTGCCGGGACTTCCGTTCTAAGTACCTGCGATTGGTTAGACAGGGTGCCATATGGGGAGCGCAAGCTCCCCATCTTTCTTGGTGTTTGGTCGAGCGGGAGACGTTACTCGAATTCCAGCACGACAATTTCAGGATTCGATCCCAGGCGCAGTGGGGGCCCCCAGGTTCCGGCTCCGCTGGAGGTGAAAACCTGCATCTTGCCGATGCGGCTCAAGCCATAGACAAACTGGCGGTAAATGCGCCGCGCCATCCAACTCCAAGGGATGAACTGGCCGAGGTGAGTGTGACCGGAAAGCTGCAGAGAAACGCCCGCGGCCTCGGCGATTTCGGGATGGTCGGGAGCGTGGGTCAAAAGAATGCTGGCGCGCTCGCGATCGAAACGGATGCGATGCAAAGCCGAGGCGAAGTGGCCGTCCTGCGCGGCGTTTCTATAGGGCACGCCGATAATCTGCAAGCCATCCGCTTCTACCTTCTCATTGCTGAGCACGCGCACTCCCGCGGCTGTAATGGCATTGAGATATTTGCTGTCGTCGCCGAATTGCTCGTGATTGCCTGCGACGAAGTACACGCCGTGAGGCGCGGTGAGCCGGCTCAAGGGTTCGGCGGCGCGGCCGGCGTCGATGGCGGTGCCGTCATACAAATCGCCTGCAATGAAAATAGCGTCTGGCTCTTCCCGTAAAATCTTGGCGACCATGCGCCGCAGAAAGCTGCCGTTTCGAACGTGTCCCAGGTGGACATCGCTGATCAGGGCCGCTTTTCGACCGCGCCACGCCTCGGGCAGGTTCGCCAGCCGGACCGTGGTTCGGGTGATTCGAGTCCAGTTGGCGTTGAATACTCCATAAAGACCGGCGACCACCGCAGCGGCAAAAAGCCCTTCCACCACTCGATGGAAGTTCGCCTCCAGGCCGTTCATCGAGGGGCCGGCTAAGCGCGCTGCCGCGAAGAGAATCCAGGAGAAAAGCGCGGCCAGGAAGAGGAAAGTCAGCAACCCCAGCCAAACCGCGGCCCCGCGGTAAAATGCACGGACCAGGGGATTTGTATAGCGAAAGGCAAGCAAGGACGCGCAGACAAAGCTGACCGACAAGAAGCCGAGAAGCAATCTTAACCACAGAGCGCTGCGGATTCCGTCACCCTGAGGCGAGAATGTCCAAGTCTCATAGAGGAGCAGATGTGTGAGAAACAGAACGGATTGAATCACCGCAATGAAACCGATCAGACGCTTTGGTACTTGCATGGTGGGTTAGATTCAGGAATCGGCCTTTCGGATGTTAGAAGTAGCCTCGGGGGGACCGAGTCCCGAACCTTCCCGGTTGACAATTGGTGGTCATCGCCCTACCTTTCGGTGGGCGGTGGTGGAAGCTTTCAATAAGAACAGGAGAAGATAAACCGCTATGCGCGTTGGAGTGTTTACGCCGCTGCTATCGCAGCTTCCGCTGGCCGCGGTTCTCAAAAAGCTGAAGGCGCTTAATATTGACACGGTTGAACTCGGCACGGGCAACTATCCCGGTGACGCGCACTGCAAACTTGCGATGCTGGAAGATGCCGCAGCGCTCGCCGAGTTCCGGAAGACTCTTGCCGATCATGGAGCCAGCATCAGCGCTCTGAGTTGTCACGGCAATGCGCTGCATCCTGATCAAGACTTTGCCCGGAAGCAGCGCGAAGTTAGCCGCAAGACGATTCTGCTGGCAGAGAAGCTCGGCATCCCGGTCGTGGTCGATTTTTCCGGCTGTCCGGGCGATTCCCCTCATGCCACCGCCCCCAACTGGGTTACATGCCCGTGGCCACCAGATTACTTGAAGGTGCTTGACTGGCAGTGGAACGAGGTGGTCGCGCCTTACTGGAGGGAACATGCGAAGTTTGCCGCCGACCACGGCGTGAAGATCGCGATCGAAATGCACCCGGGCTTTGTGGCTTATAGTCCGGAGACGCTGCTCAGGTTGCGCTCGATCGCCGGGCCGAGCCTCGGATGCAACTTTGATCCGAGCCATCTCTTCTGGCAGAACATCGATCCGATCGCTGCGGTGCGTTTGCTTAAAGACGCAATCTTCCATGTTCACGCTAAAGATACACAGATTTATTCTGCTAACTTGCCGCTTACCGGAGTGCTCGACACCAAGCCTTACACCCAAGAGCGCGAACGCGGCTGGATCTTCCGCACCTGCGGCTACGGTCACGGCGCGGAGTGGTGGAGCGAGTTTATTTCTACGCTACGCATGTTTGGCTACGACTACGTGCTCTCCATTGAACACGAGGACAGCCTGCTCTCGCCGGAAGAGGGATTGACCAAAGCCGCGAACTTTCTCAACAGCATCGTGATCCGCGAGCAGCCTGGTGCTGCATGGTGGGCGTAGCGGGCATGGTCGGGTGGATCGGTAAAAAATGAAAACGATCAAGACTGCAATCATCGGAACTGGGTTCATGGGGCGTGTACATCTCGAAATGGTGCGGCGCGTGGAGTCGGTCGAGGCAGTCGCTATCGTTGGCAGAAATGTGGAGGCTGCGCGGCGGCTGGGCGAGAGCTTCTCGATCTCGAAGATTGCGAGCGACTACCGCGAAATTCTGCGCGATCCGGCGATCGATGCGGTTCACATCTGCACCCCGAACGCGCAACATTTTTCCATGGCCAGGGAGGCGATAGAGGCAGGGAAGCATGTGATCTGCGAAAAGCCGCTGGCCACGAGCGTCGCGGAGGGCGAAGAGCTGGTATCGCTGGCGGAGCGCAAGGGAGTGAGAAATTGCGTCTGCCACAATTTGCGCTACTATCCGATGGTGCAGCAGATGCGCGCCATGCGGGAGGCCGGCGATCTCGGCGAAATTCTGATCGCGCAGGGAACTTATTTTCAGGACTGGCTGCTTTATGAGACGGACTGGAACTGGCGCGTGGATGCCAAGGCGGGCGGGCCTTCGCGCTGCATGGCCGACATTGGATCGCATTGGTTTGACATGGCGGAGCACGTCACCGGGCTGCGCGTAACCTCGTTGTGCGCCGACCTGCAGACATTTCATAAGAAGCGGAAGCAACCGAAACAGGCGGTCGAGACCTTCGCCAACAAAATGCTGGGGCCGCAAGATGTCACCGAAACGGATGTGGAGACCGAGGACTTCGGCGCGGTAATTTTCCGCATGGGCGCGCGGACTCGCGGCACTGCGGCCGCCAGCCAAGTTTCCGCCGGGCGCAAAAACCGCCTGGGGATTGAGATTTGCGGCACCCGAGCTTCGGTGGCTTGGAGCCAGGAGCGTCCGGATGAGCTTTGGATCGGGCAGCGCGACACCGCCAATCAGTTCATGATAAAAGATCCGTCTCTGCTCAAGCCGTCGGCGCGCGGCTATGCCGATCTTCCCGGCGGCCACAGTGAAGGTTACGACGATACCTTCAAGCAGGTGTTCCGGCGCTTTTATAGCTCGATCGCCGATCCTAATCGGACGGCGGAATATCCCCAGTTCGCCGACGGATTGCGGCAACTCAACATCCTCAATGCCGAGCTTGAGAGCAACCGCAAACGAAGTTGGGTGGATGTCCCCACCCTTTGAATCGGCAGCCGAAAGGAACGCGTGTTAATTCTTGCCTCGATTATCGCGATCTTCATCTATGGGATGATTGCCGCCATGCTGGGCACGATCCTGCCTGAGCTCTCCACTCGCTTTCAGCTTTCGCCCAGCCAGAACGGTACCATCGCTTTTGCCCAGGCTTTAGGGCTCATCATCGCATCGCTCTGCGCCGGGCCGCTGATTGATAACGAAGGCAAGAAGCTGGGCCTGGTTCTTGGACTGGGCTTGATCTCGCTGGCGCTGGTCGCGTTGCCGCGTTCGCCGGGGTTTCGCACCATCCTGCTTCTGCTTTTTCTGCTGGGCGTGGGGGGCGGCACTATGGTGACCGGCGCGAATGCTTTGGCCAGCGACGTGGGCGAAGCGCATCGCGCGATGGCGCTCAACCTGGCGAACCTTTTCTTTGGACTCGGGGCTATGGCTACACCACTCATTGCAGCGAATCTTTTCAAACGGGACTCGGTGCGCCTTTGCTACACCGTCGCGGCGTTAACCATGCTTACGCTGGTGATCGAAGCCGTCACAAGGATGCCGGGGCCGACGGGCGCCGGACGATTCGTGCTCGCGGAGGCCTCCCCTGTTCTCGGGCGTCCCCTGCTATTTTTGATCGGACTTTTTCTCTTTCTCTACGTCACGTGCGAGGTGGGAATCTGGAACTGGCTCCCGCGGCATTTGATCGCGCAGGGGATTCCTGAATCGCGCGCCCTCAACATTCTTTCGTTAGGATTTGCTCTAGGGATCCTGATTGGCCGCGTTGGGGTTCTGCCAGTCGTCGCGCGCGTACCCGCGGTCACGGTCACGCTGGTCGGATCGGTTGCCATGGCGCTCACGACCTTTGTGATGTTGCGGACCAAAACTGCCGCGGCTGCCTGGGTGCTCGTATTTCTTGCGGGGCTTTCCATGGCCCCGGTGTTCCCAACCACGCTGGCGATCGTGGGCGATGCTTTTCCGAGGATGACGGGCAGCGCGATTGGCTTTGTGATTACCTGCGGATGGACCGGGCTCGCGGTGAGTTCGCGCCTCATCGGCGCAATCGCGGGCGGCGACCCGGCACGGCTGAAGAAGGCTCTGATGGTAATCCCGGGCTCGGCCGTCCTGATGGTAGGTCTGGACCTGGCAATCCGGAGCGCGCTGCGCTAGATCTAAGCAGGCAGCGCGCTCATGTAGTCGGCGTCGATCTTCAGCGCCTCCATCATGGGCATATCGAACTCTTCCTGCTCAACAAAGATGTGTTCGATGTTGCCTCCCCGCTTGGCCGCTTCGAATATGGGACGATAGTCGATTACGCCGTGACCCAGTTCCGTCGAAGGAGGCGCGGGCAGAGGCACTGTGCCGTGACCCATCTTGAAGTCTTTTACGTGGAGCATAGTGATGCGCGGGGCGTGGCGAGACAAGAGATCAGCTGGCTTCTGGCCGGCGGCAGCGGCCCATCCGCAATCCAGTTCGAAGCTTACTTTTGCCGGGTCGGTTAACTTCAAAATCTCGTCGTAGAAAAGTACGCCGTTTTCGGAAAGAAACTCGGGCGTGTGGTTGTGGTAGGCGAAGCGCATGCCGGCAGCGTTTACTTTTTCTCCGATGCGGTTGAATTGATCGGCATTCCAGCGCCAGTCCTCGAGCGTCATCGACTCTCGAGCCGCGCGCGATCCGGGGTCTTTCACCCGCGACGGATCTTTCAACATGGGAGCGGCGCAGACGATGTATTGCAGTCCGAGATCTTTGCCGAACTGGATGGTTTCATCTACCTTTGGCAAAAGTTGGGACAAGGGATAGTGAGCGCTCACGCAGTGCAAGCCGGCCTGCGCCATCGACTGCTTCACCTCAGTCGGGCTGTGGCCGAAGAAACCGGCCGCTTCGACTTCACGATAGCCCAGGGCGCCGAGTTGGCGCAGAGTGCCGTCGTAGTCTTTCGGCAGAACCTCGCGCACGGAGTAGAGTTGCAATCCCAGGGGCAGCCTGAGGGGATTAGCCATCAGACGCGGCACTTTGTTCCAGAGGGCGGCGCAGGCGGCTGACGCGGATGCTATTTGCAGGAATGCTCTTCGCGAGAAGCTAGGCATGATCAGATCCTCAATTCCGAAATCATCTTCCGTGAATCATTGCGTAAACCATCGCGGCGAATCTGAGCGGGGCTGAGCTATCCGCGAATCGTCTTCGCTTTCTCATCCCAGGTTGCAATAGTGTTCTTGAAATAGGCATAGTTGGCCAAGTGGCAGCCAATCGCCGCGTGGTTTCCGAATTCTTCGTTTTCAACCGTGGGCTTGCGAGTACGAACCGCGTTGAAAAAGTTTGCTTCGTGGGCCGAGACGTCGCTGTATTCCGGCGGCGCCGTGAAAGTCTCCGCTTCGGCCGGCTGGTAGTCGCGAGGATCGGGCTGAGGATGCTCGGCCTGCCACTGCGCCAGATATTCTTTGCGCAGCCGAGCCGGCCAACCTTTCAGCGAATATGCCTCGGGCTTGGGACCGGAGTCCTGGGGGGTGAAGACCAGAGTTTGCCCGCTGATCTCCATGGTGCCCTTGGTGCCGTGAAATCTGATTGGTTCTCCGCCCGCATTATTTAGATTGCTGCGGAGCATCACGCGGAATTTTGGGAAGTCGAACAGGGTCTCGATGAGATCGGGGAAGTCGCGTCCGTCTTTCCAGCGAAATAATCCGCCGCTCGACTGGGCACGCTGCGGCGCTTCGTTGGTTCCCGAGACAAAGAAAATTCCGGAGAGCAGGTGAACGAAGAGATCTCCAGCCAGCCCTTCGCCATAATCGGAGAAGCAGCGCCAGCGGAAGAAGCGGGCTGCGTCAAACGGCCGCTTGGGCGCTCCCACCAGAAATTCGTTCCAATCGATCGTCTGCTCGCTTGCGTCCGGTGGGATGGGATAAACCCAGGCGCCGCTGGCCGAGTTGCGGTCGGAAAAGCCTTCGATGAAAAAGACTTCGCCGAGCGCTCCCGCCGCGAAGAGTTCGCGAGCCTTTTCATAGACGATGGAACTCACGCGCTGACTGCCCACCTGCAGGATGCGGTTGTTTTTGCGCACTGCGTCAACCATGGCGAAGCCGTCTTCGATGTTGTGCGACATCGGCTTTTCACAATAGACGTCTTTGCCGGCCGCGCAGGCATCGACGACGATGCGGCGATGCTGGTGGTCGGGTACGGCGACGATAACGGCGTCCACATCTTTGCGGTCCAATATTTCGCGATAGCTGCGCGTCGCCGGAACCATCTTCTGCAAGGTCTCCTGCGCGGCTTCGTGGCGACTGTCGTAAAGGTCGCAGACGGCGGCGCACTCGATTCCGGGCACCGCCAGCGAGGCTTGCAAAAGTTCGCATCCGCGCGTCCCCGTGCCAATCGAGGCAAAGCGCACTCGATCGCTGGGCGCCACGTCGCGGTCCGCGCCCCAAAGCGCGGCAGGCTGCAGCAAAGTGAATTTGGTCGCGGCCCCGGCGGCTACCGAGCCGGCGCCGATCCGCATGAAGTTGCGGCGTGTTAGAGCCTGCATTCCAGTGATTCCTCTCTTCGTCCGATTCCCGGCCTGACTAGCGGTGTACGTCGGTATTGGCAAAACTTCGATCCGGCGAGGACGGCCATCATTGTATGCGCGCAGGATGATCGGAGTACAGCGCGGTCTCCGATCTTCTCGAACTCTGTGGTGGAACGGAAGAGAACACCGGTGGGAACCGGAGCAGAATTGGGAGGGTCATCCCTAATCGAGGTTCAGGAGCTAGCGCCAGCAGAGCGTCTCCAAGGGCAAGTCCGGACTTGCCCTTGTGAGAGTGACTAGTCTCCACCATCAATGGCGGTTCTTCGGCCGCGCTATAGCAACTCTTAGTGTGCCCTCATAGAGTCAGCGCAGTGGCTCCCTGACTTTCTGGCAATTCCATTGTGCTTTCTGCTCCTGCTAAAGTCACGACACTGCCCGCCGATATACCCCAAAGCAGAGAACAAAGTAAAACCATCCGTACTCCATTCGGAGAACGAGCATACTCTCATGCCGATAAGTGCTCTCATCGTGGACGACTCCTCAGTAATGCGAAAGATCGTGGAGCGCTCTTTGCGCCAGGCGGGCATCGAACTGGCGAAAGTGTCGGAGGCGGGAAACGGGGCCGAGGCGCTGGCTGCGCTCCAGGAAAACAAGTTCGACCTTATCCTTTGTGACATCAACATGCCGGTCATGGACGGCCTGGAGTTTGTGAAGGCACTTTCCGGAGTGGATAACGCGAAAGGTGTGCCGGTGGTGATGATTACCACCGAAGGCAGCGAGGCGCACGTAGTGCAGGCGCTATCGGCTGGAGCGCGGGGTTACATTCGGAAGCCGTTTACTCCGGAGCAGGTGAAAGAGCAAGTGGTCCCGATTCTGGCGGGGAAACCATGAAGTCCGCAAACCAACTAATTACTGCCCGTGACAGCCATGAGAGCTGGCGTCCGCTGATCGAAGTCGCAGCCCGGGAAGTTTTCGAACTGATGCTGGGCTCTCAACTCACTCTGCCGGAGAACGCCGCCGCGCCGACGCCGCACGACGTTACTGCCATGGTGGGACTGGCGGGGCAACTATGCGGGTTGTTGAGCTTCTGCTGCGATAAAAAGGCGGCGGCGCTGGTTACTTCGAAAATGCTGGGCGTCGAACAGGACAAGGTCAGCCCCACGGAAATGGCCGATGCGCTGGGAGAAATCTCGAACATGGTCGCGGGCAACTTCAAGAATAAGGTTTCGGGACTGGGCGACGGTTGCATGCTCTCGCCTCCCACCGTTATCACGGGGAGCGACTACAGCACCTACGCCCTGGCGGATTCTCCCGGTCTTGAAGTCAGGATGCTGTTCGAAAGCATGCCGGTCTTAATCACCCTGCAAATCCACAGCTAAAGGACCTTCGCGGCAACCGCGCACGAAAAACCTAGTGTCCTCGTTGCATCTCCGTACCCATTTCATGACTCAAGTCCCGGGATCCCCCTGGGAGTTCTGGCTCGCGAGAGGCCCGCTCAGCTTTTGGCGGCTGCGGCTGCGGCCGCTCCGAATATGGTAGAGACCAATTGGGATACTTCGGCAGCCGCTTCGTCGAGTTCGAAGGTGAAGCGAACGAGGTCGACGCCTTCAAGCTTGCGGTATTCCTGCAGAAGGATAGGCCACGCCGGATTGTCTACGAGGTCGACTTTCCGCCGCTCGTAATATCCATACCCCATGTTTCGCATGCGGCAAAGCAGATCGCTCAAATGGACCAAAGCCACCAACGGTGCGGCTGCGGTACTCAGTTCGGGGGAATGGTGGTAGGCGATCACCTGGATCAGATCGTCGGCCAGGCCCCACTTTTCGGCCAGGGCGCTCCCACTCTGGCAGTGGGTAAACCCCATGAGGGAGAGTTCGGCTTCGTCGAAAGGAATCTGTTCCTGAGTGGCATGGGCGGCGGCAGCGGCGAACTCCTTTGGAAAAGCGATGCAGTTCACCAGAAGCCCGATATCGTGGAGCAGTCCAGCCATATAGGCTTTTTCGCTGTCGGCGCCCAGCATGTCGCCGAATTTTCGGCAGACCATGGCGCAACCCAACGAATGCCGCCAGAAAGTAGTCGGATCCAGAGGCCAGTCTTTGGAGGGAAAAGAGTCGCCCAGGCAGCAGGTGAGGAGAATGGTCTCCACCCGGCGCAGGCCGAGGCTGATCACCGCTCCTTTGATGGAGTCAGGCGATTTCGACAGGCCGAACAGAGGTGAACTGGCAACCCTGAGACATTGAGCGGCGATGGTGTTGTCGTAGGAGACCAACTTGACCACGTCATCCACTTCCACGCGATCCGGCGGCAAGTTCAGCAGCTTCAGCAGAGGAAGAAAAATGGTGGGAATGCTGGGCATGGTCTCGATGCGGGCCACACGCTCACGGATGGTTGAGTCAATGGACGTCGGGGTCATAGCTTGCCGCTCTTGAGGGATGGTTTCCAATATGCGATCGTGCCGGGAAAATGCACGAGATGAAACTTATCGTTCAACTTCATGAGTGATTCCGAGGTTCCAAGAAAGAAATATCCCCCGAAGTTCAAATTGCTGAAGTAGTGGTTGACTACTTTCGACTTGGAGTTTCCGTCGAAGTAGATCAGGACGTTGCAGCAGAAGATCAGGTCCATGCCCTTCATGAAAAGCAACTTGGTATCGTCCTGCAGATTGAGGCGGCTGAAGGTGATGAGCTTCTTGACCTCCGAGCGTACCTGCAGCTTTTTCTCATCGGCCGGCTGAAAATATTTGCGCCTGAAATATTCCGTTGTGCTGCGCAGGGCGTAGTCGCCGTAGATGCCGGCTTTGGCGGTTTCGATAGAACGGTCGTTCAAGTCGGTAGCCTGAATTTCCACGGTCCAGCCTTTTAAGAGGCGATCACTTTCTTCGAGCATGTTCATCGCCAGGGTGTAGGGCTCTTCACCGGTGGAGCAGCCCGCACTCCAGATCCGCAAGCGCTTGGTAATCTGCTTGGTCTTCTCGGCGGCGATTTCCGGCAGAATTACCTTGCGCAAGGCATCGAGTTGAGGCTGGCTGCGGAACAGGCAAGTCTCTCCGATAGTGATCTCATTCAATAGCTGGCGGAGTTCGCCATCGCGGTTGGGAGTTGCGGTGAGTTGATCCCAATACTCGCGCGGAGTTCGGGTGTTGATATGCTTCATGCGGCGTCCGCAGCCATCGGCCAAAAGGTAGAGCTTATCCTCGGACTTATAGATGCCGGAAACCTTGTAGACCAGGTCGCGAATCTGCCGGTAGATCGGGTCGAGAGGTTCGCTCTTGGCGGCAGGGCCGGGAGCAGGGGCGGTTTGTGGGGCGGGTGTCATTTTGCGGGAGGCTCCAGAGTTGCGTAATGAGTGCGATCGACCGGCGCAGGCAGATGGCGGCGGCCCTGCGAGACTCGCCGGCAGATCTCGGGCGCCAGCCGGTCAAGAGGAAAGGCGGCGTCGGCCAGTCCAGAAGCGTTGACGAGGCCGGGCATCCCCCAGACCACGGAAGAGGCTTCGTCCTGGATGATGACGTCGCCGCCGGCGTCGCGGATGGCTTGCGCTCCGAGCACTCCGTCGGAGCCCATGCCGGTCATCACCACTCCGAGAACGTTGGCGCCGTAGGCCAGCGCCACCGAACGAAACAGAATATCCACAGCCGGACGGCAGGAGTTCTCCGGAGGGCCCTGGGAAAGACTCAAACGCCGACGCACGCCCGAGGGGACGACCATCATGTGGAAATTTCCGGGCGCGATCCAGGCATGTCCCGAGGATAGAACGACACCCGCGCTGCCTTCTTCAATAGGGATGAGCGAGCGGCTGGCCAGTCGCTCCGCCAGCAGGCGGGTAAAAATTGGCGGCATGTGCTGGACGACGACTATCGGGACAGGAAAATCCTTGGGGATGCGCGGCAAGACTTCGGCGAGAGCATTGGGACCGCCGGTGGACGTGCCGATGGCGACGACCTCGATGCGCCAGTTCGACCGGGCGCTGACCTTCGAAACCGGGGGCGTCCGCGGCAGGGCAAGAAGTTTCAAGGGACGCGCCACGCCGCAGAGAGCCTTAATCTTAGGGATGAGTTCGGCGCGGACGCGTTCGACCGCAACCGCAGGATTGCCGGTATTACTGGGCTTGGTCGCGTAGTCCGAGGCGCCGAGGGCGAGCGCATCCAGGGTCGCAGCCCCGCCGCGCTCGGTCAGCGTGCTGAACATGATGATAGGGAGCTTGGGGTAGAGTTTGCGCAGCGCCGCTAGCGTCTCCAGGCCATTCATCACCGGCATCTCGACGTCGAGAGTTACCAGGTCGGGTTTAAGCAGCGGAATCTTGGCGAGCGCGATCCGGCCGTCACTGGCCACACCCACTACTTCGATCGCAGGGTCGACCGACAAAGTGTCGGAGAGCACTTTGCGGATCACCACCGAATCATCCACTACAAGGACGCGAATGGTCTTCATAACGTGGGAAGTTGGCACTTACGAAGCGGCGTGCGCCGCCATGCTCCTGAGCGACTGGCCCGCGCCCTGGCTGGCGCCGGCGTTGATCTTGAATTGTTCGACCAGACGGCGAAGCTCGGCTGCGGTCTCGACCAGTTGCTGCGACGCCTTCTGCGTGTCGGTGGCGCCGCGTGTCGTGCCCTGTGCCGCCTCCGCCACACCGGCAATGTTAGTGGTAATTTCTCCGCTGCCCTGCGCCGCTTCGCTCACGTTACGCGACATTTCGTTGGCGGTCGCGTTCTGTTCTTCGACTGCTGTGGCGATGGTGCTGGAGATGTCGTTGATCTGATTGATGACCCCGCTGATCGAGGCGATGGCTTCCACCGCCGCTTTCGTGTCGGTTTGGATGGCTTCGATTTTGCGGCTGATGTCTTCTGTAGCTTTCGCGGTTTCTTTGGCGAGTTCTTTTACTTCGTTAGCGACGACGGCGAAACCTTTGCCGGCCTCGCCGGCGCGGGCAGCTTCGATGGTGGCGTTGAGCGCTAACAAGTTGGTCTGCTGGGCGATGGAAGTGATGACTTTAATGACCTGGCCGATCTCGGTGGAGGAATCTCCAAGCTTGGAGACGGCGGCGGTGGTGGTGTCGGCGACTTTGACGGCGGAGGTGGCGACGCGCGCGGCCTCAGTGGCGTTCTTGGCGATTTCCTTGATGCTGGCGCCCATCTCTTCGGCGCCGGTGGCCACCGTCTGCAGGTTCTGGCTGACAGTCTCGGCGGCTTTAGAAACCACATCGGCCTGGGCGGAGGTCTCTTCTGAATTAGCGGTGATCTGCTGGCTGGTGACGTTCAACCCCTCGCTGGCGCTGGCCACCTGCGCGGCATTATCGCTGATGGCTACGATCATGCTTTTCAGGCTGCCACTCATCTTATTGATGGCCACGGTAAGATCGCCGAGTTCGTCCTGGCTTCGGATTTTCAGATCGTCATGGGTGAGGTCGCCGGCGGCGATGGCTTCCGCCTGAACCAGGACGGAATGAGTTGCGCTGGAGATGCTGCGGCTGAGGTAGAACGCGACAAAGCCGCCGACGGCAATCGCCAGCAACGTTGCCCCGAACATCGTCCAGTTCATGGAGCTGGTTTCAGACTTGATGTTCTCGTTGTTCTTTTGCAGCAGGTCGTTGGAGGATTCCGCGAGCTCTCCGAGCGGCCTTTTGATCGCTTCCACGGTTGTCGTAGCCTGGTCGGTGAAAGCGTTTCCCGCTTTAGCGATGGCATCATGCTCACCGCCAGCGGCTAGTTTCATGCTCGACTCCTGGGCTTCGCGCAGGCTAGGGATCTGCTGCTTCGCCGCAGCGAAGCGATCCCGATCGGCCTGCAGCGTGAAGTGGGGAAGCAATTCGTCCAATCTTGCGACATCCTTGCCGATGTCGTCCCAGGCGGAATTGAAAGCAGTTTTCGCCGACTCGGCCCGGGCCGAGTCGCTTCCTGCAAGGATGACCTGGCGGCCCTCATTCTGCGATAGATTCAGATCGCGCTGCAGTTCGGCGCAAGCCTTGATCACCGGAACGCGCAGGTTGGTGGCGTAGTCCTGGGTTTCTTTGATTGCGCTGGCCTTCATGTAGGTGAGCACTACAGAAAGAATCATGAGGGCGAGGACGCAGGCAAAGCCCAGGCCGATTTTTCTTCCAATCGTCAGTCTCATTTCATACCCCGGTCAAGAATTTGCGAATTCAGACTATTGCCCGGCCACCACCGCGTCCGCCGTCATCTGGCAGGCTTTTTCGGTGTCGAGCACCAGCATCAGTTGGTTATTCAGTTTGTGCACACCTGTAATCATGGTGCGCACGGTGCCACGCATGGTCTGGGGAGGGCGTTCGAAGCTGGAGTCATCGACCTCAACCACATCTCCGATTTCATCGACCAGCAGGCTGACCGAGCCATCGTCGGAGCGCACTACGACGTTCATGGCGCGGGCGCCGGGCGGGCTGGGCTCGAGTTCGAGCAGGCGGCGCAGATTGACGGCGGTGACAATCTGACCGCGGAGGTTGATAAGGCCGCTCACCACTGCTGGCGCAAGCGGAACCTGGGTCATGTCGAGCGATCGGATGACCTCCTGAACTCCTTTGAGTTCCACGCCGAACAGCAGTTTGTCGAGGTAGAAAGTGCAGAACTGTAGAGTCTGAGCCATAGATTAATGAACCGCCTCTGCCGGCCTGGTTGCTGGAAGGGATGGTGTAGCCTGCGATTCCGCGCTCCGCAGAATGGCCGGGATGTCGAGCAACTCCGTGACCCGGTCTCCAATAACGACGGAATAGAGAACCGAGGCGCGGGTCGCGGCTGACTTCACGGCCGCTGGGTCTTCGACGATGTCGAGAATCCTCTCGACCACCAAGCCGAAGGAGCGGCCTTCGTGGTTCAGCACCAGGACCTGCAATGGACCAGAGTCGAGCATGGGCGGGGCCTGCAGGGCGCGAATGCGGTGACGCCTCTCCTCCATTACCACGCTGAGGCGGATCAGGGTTAAAATCTGGCCGCGGTACTGCGTGACCCACTGGCTGCCGGACATTTCCACTTGCGCGACGGGAAACTCCTCGAGACGGGCCAGGGTGTTGAGCGGAATGGCCATGCGCGAGTCGGCGGGCCCAGCGAACAAAAGGAAGGCTTGTTTTTCGGCTTGCGCTCCCGTGGCCGCATGTTTTTCGGTGAGGGCGCGATCCCGGGTTTCGCTGATCACGCCGGCCCGCTGGGCGAGGCCGAGAACGTCGAGGATGAGCGCGACCTTGCCATCGCCCATGATGCTCGAGCCGGCGAAGGTCTTCACCATTTTGAGCTGTTTGCGCAGAGGCTTGACCACGATCTCCTCGGTGTCGTTGATCTGATCGACGACCAATCCGAAGTGGCGCCCATCGGCCTGTAGCACCACGATGTTGACCGCATCGTCTTTTCCCGCGCTGGTATCGGTCTCGGCTAGCTTGAGTTCGCGGTTGAGGTAAACCAGAGGCAGCAGCCTTCCGCGCAGCCGGTAGACGGGAGCGCCGTGAACCAATTCGATACCCTTTGGGACCTCGTCGGCTTCGAGACGCACCAGTTCGAGCAGGCTGACTTGCGGAATGGCGTAGCGATCGCCGCCGCAGGTTACGACCAGCGCGGGAATAATGGCCAGGGTCAGGGGAATTTTGACGCGCACCGTGGCGCCTGCCCCCAGCGTGGACTGAATCTCGACGGTGCCGCCGATTTTTTCGACGTTGGTCTTGACCACATCCATGCCGACGCCGCGGCCTGAAACATTGGTCACTTTTGGCGCCGTCGAGAAACCGGGAAGAAAAATTAGATTAAAGATGTCTCGCTCGGTCATGCGGCTCAACTGTTCGGCCGTGACGATTCCGCGCTCGAGAGCCTTTTGCCGGAGGCGTTCCGGGTTCAGCCCCGCGCCATCGTCGCTGATCTCGATGTTGACCTGGCCTCCCTCATGAAATGCACGGAGGATGAGCCGTCCGCTGCGATCTTTGCCCAGCCGGTCACGGTCGTCGGGAAGTTCGATGCCGTGATCCACTGAATTACGCACGAGGTGGGTCAGAGGATCTTTGATGGCCTCGATGATGGTCTTGTCCAGTTCAGTCTCCTTACCCTCCATCTCGATGCTGACCTGCTTGCCGCAACCGAGAGCAACATCGCGGACGGTGCGGGGGAACTGATCCCAGATGATGCCGATGGGCTGCATGCGGGTCTTCATCACCTGCTCCTGCAGTTCGGTGGCGATCAGATTCATGCGCTGAGAGGCAGCCTGCAAGCCAGCGTGTTCGACGGTATTGGAGATTTGCAGCAGCTGATTACGGGCCAGCACCAGCTCGCCGACTAGAGTCATAAGCTTGTCGAGCACACTTACGGCGACGCGAATCGTTTCGGAGGGCGCTTGGCGATTCCGCAATTCCTGTGCGGACTGGCCAGAGGCTGCGCTTTGCGCCTTTGCGGCTTTGTTCTCGCTGCCGTGCCCCTGCGCCGTATCCACCGATGCGGGCGGAAGCTGGGAGCTTTCTCTTTGAGAAGTTGGAACTTCGCCGGTCTGCCCCCGGCTCGATAATCCCTTCGCCACTTTGGCCACAGCCCGGGCCGACTTGGCGGCGGCTTTCTTTGCCGCCGGGGGCGTGGGTTCAACGGACAAGGTAGCGGCGGGTGCCGGCAACGAATCCGTCTCCGCCACAGCATCAACTGTACCCTCCGGAGGCGCCGATAACGCAACCTCTGCGGCCACCGGCGACTTCTGAGATACGGCAGGCGGGGCTGGAGAGACATCTACCTGCTGCAGGCGGGTTAGGTTTTCACGCAGCTCCGGGTAATCGACTTCACCATCCTGACCGGTCGATTGAATTTCTTTAAGCATCTGCCGGACTGCATCCACCATGCCGAGCAAAGCGGTCGTAATTTCTGGATTGAGGGTGAGTTGGCCGTCGCGCAAACGAGTGAGCAGATTCTCGCCCACGTGAGCGACCTTTTCGAGTTTGGTGAAACCCAAAAAGCCGCACGTGCCCTTGATGGTGTGAATGGTGCGGAAAACACCGGCCAGGGCATCTGCGTCTTTGGGGTTTTTCTCCAGCCCGACCAGGTCACGATCCAGGCGATCCAGGTTCTCGTAGCTCTCGACTAGAAAATCTTGAACGATGTTACTCTCGCTCATCGCTGGCGTTCCTTCCGAGTTGGAAATGATTACCGATCGCCGCGAGACGAGCCACTGCGCTTTCCCAGCCTGGCCGCAACTTGAACTCTCGTAAGGTGAGGAGGTTTCATGTCAGCGGGGGAAAAAGGGCGCTCGATCTCTTTCATTCCATCGTCGGTGGAGCAATTTTCTTTAGCGGAGGGATCCCTGGCTTAGAGAACTCTTAAAGTGCAACGATTTGAAAGCCGAATCGTGTGCCCGTCGATACGAAAGTGGCGGATGCCTGGGCAAAATGGTCTCGAGCGGGAAGCTGTGGAGCGCCCCATCGGTGTGATGGATGCCTTCCTCTGGCGGCTACCGCGGAAGCTCACCAATTAACCCTGGTAACACCGAACGTGGCGCACTTTCCGCGTCTCAAGACTATTCTGAATCCTTGGAGTTGATGTTCCTCTTTTACTATTCGTCTTTCTTTTCCGTCTCTGAGGGCAGGGGCTTCTCGAGGGGCTTGCGCGGGAGCATCTGGTCGCGCATGGCGGCGTCGTAGACGAAACCGGCCACGATCACCGCGGCTTGTTTCAAATCCTCCGGTTGGAGTCGATCATAAATGTCCATGTTCGAGTGATGAGTGCGGGTTTCGTAATCGAGAGGATCCTGAATAAACTGGAAGGCCGGGATGCCGACCGCGTCGAAGGACTGATGGTCGGTTCCTCCGGTATTCCGCATGGTGAGCGTGGTCATACCCAGATCGTTAAAGGGCTTCATCCAGGCCTCAAAGATAGGCGCCACTGCTTCGTTTTCCTGCAGATACACACCGCGAATCTTTCCCGAGCCGTTGTCCACGTTGAAATAAGCCGAAACTTTGGCCTGCTCCGCCTTGACCGTGACCGGTCCCGCTTCGCGCCGCAGCAAAGTTGGCATGCCCTTCATCGTGGGATTGTCGAGGGGCGGGCGCGAGCCAAAATGATGCTGCACATAAGCCTGCGAACCCAAGAGTCCTTGTTCTTCTCCGCTCCACAGGCCGATGCGAATGGTGCGGCGCGGCTTGAGATCGAGAGCTTTCAGGATCCGTATGGCCTCCATCGTGACAATGGTTCCGGCCCCGTTGTCGGTCGCTCCCGTGCCCGCGTGCCAGGAATCGAGGTGCGCTCCCAACATTACGACCTCGTCCTTTTTATCTTTATCGGTGCCGGGGATTTCAGCGATGGTGTCGTATTGCATGGGGTCGTCGTCGTAGAAGGTATTGGCGACGTTCAATTCGAGGGACACTTCTTTTTTCTGTTGCAAGAGGCGGGCGATGCGCGTCCAATGCTCCAGCGCGAGGGTGAGTTGAGGGACGGTGGTGGTTTCGCCGGTCTTGTAGCTTCCGCCGGATTGCACGAATACGGTTCCGCCACCGGAAGTTTGGCGGCTGTGGTCGATTACGGCCAGAACTTGTTCCTCGGCGAAGAAATGGTTCAAATCCTTGATGAACTGCTGGCGCTTGAGAAAATCCGGGTAGCGACTTCCTTCGTGTTCGGTCACACTCGAATAGTCGGAGAGCTTTGCCAGGTCATCCTCGGTAAGGCGCTTAAAAGGAGCTTCCGTAATCGGCTTGGCTTCGGTGTCGGCTCCGAAGATCACGATCATGCCCGCGAGCCTGCCTTTGTATTTATCAAAGTCCTTCTGGTCTTCGATCGTGACGCGAATGCACTTGCCTTGCACGGCGCCGTTGGTGCCGGGGGTCCATGCCTTCGGATACGCGATCAGCGTGGCCACGTCGGGCGAGGTCATGCGGACGTTCACGTATTGATTGGCCCATCCCCGGCCGAATGGTCCCCAGGGCTCGAGGTGGGCGTTGCTCAGGCCCATCGCAGTCAGTTGGTCGCGGGTCCATTCGTTAGCCCGCTTCATGTTGGGTGAGCCGGTGAGCCGCTCTCCAATCGAATCCATCAATCCAGTGCCAAACTCCATCACTTTGGAGTCGTGGAAGCCCTCGTAGCGGATGCGGCCAATCGTTTCGAGATCAATTTTTTCCTGGGGCCATGCCAGTGTGGCCAACGAAGCCATGGCGATCAACAGACAGACCAGTCGCAGCGCACTCCTCATCAGGACAGCTCCTCAGAACAAGGTGAAAGGCGAATCGCTGATTATACAATCCGGTTTAGGTATCGAGGCAGGCGGCCTGGGCGGATTTCGGTTTCGGCAGGATATCAGCGTCAAGTTGCTGTGGGTGGGCAAATCACTCTTTTTTCGCAGGGGCCGGTGTGCCGGCGTCAGGCTTCGGCGGGCCGCCTTTGTCGCCCGCAGCGGAAGACTTCTGCTGTACGTCATCCCCTTCGTTGTTTATTACGATATATTGCACGATGAGCGAGATGCGCCGATTGGAGGGGTCCAGCGGATCGTCCGGTTTGCGTAGTCGCTGATCGGCGAAGCCGCGGACCTGTGTGATCTGACCGGGTCCCACTCCATTGGTCTGCACCAGGCGGCGAGCGGAATTGGCGCGATCTGAGGAGAGTTCCCAATTGCTGTAGGTTCCGGAGCCGGCATACGGCTTCGAGTCGGTGTGGCCTTCGATGGAAAGTTTGTTGGGCAGCTTGCCCAGTTGCTGCGCGAGAGTGATCAGCAACTCGCGACCGTCGTCGTTGAGCTGGGAACTTCCGCTGTCAAAGAAAGTGCCGGAAGCAGACTCTGTCAGTTCGATGCGCAGGCCTTCGCTGGTAACTGTCATCTCAACGTTGTTCTTGAGTTTTTCGAAATCCTTCATCTCCCGGATCTTTTGTTCGAGCTGATCCTTCAGTTTGGGCATATTGTCTTTGGTCAGGGTGAAGTTCTCACCTACCCCCGCCAAGACCGAGCCCTTTTTCGAAGCTGTGCCGTTGGGATCGCGGAAGTAGCCGCCTATCGCCTCCTGCACCGGCTTGCTGGAGTTCATGAGCCACATGACCAGGAAGAAGGCCATCATGGCGGTGACAAAATCCGCGTAGGCGACCTTCCAGGCGCCCCCGTGGTAGCCCCCGTGGCCGCCTCTTTTCTTGATAATGATGATTGGACGAGCCTTGTCCATGGTCTATCGATGCTTGTTGTTCTATGCGGAGGCCGCGGCCGCGTCTCCTTTGTTCCGGCAAGCCGCCTCGACTTCTTTGAACGAAGGGCGCACGTGCCCGGGAATGGCGCGCCGCGCCACCTCCACAGCCATGATGGGAGCAGTGCCTTTTAGAAATGACACGATGAGGACGCGCAACACATAGAGATAGGCGTGCTCGTCGTCGGCGATTTTCACCATGTTGGCGGCAATCGGCCCGACCAGCCCATAGCACAAAAGAATTCCCAGAAAAGTTCCCACCAGTGCCGCTGCAACTTTCTTACCGATCTCCTCCGGAGGGCCGCCCAAGGAGCCCATGGTGATGACCACCCCCAGAACCGCGGCCACAATTCCCAGGCCAGGGAGCGAATCCGCCATGCTGGTAAGGGCCGCAGTTGGAATGGCGGCCTGGTGATGATGAACCTCCAGATCGAGGTCCAACATTTGATCGAGGTCGAAAGCATCGACGCCGGTAATGGCCATGCGCAACGAATCGCAGACAAAGTCGCGGACGTGATGATTCTTGAAAACCTTTGGCCCTTTGGCGAATATAGGGCTCTTGTCAGCCTCCTCCACATCGCCCTCAAGCGCCATCAATCCGTCTTTGCGGGCCTTGTTGAGCAGTTCATAAATCATCTTTAAAGAATCGGTATAAGCCTGCTTGCTGTATGGGGAACCGCCAAAAACCCCGGCCATGCCGCCGCCGATCTGCTTGAGAATGTGCAACGGATTGGCGATTAGCACCGTCCCGATGGCAGCCCCGAGAATGGTGACGAGTTCGGCTGGCTGAATGAGCACCTTCAGATTCCCGTGTTCCATCAGATAGCCGGCGACTACACAGCCGAAGACGACGACGATGCCGATGATGGGAAACATGTGTTAGCTCGCTACGACCTGGTCTGCCAATGAATCGGCTTAAATTGCTTAAGATGGATCGCCGGCAGCGGCTGAGCGAGCCGGCTTCACATCTTGATTTCTGATGAGCTCATGCAAGGCTCGCTGCAGCAGCGAATCCACGCTGTCTCCGGCGACCGCGCCGGTTCGCCCGATCGAAATCGGCACCGACAAGTCCTCGCCCCACCAGCGGATGGTTACGTTCGTCATCATCTTGAGCACGCGTCCGCTGACCGATTGCAGCCCGTACTCGCTGCATCCCAGCAAGATCACAAGAAATCTTTCCGCGCTCCAAACGCCTACAAGGTCGGTGGCGAACACCGTATTTCTCAGGGTGCGGCCCAGCACCTGCAGAATAGTTCTCGCCGCTCCCTGGCCATACTTGGAGCGAAACTGGGGGAGATCCTGCAGCTCAAGAAAAATCACTCCGAAGGGAACGTGGTGTTCGCTGAACGAACCGAGAGTCTCACGCAGGTGGGAGTGCATCATGGCGTCATTGGGCAATCCGGTAACCTCATCCAGACAGCCACTTTCTTTCATCAGCCGGTCATTGGCGTCTGGACCGGCTATCGCGAACTCGCCCTCGAAAGTCTGAATGATGCCGATGATCGACCGGTGCTTATCGCGAAGCGGGATGGCCCAGGTGTGCACTTGCGCGCGATGGCCTGACTTATGGTGAATAAAGCTCATGGTCTCGACCGGCTTCGCATCGTGCAGGGCGACGGCGAGCGGACACTTATCGGTACACATTTCACAGCTGCTTTGGTTACAGTGCTGAAGAATGTTGTCGGTGCAGGCGTGGCCGAGCACATCGATGCGCGAGTAGCCCGTGATCTGCTCCGCGCCGTCGCTCCAGAAAATAATCTTGCTCTGGAGATCGAGAACACTGACGCCAATCTGCAAGCCGTCGAGGATGTCACGGTAAATGTCGGGGTCTTGGAAAGCTGTCATGGCGCTCGCCCGAATGCTCGCTGTTTATTTCATCGGCAGCGCCGCTACTCTGCTTCAGCGGTGGAAGTTGCTTGTCAGAGAGTCGACCCGCACTCGCCAGAAGTCTTTTGGCTGGTTCGGCATAACTCTTTATTTTTTAATTGTTTAAGGGGCTGGCACTTTGGGGTGATGCCATGGCACGAGAGTGCCATTTGCAGAATCTTGCGCGAAGTTTAATTTTACAGGTGAGCAGTTCTGGGGGAGGGCTGCCCGGGCGCCCTGATCTTGAAAAAGATCAGGGCGCTCGTTATTTTGGGGTCAACTTTTGTGAATGTGCTGTGGCTCATCCGCTCCTTTCAGAAAATCCTTCAAGCAAAGCAGTGCACTTCTCAAGCAGCGCTTCGGTCGCGGCGTCGAAGGCGTTTAACGATTCGCTTTCGAGATCAATGGTGCCCAGCACAAGATCACGACCGGCGTTCAGGATCGGAACAATCAATTCGGCTTTGGTCGTGGCCAGCGCCGCCAAATAATCTGAGCGGAATCAGTTGGTGGAAATGGTGAAGTTGACCGTGATCTTGGCCTCGGTCTCGACCGGTTCGCTGCCCTGAAAGTGCGGCTTGAAGTGCCATTGCCGGACTGCGTCCTCGGCCGCCGAAGCCAGAATGTGCGGGCCGCTGACCACGTGCAGGTTCTGAATGATGCCGTCCCGGCCGATCAGCGCCTGCAAAATTACTGATCCTTGCACTTTCATCTGCCGCGCCAGCATGGGATAGTTGGGGCGCACGGGCCGGCTTACAATTTCAGAAGCGTCGGCGGACATTTGCACCCGCTCAGCAGCCGAACTGGTTACCTTCGCAGCGCTTCCCGGTTCACCCGAGGGATCTGCCTCGGTGATAGTTTGCGCAGGCATTCCGGGCTGCAAGTCCACTCGCACCGAACTGCCGCCGGGACGCAACGTACGGTGTGTGTTGCCGGCTACCACTTCGACGTCGAGAGGCGGCAGGACCGTCCGACTCATCACCGCAACCGGAGAGGTTGCCGGCTGTGAAGTGGCAGTCGCCTGAGACGGAGTCTCGGCAGATTGAATTGCAGGAAGTCGAGTCTCAGAAGCTTGAGCGGCGGAAGCTGGAATCGAAGAAGCTTGAATCGAAGAAGCTTGAGTCGAGGAAGCTTGAGCTGAGGAAGCTTGAGCTGAGGAAGATCGCGGCGCCACCGCCCGCTTGGCCGTCCGAGTGGGCGCCGCGTGCCTCGATTTCTCCGAGCGCTCTGATTGGGCGACCGCATCTGGGTTTTGCACCGCAGAGCTTCTTGCTAGGGGCGCGCTCTCCACCGATGAGCCGTCAGCCGATTGCTCGGCTTCGTCCGGAGCATCCGGGAACCAGAAATCGCGGTCATGCCACAGCACAATACCCAGAGCCAGCAACAGCAGGCAGAGAGACCCCACCATTAGTCCCCGCTGTTTGGGATCCTCAGGAGCGCGCCTGCGGGGCTCGGCCAGGAACCCGCCTTCGGGTGGAGGCGCTATCGTTTTCAGCCCTAGATTGGACATGCGGGAACCCGGGCGGCTCCTGGGGGAGGGCGCTGCCGATAGTATGCCTCGAAAGTGCTGCAAAGGCCAGCAAAAGGTGCGAACTAACCCGACTCAAAGGCGGTATGATTCTCAAATTCGGTTTGGGTGAAGATTGCCCTGGTGCGAAACTTTCAGGGGTGTGGTGAATCCCATGTCTGCGGACTGAATGCATGTGAGGTTTGAGCATGTCCGCCCGGATCCGAAGCTAACGCTTTGAAACCCAATGATTTGAGGGACTGCCGTGAAAATCGAAAGTGACAAGGTCAACGGAACCAAGGTCGACGAAAGGAAGTTTCGGCAGGTCAGCCGGCGCGAACTACTCAAGCTGACCCCGGTGCTTGCCCTAGGCGCCTTCGCCATTCCCAGCTTGCAGGAAAGATTGCTGAAGCAGGGGCTCGGATTCAGTGACTGGACCTCGGCGCGGCTTTTCCGCTCCGGCCACATGGCGACCACCTTCGACAATTCCGAGCTGACGCCCTTTGCGAAGTTCCCCATCAACGGCTATGACGTCGACGATCCTGGAGTGATCTTCGAAAACTGGACTCTAACGGTCAGTGGCGAGGTGAAGAAGCCCGGGGAATACACGCTGGCGCAGGTTCAGGGGCTGCCTCGCTATCGGCAGAACACCCGCCACGTCTGTGTAGAAGGCTGGGATGTGATTGGACGATTCGGCGGGGCGCGGCTCTCGGATTTTCTGCAGCTGATCGGTGCCGACCCGACCGCGCGCTTCATCACCGTGAACTGTGCCGACGATTACTACGAGTCGCTGGACATAGAAACCGCGCTGCATCCTCAAACCCTGCTCTGCTATGAAATGTACGAGCAACCTCTTACCCGAGAGCACGGCGCGCCGTTGCGCCTGACGATTCCCACCAAGGTTGGCTACAAGCAGGCCAAGTATCTAACGGATTTGAAAGTCACGAATGTTCTGGACCGCGTCGGCTATTGGGAAGACCAGGGGTATGCGTGGTTTTATGGGCTGTAGGGCTGCGGCGCATCGGTAGCGCCGGCTTAACTCTGCGTGAAGTTCTTTTCCGGAGGTTTCTAAATGAGCGGTAGCGTCATCGACATCATTCAGGCAAAGGGAAAAGAAGACGAAGTCACGGTAGTCGTGGCGCGGGCAGTCTACGAGCATCCTTACATCGTGCGGTTGTGCCATTGGCTGAACGTGGTCTCTCTCTTCGTGATGGTAGGCAGCGGCCTCCAGATTTTTCGGGCCTTCCCCAGCTTCGGCGCAAAGATTCCACAGAAAGACTTGCTCCACTGGCCGAAGGCCTTTGCCATCGGCGGCTGGCTCGGCGGAGCTTTGCAGTGGCACCTCACGTTCATGTGGATCTACATTGCGACCGGAGTTCTCTATCTCGGCTATCAAGTGTTTAGCGGCAACTACCGGCAGGTCCTATTTACGCATCGCGATATTCCAGGGGTGTGGCCGATGGTGAAACATTATTTTTTCTTCGGCCCGAAGCCTCCGCTGCGTGAAGCCTACAATCCACTGCAGAAGCAGGCTTACACTTCGGCGATCATTTTGGGAGTCCTCTCCGTGGCGACCGGTCTCGCGGTGTGGAAGCCGATTCAGTTCTCCTGGTTGGCGTGGATGATGGGGGGCTTTCACTACGCCCGCATCTGGCACTTCGCCGTGATGTGGGCGATTTTGTTTTTTGTGCTGGGGCATTTGGTGATGGTGATTCTCCACGGCTGGAACAATTTCTTATCGATGCTGACGGGGTGGAAGAAAGATCCCGAGTACTAAGGAGAAGGAGAAGGTGTCAGGTTTTTGGTCGTTAGGAAGAGCCTTCGACCATCGGCCGAGATCCAAGACCTGAGACCTGCGCCTAAACCTCGAGCAGCCAGGACTACGAGCACGATGTCCGATCCAGAAATGCTGTTGAACAGTCCGATGCAGGCCATCAGCGGGCACGAGCAGGACTTGATTGCCAAGGTGCAGCGGGGCCAGCACGAGTCGTTCTACGAGCTGGTCCGGCCTTATGAACGGCGAGTCTACGCCGCGGCCCTCGCCATTTTGCGCAACGAGCAGGACGCCGAAGATGCAGCCCAGGAGGCCATGCTCAAGGCGTTCGCCAACATTCGGCAATTTCGGGCAGAGGCTCGCTTCAGCACCTGGCTGATACAGATTACGGTGAACGAGGCTCTGATGCGCCGCCGAAGGGAGCGAACCGTGGTCATGGAAGGCATCGACGATCGCCGCGACGAGGAAGCCGAGTACGAGCCCCGTGATTTTGCCGACTGGCGCGAGATTCCCTCGGAAGCTCTGGAACGCAAAGAGGTGCGCCTCCGGCTGGCCGAGGCTTTAGGCACGCTTGATCGAAAGTATCGCGAGGTCTTCGTGCTGCGCGATATGGAACATCTGAACATTCAGGAGACTGCGGAGGCACTGGGCATAACGACGGCCTCGGTGAAGACGCGGCTGTTGCGGGCGCGGCTGATGCTGCGCGATCTGCTGGCCGCCGGATGGGAGCAGGGCTGGTTCAGCCGGCTCCCATTCGAGAAGGGAACCAAGCCATGGTAAGCCACGAGAAGTTGAATTGCGAACACGTCTGGCGCGAGATTTCGAATTACATCGACGGAGAAGTAGACGCTGCGCTTCGTTCCACGATGGATGAGCATTTCGAAACCTGCCAGCGCTGTGCCTCGGTGCTGGCAGGAACGCGCAATGTGGTTGCGCTTTATGGGGATGAGCGCATGTTGGAGGTCCCCGCGGGCTTCAGCCAGCGGCTGGAGTTGCGGCTTGAGCAGAAGATGGAACAGGCACTGCAACGGCGCTTGCCACGGACAATTGCCAGTCGCGAGCGATGGTCGAGTTGGTCGGCGTGGATGGTTCCGTTGGCGGCGATGGTTCTGTTCGCTGGAACGTTGGCGTTGGTGGATTCGCTTACGTTCAAGCATCCCGCGAAATCGATACTCTCAGCGCCGGGTCACGACATTCCCCCGGACCTGGCGGTCGTGGTCACAGCGGGATCAAGAGTCTTTCACGTGGCGGGATGCTCCTTCATTCACGACAAAGCTACCGAGCGGACCATCACCGCAAAAGAGGCGATGCAGGATGGCTATGTTCCGTGCTCGCGCTGCCTGCGGCAGTATTTGAAAACAGCGCTGAAGGGAAAGCCGGTTTTGGATTTTGCCGCGGTCGATGCGGAAGAAGATCAGGATGACGTGGTTCATGCGGCTGGACATTAAATAACGGACGCCGAAGAGGCAATCTTGTCATCCCGAGCAGCGAGGGATCTTGGTTTTTGCCTGCATAGGCATGATGGCCTCGACCGGCAGATACCAAGATCCCTCGCTTCGCTCGGGATGGCAAATCGCGAGAGTCCGCGACGGCAAGTCGCGGCGAAGCCCGCGCTGACGATGCTTAATTCTGCTTCATCTGATCGTTCTTCATCGTGTCGTCTTTCTTCATGTCGTCCTTCTTCATGCTGTCGTCTTTCTTCATCGCGTCTTTCTTCTTGGTTTTCTTGGTTTTCTTGCTGTCGTCCTTCTTCATGGAATCGTTCTTCATCGAGTCGTCTTTTTTCATCGAATCTTGACTCGAGCTGTCCTGCTTCATCGTGTCGCCGCTGGATTGAGCGAAGGCTGCCAGGGAAGCGGTCAAAATGCATGCGAGCGCGAAACTGCCGAAAATCTTCTTCATCATGGTCTCCTTGAGGTGAGTTTTGAGTTGGATCGTCCGGCAGGCTTCACCTGCAGGCTGATATGGGATGTGCCGGCGGCTCGGAAGTTACAGGTTACGTCACAACCTTTAACACGGGGGACACAGAGGTGCACAGGGTAGGGGACGACCGGCGCGCTCAAGGATTCTCAGCAGGCAAGCTGATCGCGGGAGATCTTCAGACCGCTCAGATTGCCTAGGGCGGTCACGGCGACGGATTCGGTTTTGAAGAACTCCTTGGCCAAGTTTTGCAGATCCTCTGCGGTCACGGCCTCAATCTTCTCGACCAGCTCATCAAGGTCCTGGAAGTGGTCGAAATACATCTCCTGGCGGGCCAAGTTTGACATGCGGGCCGTGCTCGATTCGAGCGACAACATCAGGCTGCCTTTTAGCTGATCTTTGGAGCGGCGTAATTCTTCTTCCGGCACCGGTTCGTTCTTCAGATTACGAAATTCGTTGACCACCGACTTCACGACTTTCGCCGCCGACGCCAGCGAAGTTCCGGCATAGACCGCCATGCATCCGGTATCACGGTAAGGATTGAGGTCGCTGTAGATGGAATAAGCCAGGCCCTGGCGCTCGCGGATGTTCTGGAACAGGCGCGAACTCATGCCTCCGCCGAGCAGGGTATTGAGAATGTAGCCGGCGTGGCGTTTCTCGTGGGCGATCGGATAGGCCGGAACGCCGATGCAAAGCTGCACTTGCTCGAGAGCCTTCTTATTTCGCAATACGATGCGGGGCACGATCTTCGGTTCAGCTGAGTGGAAGCCATTCTGCGCCGGCTTCAGGTGCTCGAAGTGCTTCACCACTAAATCTACGAATTGATCGTGGTCGAGGTGCCCGGCGGCGGCCACGATGATGTTTCCCGGAGCGAAGCGGTGAGAATAGGTGTCGAGCACGGCCTGGCGCTCGAACTTCTTCACTGTTTCTTTGGTTCCGAGGATCGGCTTGCCTAGAGGATGATCTTTCCAGAAATTCTGGGTGAAGATTTCGTGGACGAGATAATCGGGGTTGTCCTCGTCCATTTTAATCTCTTCGAGGATCACGCCGCGCTCGCGGGCGATATCTTCGGTGGTGAATGTGGGATGCAGCACTAGATCGGAGAGAATCTCAAGCGCGACCGGAACATGCTCGTCGAGCACCTTGACGTTAAAGCAGATACACTCCTTGGAAGTGAAGGCGTCCATGTTGCCGCCAATGGAATCGACTTGGCGCGCGATCTCCTCGGCGGTGCGGTGCTTTGTGCCTTTGAAGACCATGTGCTCGATGAAATGCGAGATGCCGTTCGACTGCGGGGTCTCGTCGCGCGAGCCGGTCTCGAGCCAAATGCCGATCGACGCCGAGCGGATGTGCTCCATCTGCTCGGTGATCACGGTGAGGCCATGGGGCAGCACCTGGCGGCGAATATTGCGAACTTCTTTGACCATCTTTACCATCTCAATATCGGATGCGGGCTGGGCTGGGAAGTAGCAGGGACCTGATGTTAACTTCCCAGAAGCGGCACTACTATTCTTACACATCTGGCCGGATTGGGTAGCGTTGCTGTAATAAGTTGTTTA
>Ga0074045_10000512_pt1 | contig 37648 bp, 37 predicted proteins | sample BogForMeECP23OM2_FD_94442 | JGI IMG/M metagenome (GOLD analysis project Ga0074045, IMG submission 94442) | Bog forest soil microbial communities from Calvert Island, British Columbia, Canada - Bog Forest MetaG ECP23OM2 | ecosystem: Environmental > Terrestrial > Soil > Wetlands ...
GCCAGCAGCTCCTTCGCCTGGTATTCGTGGATGTTCATCGAATCAGCCCAGGATCTTCATGCCTTTGACGACCTCGATCAGCTCGTGGACCGCGGCGGCCGATTTGTCGAAGGCCGCCTGCTCGTCGCGATCGAGCTCGATCTCGACAATGCGCTCGACGCCGCCCGCCCCGATCACCACCGGCACGCCGACATAGAGGTCGCGCACGCCGTATTGGCCGTCGAGCAACGCCGCACACGGCAACACCCGCTTCTTGTCGCGCAGATACGCCTCGACCATCGCGATCGCCGAGCTGGCGGGCGCGTAAAACGCCGAGCCTGTCTTCAACAGGCTGACGATCTCGGCGCCGCCGTCGCGGGTGCGCTGGACGATCTTGTCGAGCCGGTCTTTGGTCGTCCACCCCATCTTGACGAGGTCGGGCAGCGGGATACCGGCGACCGTCGAGTAGCGCAACAGCGGCACCATCGTGTCGCCGTGGCCGCCGAGCACAAAGGCGCTGACATCCTCGACCGAAACCTTCAGCTCCTCGGCGAGAAAATAACGGAACCGCGCGCTGTCGAGCACGCCCGCCATGCCGACGACGCGCTTCGCCGGCTGCCCGCACGCCTCGCGCATGACCCACACCATGACGTCGAGCGGGTTGGTGATGGTAATGACGAACGCCTCGGGGCAATGCTTCCTGATCGCTGCACCCACCGTGGCGACGATCTTGGCGTTGGTGCCGATCAGATCGTCGCGGCTCATCCCCGGCTTGCGCGCGATGCCGGCGGTGACGATGACGACATCGGCGCCGGCGATCGCGGCATAGTCGTTGGTGCCACGGACGACCGCGTCGTAGCCCTCGATCGTCGAGCCCTGAACGATGTCGAGCGCCTTGCCTTGCGGCATGCCGTCGATCACGTCGAAGAGGACGATGTCGCCGAGCTCCTTCAGCCCGGCCAAGAGCGCAATCGTGCCGCCGACCTGCCCGCCCCCGACCAGCGCGATCTTGTTGCGTGCCATGAAGAATGCCTCATCTTGGAGGGCGCCGATCCCGGGCGCGGAACGGCCCGCGTCTTACCGCGAATCCCGGGGGTCGGCAAGGCGGCGGGGGCAGCTCGGCCGCCCGGCATGCACTGCCTTTCCCTGTGCGACGGGAAAATACCGGGAAAAATTACTTTGCGCGCGGTTTTACCGCCGATCCTTCGCCGGCAAGCCATTGATATTGGCCCAATTCGACAGGCGCTTTCCCTAAGCGAGCGAACAGGGAATTAAACCAACGGATCAGGGAGATAAATCGGTATAACAGGAACGCATCTCGGAAAGCCAAGAGCGGGAGAGTCGGCAGGCGGGTGAGCGCTGCCGCGCGATCACGCCCGCGGGCGATCAGGCGCTCGCCTTAACCCCAAAATGGTCGGCGAGCTCGGCCCCGGTGAAGCCGCCGGTATAGCTTTGCGGATCGAGCGGCAGCATCGTCGCATTCCACTCGTTCCATTGTGTGACCAGCCGGTCATAGACCTCTCGATGCCGTTCCTTGAGGTTGGCGCGCTCCATCGGATCCTGGACCACATCGAAGAGGAAGGTGTTGTCGAGGATCTTCAGGTATTTCCAGTCGCCGTCGCGGACCGCCTGCTGATCGGCGTACTTGTAGCGCCAGAACAGCTTGCGCGGCACCGGTGCCGCTCCTTCAGTGAGCCACGGCAGCAGGTTCATACCGTCGGAGGGGTAGGCCGGATCGGGTGCGGTGCCGGCCGCCGCGAGCAAGGTCGGCAGCCAGTCCATGCCGATCATCACCTGTTCCGAAGCGCTACCCTGGGGAATATGGCTTGGCCAGCGGATCACCGCCGGGATGCGCAAGCCGCCCTCCAGAAGCTCGGTTTTCCTGCCGGTAAACGGCCAAGTGTCGGCATAGCGCTCGCCGCCATTGTCGCTGGTGAAGATGGCGATCGTGTTGTCCGCCACGCCCTTCGCGTCGAGCACTTGCAGCACTCGGCCGATCTGCAGATCCATCTGCTGGATCATGCGCTGATAGGTGTGCTGGGTGCCGCCGTCGAAATGGAACAGGCTGGTGAGGCGCTGTGACTCCGCCTCGTCGCCGGGAGTCTCCCACGGCCAGTGCGGGGCGTTGAAATGCAGACTGACGAGAAAGGGATCCCCGGACTCGGCATAGGTATTAATAACATCGACCGCGCGGCTCCCGAGCAGATCGGTCAGATAGCCGGGTTGTCGGACTTTCGTATCGTCATCCCAAAGATCCTCGGTATCGCTGGCTGGCGGTCCAAATTTATGCGTGAAGTAGTCAAGCGCGCCGCCGCGGAAGCCGTAAAAATGATCGTAGCCGCTCTGCAGCGGGCCGAAATCGGGCAACCTGCCCAAATGCCACTTGCCGATCAGGGTCGACTGGTAGCCGGCCTTCTTTAGGATCGACGGCAGGGTCGAGTGCTGAGGCGGCAAACCAACGTTCCGCCTTGTCAGGGGCTCTTCCAGACCGACCGCCAACCTGTATTGATAGCGCCCGGTGATCAGCGCCACACGGGAGGCGGTGCACACCGCGGAATTGGCATAGGCCTGCATGAAGCGAATGCCGTCGGCGGCGATGCGGTCGATATTAGGTGTGCTGAGATCTCGCCGCCCATAGCACGACAGGTCGGCGTAGCCGAGATCGTCGGCCAGGATGAACAAGATGTTCGGCTTCAATGGCGCCCTCCTACTCGCCTGCGCGTCAGCTTCATTCGGCCGGACGGCGCTGAACGCCGCCAACGCGAGCGATCCCGCCGCCGTTCCCGACAATAGCTCGCGACGGGTAACATTTGATTGCTCTGGCATGTTTCGTCTCCCGATGTGTGCCTCGGCTTGGTGCTCGCTATCGCATTCGCGGTCGATCCTGGCTTCGATATTGCTTAGGTGTGGGCGGTTATCTCACCGCCGCGGGCGGTTGGCGATGTAATCCTCACTCTGCATCTCGATCAGCCGCGAGACAGTGCGTTGGAACTCGAAAGCGCCATCGCCGGCGGTGTAGATTTCTTCGGGCAGGACTTCGGCCGACGCGATCAACAAGGTGCGCGCCTCGTAGAGGGTGTCGATCAGGATGTTGAAACGACGTGCGGCGTCGCGCTGCAGGGGTGAAAGCCGCGGGATCCCGTCGACGATGACGGCCGCAAAACGCTCGACGATTGCAAGGTAATCGGCGGCGGCAAGCGGTCGCTCGCAGAGTTCGGCAAAGCCGAACCACGCGACCGAGCGGGCAGCACGCGGCACCACAAGGAAACGCCCCTTGACGGGGAGCGCCATGCTCTCGCCGGGAGCTCCGTCGGTCAATTCGGCGAAGGCGCTCGCGAGCGCTTCGTGCGCCGCCGCGTCGAGCGGGTAGTGATAGACCGCCTTCCCGACCAGTCGGGCGAGCCGCCAGTCGCGCCCGCCTTCGAGCTCGAGCACGTGGAGTCTTTGTTTGAGGAGCGCCAGAAAGGGCAAAAAGAGCTCGCGCTGTAGGCCATGCTCGTAGAGCCGGTCCGGCGCCAGGTTTGACGTCGCCACGACCACAACCCCGGCGTCGAAGAGCGCGGTGAACGAGCGCCCCAAGATCATCGCGTCGGCGATGTCGTCGACCTGAAACTCGTCGAAGCACAATAGCGCCGCCTCATGGGCGATGTCGGCGGCGACCTTGAGGATCGGCGCAGTGGTCTCATTCCGCCTCTCCTGCTCGATGCGATCGTGCACTTCGAGCATAAAGGCGTGGAAATGGACCCGCCGCTTGCGCGGGCTCGGCACCGCAGCGAAGAACAGATCCATCAGCATCGATTTGCCGCGCCCGACCGGCCCGTACAAATAGAGACCCGCCGGTGCGTGGGCGCGCCCGTTCTCGGTGAGGCCAAAACGCGCCACCCACCCGCGCAGCCCTGTCTCCGGCCGATAATCCAATAGAGCGCGGTAGAGGCTCTGCAGCTGCTCGACCGCGAGCTCTTGCGCCGGGTCGGGTTGGAGCTGCCCTCTTCGACGCAATTCCTGATAGCGCGCGATCGGCTCCTGCGCCGGGGATGCCGTGCCGGGATCGAGGATTATCAGGGAGGCGAGGTATTGCGAGACAAACAGCGCGGAGCTACGTGAGCCGATACCGTCCAGCAGTCTTATTACGAAGGGTGAACGATGAACGAAGACCGCTTCAACATGGACATCCGCAAATTCCTCAAGGTCGTCGGGGTGACCTCGCAACGCGAGATCGAAACCGCGGTGCGCGATGCGCTCGCCAAGGGACGGCTCGCGGAAAGCGCCCTGCTCAAACCGCGGATCACCTTGTCGATCCCCGAGCTCGGGGTCGAACACGTTATCGATGGCGAGATCGGTTTCTCCTGATCTGACCGGTTGGTACGCCCGTCGCCAATTTTGGTCTCCCTCGCCCCGCTTGCGGGGAGAGGGCCCGGGGTGAGGGGCGTAGTCTTTCCGACCAATCGCCTGTGAGGCGGAAGTGCTGCCCCTCACCCGGCGTTCGCGCACATGCGCGTGCGCCGACCTCTCCCCGCAAGCGGGGCGAGGTAATCGGGCAAGCGCGTCAGCGCCCTATTTGGCGGCGGTCACCATGATTTCGACGAGGATCTCCGGGCGCGCCATATCGGCCTTCACACAGGCGCGCGCCGGCGGGTTTTCGGGATCGACCCAGGCGTTCCACACCGAGTTCATGTCGGCGAACAACGCCATGTCCTTGATCCACAGATTGGCCGACAGCAGGTTCGACTTGCTGGTCCCCGCCTGCGCCAGGTAGCCGTCGATCTTGTCGAGGATCTGCTTGGTCTGGCCCTTGATGTCCTGCGTCGCGTCGCTGGCGGTCAACCCGGCGAGATAGACAGTATTGTCGCGCACCACGCAGCGGCTCATCCGCGGGCCGGGCGGCTGGGTCAGATCGAAACGGCTGATGGCCATCACTGGTCTCCCTGATTGCAAGAACGGTCGAATGTGCCGCGGCGGAGCGCGGAAGGGAAGGGGTCAGCCGCCGCCGGCCGGCGGCTCGACATAGTTGACGATCCGCTTGTCCGAGGCGTGGATGCCGTAGGTAACGAGCGGCCGGTCGCCGACCACGCGAAACGCGTGCACCCGATTAGCCGGGAATGCGATCGACATCCCGGGCTCGAGGCAGACGACGCCGTCCTCACACTCTAACCACGCCTCGCCGCGGCCCTCGAGTACGGTCAGCACCTCGACATAGGGGTGCGAGTGCAGCCGCGTCTGGTAGCCCGGTGGCGAGGTCTGTACGCCCGTGCGGATCGGCATACCGGCGCCGGTGTCGTCGCCGATGATCGGGTGGTAAGTGGCACCGCCCGGAAACGCCACGGTCGGCCGCTCGGCGTGTCGAATGACGGTCAGCGCATCGGTCATCGGTTCCTCCTTGGCCGGCTCGCGCGAACCTATCATGCATCCCGCCCGCCGCCAGCCGACAAATCGTGCGCGGCGCCCCAGCGCCGTTGGTCGGGTTGACGGGTGTTGCTGTGGCACGGTACTGTGGTTACATGAAGAATATCACAGTATCACTCGACGAAGAAACCTACCGGTGGGCCCGGATGATAGCCGCCCAACGGGATACGTCGGTATCGGCGCTGGTGAAGCGGTTTTTGCTCGAACTTGGCTCGGGCGAAACCGAGACCGAACGTCTCAAGCGCGAGGAGCGTGCGCTGCGCGAGCGCGTCACTGTATTCCAGGCATCCGACCGGCTGTCCCGCGACGATCTTCATCGCCGCGGCGTATGACCCCGCGGCATTTCCTCGATACCAACATCCTGCTGTATTCGATCAGTCGTCATCCGGCGGAAGCGTCCAAGCGGGATCGGGCGATTGACTTGCTGGAGAGGGACGACGGGGCGCTGTCGGTGCAGGTGCTGCAGGAATTCTATGTACAGGCGACGCGATCGACGCGGCCCGACCCCTTGTCCCATGAGATCGCTACGGGTCTGATCGCGACATGGACCCGTTTTAGAGTGCAGGAGATCACCCTCTCGATCCTCGCCGGGGCATCGGAAATCAAGGCGTCTCACGGCTTCTCATATTGGGACAGCGCGATCATCGCCGCCGCCCGTGCCCTCGGATGCCGCGAGCTTTACACCGAGGACATGGCCCATGGTCGGGAGATCGAGGGGATCATCATAACCAACCCCTTCCGCTGATCTGCGTTCGCGGAAAGTGTGCTGCTGGCCAATATCGCGGCCAGCCGCCGCCCGACCCGCCGTCGCTGCCCAGAGTTCGTCGCGGCAGCCGGGTCTCATTCCTCCGGCATCCCAGCTTTGCGCAACCCTTCGAGCATGTGGGCGTGGTCTTCCGGCCGCATCCACGGCACGCGCTCACGGACATACATGTCGAACGAACCCGGCACGACCGTGATGGCCTTCTCCAGCGCTTCCTTCGCTTCCCCGATCCGACCCAACTGGCCGAGCGCGGCGGCAAGCCAACGGTAGGGCAGCGGAAAATCGGGGTATGACCGGATCGCCCGTTTGGCCACCTCGACCGCAGCCGCGTATTCGCGCGAGTAATAAAGTCCCAACGCCATCTGGTTCAAACGGATCGCCAGGGTCGGCGCGCGGGGGTCGAGCCGGATGCATGTTTCGAGTGCCGCGAGCCCTTCCTTCGGTCGCCCCGAGAAGGTCAGCACCACGCCGAGCACTCCGTGTGCATCGGCCAGGTTCGGACTTATTACCAAGGCCCGCTCGGCTTCGGCCTGCGCCCCCTGATGATCGCCGCGCGAGTTGAGCGCAATAGCAAGGCGGGAGCGTGCTTCCGCATCGCTACCATCGAGCGCGACCGCCCGGCGGGCCAGCGCCTCGAACGAGCTCAGCGTTTCGGGGAGACCGCGTGTCTGAAAGTCGGCCGCTTGGCCTTGAGCCATGGCGAGGCCCGTGTAGCTACCGGCGAAGGTGGGGTCGAAATCGATGGCCTGCTGAAAGAATCTCTGCGCGAGAGTGCTGTCGTCCACAGTGTATTTGCTCAAATGCCACAGGCCGCGCTGGTAGGCGGCCCAGGCGTCGAGGCTGCCCGGCGGCTTGCGCATGGCGCGGTGCTGCTCGGCATTAGCGATGGCCGGTGCAATGGCGATCGTCACTGCCTCGGTGATCTCGTCTTGCAGCGCGAAAATGTCCGCGAGATCGCGGTCGTAGCGCTCGGCCCAGACATGCTTGCCGGTCTCGGCTTCGACGAGCTGAGCGGTGACGCGGATGCGGTTGCCGGCCTTGCGCATGCCGCCTTCGAGCACATAGCGAACACCCAATTCGCGGCCGACTTGCTTCACATCAACCGCGCGGCCCTTGTAGGTGAAGGACGAGTTGCGCGCGATGACAAACAGCGAGGGGTAGCGCGACAGCGCGGTGATGATGTCCTCGGCAATCCCGTCGGCGAAGAACTCCTGCTCGGGGTCGCCGCTCATGTTGGCGAAGGGCAGCACCGCGATCGACGGCTTATCCGGCAGCGGCGGCACGCCGCTCGGCGGGAGTGCCGCGGTATCTGCCGCGACGAGGGTCACCGGGACGGCGAAACGGTAGCCGCGTCCCGGCACCGTCTGGATGCAGCTGCTTTCCGCTCGCCCGTCGTCAAGGATCCGGCGAAGCGCCGCGATCTGCACGTTCAGATTGTTGTCCTCGACCACCGTCGACGGCCAGACGGCAGCGATGATCTCGTCCCTCGAGACGAGATCCCCCGCCCGCCCGACCAGCACGCCGAGAACGTCGAGCGCCCGCGAGCCGATCGCCATCGGCACGAAAACACCGCGCTCGTCGCGCCGGAACACGCCGTGCCGGTCGAGACGGAAGCCCGCGAACCCGAAAACATTGTCCGTGGCGGGCGAGCCCATGCCTCCCGCGCCCCCCGAATTTCCGCAATTTTATCGGAATTTATAACTTTTTATACCGGGCTCATAGCGCGCTCCGTTGAGCAGGGTTCGATCGGCCGTTCCGAATGAACGGAGGCGAAGATGAAAAGGCTGCTTTTTAAGGGAATGTTGGCGGCGGCGATCGTCTTGCCGGCGCTGAGCGGACCGGCCCGGGCAGGAGGAGACGACGATTTAGGCTGCTCGAACGCGACGCTCAAGGGCGATTACGCCTTTGCCGTTCTCACTATTGTAGCGGCTTCACCACCGGGACCAGGCGTTGTGGTCGGTCTCGGCACGTTTGACGGCAGGGGCGGTTTCACACAGATAGATTACCCTGGCAATGGGGGTACGGACCTGGGCTTGGACGAAACGTTCAGAACCGGGCAGACCGGCAGCTATACGGTCAATCGGAACTGCACCGGCTTTATGACGATTAATCTCGGCGCCACGGTCGGGGTCACCGAGAACGCCTTTGTGATCAGCAATGGCGGCCGTGCGGTCCGTGCCGTCATTGCCGCGTTCACTGCGCCGAACGGCGCACTCGCGACTCCACTCCAGTCTCGTATCGACTTCTGGAAGGTCGCGTCGGAGCAGGACAACTGAACAGTACACGACGGATTTGCTCTCCCCCGGACAGCGGCCCGTTGGGGCCGTTGGACGGCTAACTCGGCACGCCGACCGCGCCCATCACGGCGAAGCACGCGGCCATGTGATCGAGTTCGGGAAAACGCGGTTCGGGAAACGCGCGGCGGCAATCGGCGGTCTGCCGCGGGCAGCGTGGCGCAAAGCTGCAGCCCGGCGGCAAGCGCCGCAAATCGGGCGGGCTGCCAGGGATAGCGTCGATGTCGCGCTCACGGGGCTGGCCGTGCACGGTCGAGGCCAGCAGCCCCGCGGTATAGGGATGAGCCGGCGCCTGCAACACGCGCGCGACGGGCCCGCTTTCGACGATGCGGCCGGCATACATGACCGCGACCGTGTCGGCAATCTCGGCGGCGACGCCAATGTCGTGGGTGACAAAGATCATGCCCATGCCGAGCTCGCGCTGCAGCCGGCGCAATAGCACCAGCACCTGTACCTGCACGGTGGCGTCGAGGGCGGTCGTCGGCTCGTCGGCCAATAGCAGGCGCGGGTTGCACGACAAGGCCATCGCGATCATCGCGCGCTGGCGCAGCCCCCCGGACAATTCGTGCGGATAAGCGTCGAGCCGCCGCTCGGCCGACGGGATCCGCACCAATTCGAGCAATTCCAATGCCCGAGCCCGCGCCGCGCGCCGGTCGCAGCAGGTGTGGCGGCGCAGCGTCTCGCCGATCTGCTGGCCGACCGTGTAGACCGGGTCGAGCGCCGTCATCGGCTCCTGAAAGACCATCGCCACCAGCCCGCCGCGCAGGTCGCGCAGTGCGCGAGGCCGCATCCCGAGCACATCGTGGCCGTCGACGCGTACGGTGCCGGTGATCTGGGTGCGCCGCGGCGGTAAGAGCCGCATCAATGCCCGCAGGGTCACGGTCTTGCCCGAGCCCGATTCTCCGAGTATGCACAGCACCTCGCCGGGTTGCACCCGGAAGCTCACCCCGTTCACAGCGTGCACGGTGGCTTCGCGGGTCACAAAGCGCACCGTGAGATCAGACACCTCGGCCAGCGCGCCGGTGCCGCTTGCCATCGGCTCAGCCATAAGCCAGCCGGCTGTGACCCGAGGCCACATCGTGCATGTGGCAGGCCGCGACATGCGATTGTGGTCCTTCCCAGATGCCGAGCGCCGGATCGGTCGTCTCGCACGGCGTCTCGGCGAATGGGCACCGGGTGTGGAAACGACAGCCCGATGGCGGGTCGATCGGGTTTGGTGGATCGCCGCTGATCGGCGCCTCCTCGATCCGCCGGGCCGGGTCCATCGATGGCCGCGATGCCAGTAGCGCGCGCGTATAGGGGTGAAGCGGGCGCTCGAAGACCGCGTCGATCGGGCCGATTTCGACCGCGCGCCCGAGATACATCACCAAGACCCGGTCGCTGAGATAGCGCACCACGTTCAGATCATGGCTGATGAACAGATAGGTCAGGTTGAATTGCCGTTTCAGCCCGCGCAATAGGTTCAGCACCTGCGCTTCGACCGATTTGTCGAGTGCCGAGACCGGTTCGTCGAGGATGACCATGCGCGGGTCGGTAGCGAGTGCGCGAGCAATGTTCACTCGCTGCTTTTGTCCGCCCGACAGCTCGTGCGGATAGCGCGGACCGAACAAGTCGGGATCGAGACCGACCTTGCCGAGCATCTCGCCTGCGATATCCCGCGCCTGCTGCTTTTTCTTGCCCTGGACAAACGGGCCAAAGGCCACCGAATCGCGAACCGGCATGCGCGGGTTGAGCGAGGAATACGAATCCTGAAAGACGATCTGCACTTGACGGCGGAGCTCATCCACCGGCAGCTCGCGCGTGTCGACCAGATCGCCGTCGAACACCAATTCGCCGGCATCCGGCACCACCAGGTGCAACAGCAGCCGGGCCAATGTCGACTTGCCGCAGCCGGATTCACCGACGACCCCCAATGTCTCGCCTTTGCGTACCGTGAAGGATACGCCGTCGACCGCCTTGACCGACTTCCCGCCGGTGCCCTTGACCGGGAAATGCTTGCGCAGATCGCGGGCGATCAGCAGCGGCTGAAGCGGGCCGCCGCGGTCGCGCGGATCGAGGCGGAAATCGCCGTTCGAGAGCGGGCGCACGACTACATCCGTACGTCCATCGCCGCGCGCAGTCCGTCGCTGACGAGATTGCAGCAGATCGACGTGATGAAGATCGCCAGCCCCGGCAACGCGCAGACCAACGGCACGACGTAGATTGACTGTCGCAGGGTGCTCAGCATCAGCCCCCAATCCGGCAACGGCGGGCGCACGCCGAGGCCGAGGAAGGACAGACCGGAGGCCAGCAGGATGCTGACACTGACCAGGGACGAGGCGTAGATGAACACTGGTCCCAGCACATTGCCGAGGACATGGTAGCGGATGATCGTCATCGTGCGCGCGCCGCTGGCGCGGGCCGCCTCGATAAAATCCAATGCCCGCACTTGCGTCGTCGCGGTTTCGGCGACGCGGCACATCGGCGGGATGAACACCAAGGTTAATGCCAGCATGCCGTTGGCCATGCCGCCGCCCATCGCCCCGGCGATCGCGACTGCCAGCAGTACCGATGGAAACGCGTAGAAGACGTCCATCGTGCGCATGATGGCGGTGTTGGTCCGCCCGCCGACAAACCCGCCGATGACCCCCAGCATGCCGCCGACCATGGAGGCGATCAGCACCGGCACGACACCCATCAGCAATGACACGCGGCCGCCAAAGAGCAATCGGGAGAGCATGTCGCGGCCGAGCTCGTCGGTGCCGAGCGGATGGTCGCGCCAGCCGAGCGGCTTCAGGCGCCCGACGATGCTTTCCTTGTAGGGGTCGAACGGCGCCAATAGCGGGGCGAACACCGCCGCGAGCACGATCAGCAGCACAATCGTGGCAAAGACCAGGGTTACCGGGTCGTGGCGCAAGCGGTAGAAGACCGATTGCCAATAGCCGCGCACCCGCGTCGCGGGCAGCGCCTGCTCCTCGAAGGCCTCCTGCGGTTCGTCGAGGACGATGGCGTCGGTCACGTGACCCGGCCTTCGTTCATCCGAAACACACCGTCACCCTCGCGGAAGCGAGGGCCCAGGGCGAACGCTGCGGACCTGCCCCGCTGGATTCCCGCTTTCGCGGGAACGACGAAGGGATAGTCGGGAATGACGGGAATATAATCTGTCACGCCCGTCTGATCCTGGGGTCGATCAGCGACTGCAGCAGATCGACGACCAGATTGGTGGCGACGAAAACCAGCGACAGGGTCAGGATCGTCCCCTGCAATACCGGCACGTCGCGATTGATGATCGCCTTGCTCAACAGAAAGCCGCTGCCGGGCCAGGTAAACACGGTCTCGACCAGGATCGAGCCGCCGAGCAGATAGCCGAACTGCAATCCCATGACCGCCATCACCTGCGGCAGCGAATTCTTCAAGACGTGCCGGGTGACCGCCCATTCCGAAAGCCCCTTCGCACGCAGGGTCTGGACAAAATCCTGATTGCGGACCTCGGCCACCGCAGCCCGGGTGGTGCGGGCGAGGATGCCGATCGGGATCATCGACAGGGTGACGACCGGCAGCACCAGAAACTTCGTGTTGCTCCATTGCAGCAGGTCGAAGCCGACGGATCCGTTGGGGCCCATGCCGGTGGCAGGCAGCAGCATGTATTCGACGGCGAAAACGATGACCAGCACGATGCCGAGCCAGTAATTCGGCAGGCTGACGCCGACGACCGCCGCGCCGGTTACCACACGGTCGATCCAGCGCCCGGCAAAGCTGCCGGCGACGGCACCCATCACGTAGCCGGTGAAAAACGCAATCGGCACCGCGAACATCGCCAGCAATGCGGTATTGGCGAGCGCGTCGGAGACCTCCAGTATCACCGGCCGGCGGGTCGCGATCGACACGCCGAAATCGCCGGTCACCACGCGCCCGAGCCAGATCAGGAACTGCATCGGCAACGGCTTGTCGAAGCCGTAGGCGTGCTTGACCATCGCGATGGTCTCCGCCGTCGCATCGGGCGGCATGACGGTCTGCAGCGGGTCGCCGGGCGCAATATAGACAAGGGAGAAGCAGACCACGCTGACGCCGAAGGCGATCGGGATCGCGTAGAGGATGCGCCGGAGGATGTATTTGCCCACGCGCTCCCCGCCGTCCCGGTCACGGCCCGACGCTGACCGGCGTCAAATCCTGAAACCAGCTCTGCGCCTGCACGAAGCCGTGAACCTCGGGCGACATGGCGCGCGGATTGAGGTCGTGGGCGACAAAGATCAGCACCGCCTCCTCGTTCATCATCTCGTGCAATTTGGTCAGCAGCACAAGGCGCTTGGCTGTGTCGAACTCGCTGAGGATGTTGTCGATCAGCTTATCGACCTCGGGATTGCTGTAATGGCCCCAGTTGCTCCCCTTTGGGGCCCATTGCGCGGTCCACACATGGCGGATCAACGCGTTGAACGGATCCTGCGTCTGCCGGCTGACATTGATCGCATTGGTGGTCGGGTGTTCGTCGACGCCTTCCCGTGTCAATTTGAGTAACGCGTTCCAGTCCATCGTGTCGAGCGTGACCTCGAACCCGACGGCGTCGAGCTGCGACTTGACCAATTCGTTCATCGGCAATGGCTGCATCTGGCCCGAGCCCGAGGTCGAGATCGCGAACGTCACCTTGCACGGCGTGCAGCCGGCCTCCTTCAGCAGCGCCTTCGCCTTGTCGGGATCGTATTTGTAGATCACCGGGTGGCCGTAATACGGAGTCGAGGGCGGCACCGTGGCATATTCCTCGAGCATCAGCCCGTTCAGCATGTCCTTCATGTCTTCGCGGTTGAGCGCGTAATTCGCTGCCTGACGCACCCGCTTGTCGGCAAACGGGCCTTTGACAAAATTGAGCTGATACGACCAATTGTGCGGATAGACATTGGTGACGATCCGCATACCGGCGGCTTTGAGCCGGTCGATCGCGTCGGGTGACGGCGCTTCGATCCAGTTGACCTGGCCCGACAGCAGGGCCGCGGTGCGGGTCGAGGCCTCGGGCATCGGGATCAGCACGAGGCGGTCCTGCCTGGGCACGCGCGCCTTGTCCCAGTAATCGGTGTTGGGGACGAATTCCAGCCGCTGATGCGCCACTGTCTTGTCGAACTTGTATGGCCCGGTGCCTGATGGGTGCAGCGCATATTCGGTCCAGTTGTTGTTGACCTCCTTGGCGCGGCACGGGCTGATCATCAGCACGTAGCTGATCTCGTAAGGAAAGAGAGAGTCGGGCACCTTGGTGGTGAAGGCGACGGTGTGATCGTCGATTTTCTCGATGCCGGCAAAGTTGTTGAGATAGGTCCGCGTCTGGGCGAATTGCGATGGATCGAACTCGGGCGCCTTTTCATTGGTCGAATGGCTGAGATTCCATACGACATCGTCGGCGGTGAAATCGCAGCCATCGTGCCATTTGACGCCCTGGCGCAATTTGAAGATCCACCGCTTGGGATTGCCTTCGTCGACCTGCCATTCGGTCGCTAGCCCGGGCTTGATCCCCGCCGCCGGCTCGGACTTAGACAGATCCCACAGCACCAGCGAGTCGTAAAGATTGTAACCGACAAAGCGGTAGCCTTCGAACCCCTGGTCCGGGTTGCCGGTGGTGATCGGCAGGTCGCCGGCGGTCATGCCGACAGTCAAAGTGCCGGCGGCTTGCGCCGGGCTGCTAGCCAGCGCGACCACCGCGGATAGCCCGGCAAGGGCAATGACGCGCAACAGAATGTTCCCGTCACCGCCGAGGAAGAGCGTGTGAAGGAATTGTGCTACTGCGCATCTTCCCGTCACCCCGGCGAAAGCCGGGGTCCATTGTTCCGCGACGAGAACCTTCGATGGAGGAGCCATATATTGCCACTGCTTGAAAACTTCGGGATAGCTGCAAGATGGGTCCCGGCTTTCGCCGGGAAGACGAGGAGAACATTTTCTGGTCACAGCTTGGACCCGGATTTCTTTACGTATCCGAAAGCGGGGGTCCCGGGACTGCATCTCCGGCGCTTACCGCCTCCGGATTCCCGCTTTCGCGGGAATGACGGAAATAACCCGGCGAACAGCCAATTTCATCAGTACCACCGCTTTCTGCCGCTAGATGACTGGCGCCCCTAGGGCGCCACGTCGACCGGCGTCAAATCCTGAAACCAGCTTTGCGCTTGCACGAATCCTTCGACCTTGGGCGACATCGCCCGCGGATTGAGATCATGGACGACAAAGATCATCACCGCCAGGCGGCCTTCGAGCTCGTGGAGCTCGGTCAGCAGGCCGAGTCGTTTCTCGTCGTCGAATTGGCTGAAGATCTGCTCGATCAGCGCCTCGGTCTCCGGGCTCTCGAAATGCCCCCAGTTCGGGCCCTTCGGAGCCCAATAGCCCTTGCCGACGAGCTTGATGATGGCGCTGACCGGATCGAGGAGGCCGCGCGAGAAGTTCAGCCCGTCATATTCGGGGAACTTGTCGACCCCGGCGCGGTAGACGTCGAGCAGCGCATTCCAATCCATGGTCTGCAGGGTGACCTCGAACCCGGCCTCCTCCAGCTGCGCCTTGACCAGCTCGTTCATTGGCAACGGCTGCATCTGCCCCGAGCCGGAGGTGGAGATCCCGAACTTGACCTTGCACGGCAGGCAGCCGGCTTCGGTCAACAGCGCCCGGGCTTTATTGGGATCATAGTCGAACTTGGCCGGATGCCCGTAATAGGGCATTGAGGGCGGCACGACGTCGTGCTCCGGGATCGCGGTGCCGCCTAACAAGTCTACGACGTCTTGCCGATTGATCGCATAGTTCGCCGCCTGACGGACTCGCAGATCCTTGAACGGGCCGCGGGTGAAATTGAGCAGATACGGCCAGTCATGCGGGTAGACATTGGTGACGATCTGCATCCCGGCTGATTTGAGCCGCGGGATCGCATCGGGCGACGGCGCCTCGATCCAGTCGACCTGGCCGGTCAATAGCGCCGCGGTGCGGGTCGATGCCTCCGGCATCGGGATCAGCACCAGCCGCTCTTGCTTGGGGATGCGCGTTTTGTCCCAATAGACGGTGTTGGGCACCAGCTCGAGCCGCTGATGCGGCACCATACGGTCGAATTTGTAGGGGCCGGTGCCGGATGGGTGCAGCGCGTACTGCGCCCAATCATAGTTCACCTCCTTGGCCCGGCACGGGCTGATCATCAGCACGTAGGTCAATGTGTAGGGAAACAGCGACTCCAGGAAATTGTTCTCGATCGCTATAGTGTAGTCGTCGATCTTGGTCACTGCCTTGACGTTGCTGAGGAACCCCCTCGTATAAGTGAATTGCTGGGCCGAAAAGTTCGGCGCCTTCTCGTCCGTGCGCATCTGGAAATTCCAGACGACATCGTCGGCGGTGAATTTGCAGCCGTCGTGCCAGGTGACGCCCTGGCGCAGATGCACGATCCAACGCAAGTGGTCGTTCGGATCGATCTCGTAGGAGGTGGCGAGCCCGGGTTTCGGTTCGGACGGCTTGTCGGATTTGGATAGGTCCCACAAGAGCAGTGCGTCGTAGAGGTTGTAGCCGACGAAGCGGTAGCCTTCGAAACCCTGATCGGGGTTGCCGGTGGTCACCGGGATGTCGCCCGCGGTCATGCCGACGGTCAGCGTTCCGCCCGCGCAGACAGACCCGATTGGTGCTGCGGACATCGTCAGCGCGAAGAGCGCTGCGCTGATCGCGCCTCGCCGGCGGCGCAAGGGGACGGCCAATTCGGCGCGGCATAAGGCCATGGATGCTGCTCTCACGGCGATTGAGAGCCCAGTCCCAAGCAGAAAGCGTGCCAAGCCTCGGTCGCGAACCACGCCCCAAGTCAGCAGATGCGGGTGCGATGATCGCCGGGTAGCTGCTTATTTTTTAGACACACATCGAGCTCAGACGAACAGGCGCTCCTTTTCGAGCCCGTCATAGAGATGGGCGACGTATTCGCCATAGCCATTCCATTTGAGCGTCGGCCGCCGCTCGTTGGTGCCCAGCACCCGCTCGGTCGCCTGGCTCCAGCGTGGATGAGGCACGTCCGGATTGACGTTTGCCCAGAAGCCGTACTCGCTTTCTTGCACTGTTTCCCAGAACGATACCGGCCGCTTTTCGGTGAACGAAAAGCGCGCGATCGATTTGACCGACTTGAACCCATATTTCCACGGCAGCACGAGGCGCAACGGCGCCCCGTCCTGCTTGGGGACCGGCTTGCCGTACATCCCGGTCACCAGAAAGGCGAGCTCGTTACCGGCCTCGGCGATGGTAACGCCCTCGATATAGGGCCAGGGGTACCAGAATTCCTTCTGGCCGGGCGCCGTCTTCGGGTCGAGGAAGGTCTCCATCTGCACATATTTCGCCGAGCCCAAAGGCTTCGCGAAATCGACAAGGGCGGCCATCGGAAAGCCGCTCCACGGCACCGCCATCGACCACGCCTCGACGCAACGGTGACGGTAGAGCCGCTCTTCGAGCGCCATCTTCTTCAAGAGATCATCGATGTCGATCGTCGTCTCCTTGTCGACGAGCCCGTCGATCTTGATCGTCCACGGACGGATCTTCAGAGCCTGGGCCTCGTCGGCGAGCGATTTTTGCGACCCGAACTCGTAGAAGTTGTTGTAGGCCGTGGCCAGTTTCTCGTCGGTCAGAGGCCGATCGAGCACGTAGCGCGGGTTCTGCTTGGCCGGATAGAGTGCGGCCGAGGGATCGTCCTCTGCCGTCGCCGCGAGAGACGAGAATAGCCCGGAGGCGAGGATCGACCCCGCGGCCGCGGCCTTGAGCAACTCTCGCCGTTTGAGGAACACCGCTTCCGGTGTCGCCTCGCTCTCGCGAAGCTCCCATCCTCTGTTGCGCCGGATCAGCATCGCCGCACCTCGCGATCATTCGATCGAGAAGTTTGGCGCTCCCGCGGCGGGAGCCAAGTCACACCTTCGCGAGCGGTGTGCCGACTACTGTGCGGCCTCGGCATTTCGCATGGCGAGGACCTTTTCCGCCGGCCGTCCCGTCATCTCCTGCATATGGTCGAAGCGATGGGCGAAGCTGCCGATACCCAGTGTCAGCGAGCGCAGTTCGACGATCAGATCGTGCAGCTCGCTTTGCGGCATATGGGCACTGACCACGTCCCAGCTGGGCCAATCCGGCTTGGCATCGTAGCCGAGGATCTGACCGCGCCGGCCGGAGACGAGCCGCTGAACCCGGGCGGTGAAGGCGTTCGGGACCGAGATCTCGACCAGGTCGATCGGCTCGAGCAGGATCGGCTCGCACTTCGGCAGCGCCTCCTGGATCGCCTGCCGTCCGGCGGTCTTGAATGCCTGATCCGAGCTGTCGACGGCATGGAACTGGCCGGTGATCAGACTGACTGCGACGTCGATGACCGGAAAGCCGAGAGGTCCGCGGCGCAATGCCTCGATCACCCCTTCCTCGACCGCCGGGATGTAATTGCGCGGGATCGCGCCGCCGACGACGCTGTCGGTGAAGGTGAAGCCGGAGCCGCGCGGCAGCGATTTGACCTCGATCGTGACATCGGCAAACTGCCCATGCCCGCCGCTTTGCCGCTTAAAGCGCGAATGCTGCTGGGAACCGTGCCGGATCGTCTCCTTGTAGGGGACCCCGGAAGGCCTGCCGTTGACCGCGAGGTTGTGCCGGTTGCGCAAGCGGTCGAGAGCGATCTGCAGGTGAATGTCGCCTTGCCCCCACAGCACCATTTCCTGCGTATCGGCATTCTGCTCGAGCTCGATGGTGGGATCCTCCTCGACCAGCTTGCCGATGGCACCGGTCAGCTTGACGTCGTCTTGGCGCCGCTCCGAGGTAATCGCGAGGCCGAAGACCGGCTGCGGACGTTCGGGCCGCGGCAGCGGCTCGGCCTTCCCCGAAAGGGTCAGCACCGCGCCGGTCGCGATGTCCTCCATGCGGGTCAGCCCGACGACTTCGCCCGTTTGGGCGGACGGGATTTTCTCCTGCTGGGCACCGGTCAGGCGTAAGAGACCGGCGACGCGGGTGCCGTTGAGCACCATGCCTTCGGAAATCGTGCCGCGCCAGACGCGAACCAGCGACAGTTTGCCGGTGTGCGGCAGGTGATAGGTTTTGATCACCTGGGCGAGCGGCTCGCCCTCGGCGGCGATCCCGAGGCGCTCGGCTGTAGCCTGCGGCGACGGCGTCTCGTGCCGCAACGCCTTCCACAACCGCCTGATGCCGTAATCCGCCAGCGCCGAGCCGAGAAACACCGGGACGACTTCGACCCGGCTCAGAGCGCGGGTGAGGTGTTGGTAGATCTCTTCCTTTGGCGGCTCGACATCCTCGAGTAATTTCTCGAGCAACGCATCGTCGAAATCGGCAAGCTTTTCGATCAGACCGGTTCGGGTATCCCGTTCCTGGTCCCAGAAATCGTCCGGTAGCTTGATCAGGTCCGAGGCTTGGCCGGGGCGATAGCGATAGGCCCGCTCGCTGACCAGGTCAACATAGCCGGTGATCTCGGAATTCGGCCCGCGCAACGGGACCTGGCGCAGCACGAGCGGCCGCGCGGATACCGATTGCAGTGCCGCCATCACGTCGCGAACCCGCGCGCTCGCCGTGTCCATCTTGTTGATGAAGATCATGTGCGGGATCTTGTGCCGGTCGAGAAACCGCAGCAGCGCGCTGATCGTCAACGCCCGCTCGGCTTCCGGCTCGGCGATGACGACCGCGACATCGCTCGCCAGCAGCGCACCCTGCGCCTCGTAAAGGAGCTCGACCGAGCCCGGGCAGTCCAGGATCGTCCACGGGTCGCCGAGAAACGACGCGTTCGCGACGTTGAGCTCGGTCGACATCTGGCGTGTCCGCGCCTCCGGGGTGTGATCCCCGACCGAATTGCCGTCGCGCACGCTGCCGCGCCGGCTCGTGCTGCCGCTCGCATGCAGCAAGGCTTCGAGCAATGTCGTCTTGCCCGAGAGATACGGACCGATCAGCGCGGCACAGCGCGGTGCCGCAGTTCCATTCGCCATGGGCGCCTCCATCATCCCGAGGAGCGACCGCCGAGGCTGGGTCGACAGGCCCGACGGTGCCTTTTCTAGTCCCGAAGTTGCGCGCCGACCGGCAGGATGGCAATCGAAATCTGGACGGCGGTCAACCCGCCTGATGCGGCGGCGCTCCGCACGGGAAAGCTAGGCGGCCAACGCGCGGCAGGCGCGATCGATGCGCGCACAGGCCTCGCGCAACACGTCGGTCGAGGTCGCGTAGGAGATCCGGAAATGCGGCGAGAGGCCAAACGCGGCGCCGTGCACCACCGCCACGCCCGTCACCTCCAGCAGATAGCGGACGAAATCCTCGTCGTTCTCTATCGCTTGGCCGGCCGGCGTTCGCTTGCCAATGACGCCGGCGCAGGACGGATAGACGTAGAACGCGCCCTCGGGCCGCGGACAGAACAGGCCCGGCACCCGGTTCAGCATATCGACGACGAGGTCGCGCCGCTCCCTGAAGCTGCGATTATGGACCGGAATGAAATCCTGCGGCCCGGTGAGCGCCTCGATCGCCGCCGCCTGGCTGACCGAGCAGGGGTTGGCGGTCGAGTTCGACTGGATCGCTCCCATCGCCTTGATCAGGGCCTTTGGCCCGCCGCCATAGCCGATCCGCCAGCCGGTCATGCAGTAAGTCTTCGAGACGCCGTTGACCGTCAGGGTCCGCTCGTACAGGCGAGGCTCGACCTGGGCGATCGTCTTGAACTCGAAATCGTCGTAGACGAGGTGCTCGTACATATCGTCGGTCATGACCCAGACGTGCGGGTGGCGCAGCAACACCTCGGCGACCGCTTTCAGATCCGCCTCGGTATAAGCCGCACCCGAGGGGTTCGACGGCGAGTTCAGGATCAGCCATTTGGTGCGGGGCGTGATCGCTGCGTCGAGATCCTCGGGCCGCATTTTGAAGCCGTTGTTCTGCGGGCAAGCGACCGGGACAGGGGTCCCCTCGCAGAGCAGCACCATCTCCGGGTAGGACACCCAGAACGGCGCCGGGATGACGACCTCGTCCCCTGCGTTGATCGTGGCGACCAGCGCATTGTAGAGCACCTGCTTGCCGCCCGAGCCGATCGTAATCTGCGAGGTCTCGTAGTCGAGCCCATTCTCGCGCTCGAACTTGCCGCGAACGGCGCGCTTCATCTCGATCGACCCGTCGAACACGGTGTAGCGCGTCTCGCCGCGCCGCATCGCCGCGATCGCTGCCTCCTGGATATTCGCCGGCGTATCGAAATCGGGCTCGCCGACGGACAGGCTGATGATGTCGCGCCCGGCCGCCTTCAATTCCGTGGCGAGTGCGGTCATGGCCATTGTCGGCGATGGTTTGACGCGGGCGAGACGATCGGCGAGAAACGGCATGTGGGGCCCGAGGCTCTAGGGAGACAAACACCCGAGGCTACATGCGAAGCCGGCCGGTGTGAAGCCGGTAAGGGCGTGAGGGTGTGCCGTAGGAGTTAACCGCCGGCAACGTATCCTGCAGCGTGACTGGCCATCGTGCTTGACCTGCCGATCCCGATCTGTTGGTTTTTCTATGAGTGGCTACCAGGAGAGTAGAGACATGAACAAGTTCAGCTGCACCAGGTCTTTAGGGGAAGATATATTTTATGCGACGTTGATCGCCGAAAACGAACAACAAGCAAGAGAAATGGCGATCGATGAGACCAACAAGAAATGGTCGAGAAATGGCGGCCGCCCGAGAGAATGGAGCGTGCGGGTTCTGGAGTCGGGGGTCGACGGTCCCGCCCGCATCATCGATTGCGGCCACCGCGAGGCTTAAAATTGGTCATCTTGTCACGGCACCCGACTCATTCTGACAACCATAAAATCGCCTAATTCGTCAGTTAGGCTTGAGGTTGGTCGCGGCGGAATAGTAACGCCGGCTTACAACCCAGCCATTACACCTTTAAGGAGAGTTTTGCTGCTGATCTGCTGCAGGTGCAGCAAGACTAAATATTTCACTCAACCATATATTGCAGCCTGAGCGAGCTAAGTGGGCCAGACTGGCCCAGTTTCCCTCGCCGATATCGCGCAATCGCCTCGTTTATCCTATATACCACAGGAAGCGCTGCTTACCCGGTGGGCCGCATGAAATCGGCTGACGCCCTGGACTTGATAACGATGTTGCCGCTGATGGCCGCCGAGCGCCCGCAGAGCGATATCGGCAGGCCGTTCCGGCTTCGGTCCGAGTTTCAGCCGGCCGGCGACCAGCCGCAGGCGATCGAGGAATTGTGCGAGGGGTTGTCCGGCGGCGAGCGCGACCAGGTGCTGCTCGGCGTTACCGGCTCGGGCAAGACCTTTACGATGGCGCATGTCATCGAGCGCACCGGGCGCCCGGCGATCATCCTCGCCCCGAACAAGACCCTCGCCGCCCAGCTCTACGGCGAGATGAAGAGCTTCTTCCCGGAGAACGCGGTCGAATACTTCGTCTCCTATTACGACTATTACCAACCGGAGGCCTACGTCCCGCGCACCGATACCTATGTCGAAAAGGAATCCTCGCTCAACGAGCAGATCGACCGGATGCGCCACTCGGCGACGCGGGCGATCCTCGAACGGCGCGATGTCGTGGTCGTCGCCTCGGTCTCGTGCATCTATGGCATCGGCTCGGTCGAGACCTATTCGCAAATGACCCTGTCGCTCGCCAAGGGCGACCGGATCAATCGTACCCAGCTGCTCGCCCGTTTCATCGAATTGCAATACCGCCGCAACGATCACAATTTCTTCCGCGGCTCGTTCCGGGTGCGGGGCGACACGATCGAGTTGTTTCCGGCGCATTACGAAGACCGCGCCTGGCGCCTCTCGCTGTTCGGCGACGAGATCGAGGCGATCCACGAGATCGACCCGTTGACCGGCGAGAAGACCGCGACGTTGCAATCGGTCAAGGTCTACGCCAACAGTCACTATGTCACGCCGCGCCCGACCCTGTTGCAGGCCATCGAGCAGATCAAGCGCGACCTGAAGATCCGTCTCGACGAACTCTTTGGCGAGGGCAAATTGCTCGAGGCGCAGCGGCTCGAGCAGCGCACCAATTACGACCTCGAAATGATCGAGGCGACCGGCAGCTGCGCCGGGATCGAGAACTACTCGCGCTATCTGACCGGCCGCAAGCCGGGTGAGCCGCCGCCGAACTTCTTCGAATACATGCCGCGCGACGCGCTCGTCTTCGTCGACGAATGCCATGTCACCGTGCCCCAGCTCGGCGGGATGTTCCGGGGTGACTGGATGCGCAAGTCGACCTTGGCCGAGTACGGTTTCCGGCTGCCGTCGTGCACCGACAACCGGCCGCTCAAATTCGAGGAATGGGACGCGATGCGCGGCCAGACGATCTTTGTCTCGGCCACTCCGGGACCTTGGGAGATGCAGCGGGCCGGTGGTGTCTTTGTCGAGCAGATCGTGCGTCCCACCGGCCTCGTCGACCCGCCCTGCATCGTCCGTCCGGTCGAGCACCAGGTCGACGATCTGATGGCGGAGTGCCGCGAGGAGGCGGCGCGCGGCCATCGCGTCATGGTCACCACCTTGACGAAGAAGATGGCAGAGGCGCTGACCGAATACCTGCACGAGGCCGGGCTGCGCGTGCGCTATCTGCATTCCGACGTCGACACGCTCGAGCGCATCGAGATCATCCGTGATTTGCGCCTCGGCGTGTTCGACGTGCTGATCGGGATCAACCTGCTGCGCGAGGGGCTCGACATCCCGGAATGCGCCCTTATGGCCGTGCTCGACGCCGACAAGGAGGGCTATCTGCGCTCGCGGACTTCTTTGATTCAGACGATCGGGCGGGCGGCTCGGCATATCGACGGCCGCGCGATCCTCTATGCCGACCGCATGACGGACAGTCTCAAAGCCGCGATCGACGAAACCAACCGCCGGCGGGAAAAGCAGGAGTCCTACAATATCGCCCATGGGATCACGCCCGAGAGCGTGCGCCACGGGATCGCCGATATCCTCGGGAGCGTCTATGAACGCGATCACGTATCATTCGGCCTGTCGGAGGGCGAAGCGGCGCACTACCAAGGGGCGGATCTGAAGGCCGTCATCGCCGACCTCGAAAAGCGCATGCACGAGGCTGCCGCGGATCTCGAATTCGAAGAGGCGGCGCGGCTGCGCGACGAGATCCGCCGGCTCGAGCAGGTCGATCTGGGCCTCCCCGTCGAGTCGGCGAGCAGGGCCGGTGCCGAGGTAATACGTCCGGACGGTCCGCGGGGCCGGTCGACGGCCGGACGCGCCGGTGTCTCGGCGCGCGACGTGGTTCGCGCGAAGATGCGGGCGCGAAAGGAGCGCCGTGCCCGCGGGTGAGCCCGAGCCGACCGATGCGCCCACCGGGGCGATCGCGGTTCCGCCGGTTCCCAAGGCGGCGTTAGTCACCGGCGGTGCACAGCGGATCGGCCGAACCCTCGCTCTCACTCTCGCCGAGGAAGGCTTTGCCGTCGCCGTGCACCACCACCGCTCGCGGGCGGCGGCCGACGGTCTGGTCGAGGCGATCCGCGACAAGGGTGGCACCGCTGTCGCACTCGCCGCCGATCTCGGCGATGAAAGCGCGGTAAAGATGTTGCTGCCGCTCGCCGAGCGAGCGCTGGGGCCGATCGGCTGCCTGATCAATAATGCCGCGGTCTTCGCCGACGACACGGTCGAAACCGTGACGCGAGAGAGTTGGGATTTGCACCTTGCGGTCAATCTCCGGGCGCCGTTTGTCCTGATCCAGGACCTCGCAGCCCGCCTTCCGGCCGGCGCCGGCGGCGCCGTTGTCAATATGTTGGACCAGCGAGTGTGGTCGCTTACGCCTTATTTCATGTCTTACACTTTGTCGAAGGCAGGATTGTGGACCCTGACCCAGACGATGGCTCTCGCTTTGGCGCCGCGCATCCGGGTGAACGGCATCGGGCCCGGTCCGGCATTGCCGAGCCCACGGCAGAGCCCGGAACAATTCGCCAGGCAATGCGCGGTGATGCCGCTGCGTCGCGGCACCAGCCCGCAAGAGATCGCCGAGGCGATGCGCTTCATTCTGTCGGCACCTGCAATGACCGGGCAGATGATTGCCCTCGACGGCGGGCAACATCTGGGATGGGCGCAACCGCAGCGGGCACCGGTCATCGAATAAACGACTCACGCAGCAGGTGAATCGGATGCCCCGTTGAAGACCCTGCTAACCCGAGGATTCGGCTCGACTCTTTTGCTGAGGATGGCTCTCGGCCACAATTTGTTCACAGGCGACGTGACAGTGACGCGACAAACCCTCAAACGATCTGCTCGCCGGTTCATCCGCGAAAAATTAACCATTTCAACAGAAAAGTTCGAGAAATCAGATAATTACAATTTTGCCTAAAATTTGACCAAAATGATCGAAGGCCGAGCCCGACTGCCCTAGGGTTCGCCGGGCCCAAGTTTTCAACAAAGTTATCCACCGATTTAGTGGATACATGGAATCGCGATGGCAACTCAACCGGTTGACGATCTGATGACGGGATCGATTGACGAAATTATGACGGAATCCAGTGTGGGCGGTTCCGCGCTGCGGCGCCGTGTGCGGCGGAGCAAGGCGCGGCCGATGGATCCGCGCCGGGCTCCAGGGGCCGTCGCCGGCTCCCCTCAGACGACGGAGGGAATGGACGAGCCGCGGGCATACGATCCCAGATTGGCGGACGCGCCGTTAGGAGGAATCGCCACCGGCATCGATGCGATCCGAAAGGCGTTAAGGACGATGCCGGCGCAGCCCGGGGTCTATCGCATGCTCGACCGCAAGGGGGACGGGCTCTATGTCGGCAAAGCGCGCAATCTGAAAAGTCGGTTGCAGAACTACGCTCATCCGGCCGGGCTGTCGAACCGGCTGCGGCGCATGGTCGCCGAGACCGCCGCCGTCGAGATCGTCGTCACCCACACCGAGGCGGAAGCGCTGCTGCTCGAATGTAACATGATCAAGCGGCTGATGCCCCGCTACAATGTACTGTTGCGGGATGACAAGTCGTTTCCATTCATTCATCTCGCCGCCGATCATGATTTCCCGCAGCTCACCAAATACCGCGGCGCACGAACCAAGGACGGCAGCTATTTCGGCCCGTTCGCCTCGGCAGGTGCGGTGGGTCGCACCTTGGTGACCCTGCAAAAAGCGTTTCTGTTGCGATCCTGCAGCGACAGCATCTTTGCCGTTCGTACACGCCCCTGCCTGCTGCACCAAATCAAGCGCTGCAGCGCTCCTTGCGTGGGCCGCATCAACCGTGAAGATTACGCGGCGCTGATCGAGCAAGCCCGCGTGTTCCTTTCTGGTCGAAGCGACGACGTGCAGCAACGATTGGCCGCCGAGATGCAGGCCGCCGCAGAAGTTCTGGATTTCGAGGCGGCGGCGCTGATCCGGGACCGGATCCGCGCTTTGTCGCTGGTGCAAGGGCATCAAGAGATCCACGTCGCCGGCGTCGTCGATGCCGACCTGATCGCCGCGCATCAGGCAGGGGGACAGACCTGTGTTCAGGTCTTCTTCTTTCGCGGCGGACAAAATTGGGGCAACCGCGCCTATTTTCCGAGCCACGACCGCCAGCTTTCGGTCGAGGAAGTGCTGACCTCGTTCGTCGGTCAGTTCTACGACAACCGCGCGAAACCACCTCTTGTTTTATTGAGCCACCGGTTGATCGAACAGGAACTCGTCGAAGAAGCTCTATCGCTGCGCGGCGAGCGCGTCACCCTTGCGGTTCCGCAGCGCGGCGACAAGAAGAAGCTCGTCGGTCGCATTCTCGCAACGGCGCGTGAGGCGCTCGGGCGGAGGCTCGCCGAAAGTGCATCGCAGCGCCAACTGCTCGACGGGGTCGCTGCCGCCTTCGGACACGACAGTCCGCTAAACCGCATCGAGGTCTACGACAACAGCCACATCCAGGGCACAAATGCGGTCGGCGCGATGATCGTCGCGGGCCCGGACGGGCTCATCAAGAATGCCTATCGAATATTCACGATCCGCGGCGTCACCCCGGCGCAGGTTCCCACCCAACCCTCTATCGCTGACGGCGATTTTGAGAGCGTTGCGGGCGGTGACGATTACGCGATGATGCGCGAGGTGCTGCAGCGCCGCTTTGCCCGGGCGCTTAAGGAGGATCCCGAACGCGACCGGGGCACCTGGCCCGATCTCGTGCTGATCGACGGCGGCCAGGGACAGCTCAACATTGCGCAAGGCGTGTTTGAGGACCTCGGGATCGACGACATCGCGGTCGCCGCAATCGCCAAGGGGCCCGATCGCAACGCCGGGCGCGAGCGCTTCTTTTTGCCCGGCCGAGCACCATTCTCGCTCGACCCGCGGGACCCCATCCTCTACTTCTTGCAGCGCCTGCGGGACGAGGCGCATCGCTTCGCGATCGGTACGCACCGCGCCAAGCGGACAAAGGCGCTCGCGCGCTCGCCGCTCGATGAGATCGCCGGAATCGGGGCGCGGCGCAAGCAGGCGCTTTTGCACCATTTCGGCTCGGCGCGAGCGGTCGCCCGCGCCGGTCTCGGCGAGCTCGAGCGGGTCGCCGGCATCAGCAAAACCGTTGCGAAAAACGTTTATGATCATTTCCATGACGAGGGGTAAGATCCTCCTCAGCCTCCCTCGTCCGTATCCCCGTCAGGAGTGATGCGTGCCGCTCACCAGCCTTCCCAACCTGCTGACCTTGTCGCGCATCCTGGTAATACCGGTCGTGATCGGGAGTTTCTATATGCCGGGCGACTATGCCCGCTGGTTCGCCTGCGCACTGTTCTCAGCGGCGGCGGTGACCGATTGGCTCGACGGGCATATGGCGCGGCGTTGGCAGCAACAGTCGGAAATCGGCCGTTTTCTGGACCCGATTGCCGACAAGCTGCTGGTCTCGGCGACGCTGTTCATGCTGACCACATTCGGGCGGCTTTCGGCAGAGGCGGTGCTGCCCGCATTGGTGATCCTGTGCCGCGAAATCCTGGTGTCAGGACTGCGCGAGTACCTCGCGGGTCTGCGCGTCGGCATGCCGGTCTCGCGGCTCGCCAAATGGAAGACGGTGATCCAGATGGTCGCGATCGGCGTGCTGATCGTCGGCAATGCGGGCCCCGGATTTCTACCGGTCGCGGCGATTGGCGAGACGCTGCTGTGGATTGCAGCGTTGCTGACATTGGTGACCGGTTATGACTATTTGCAGGCCGGCTTCCGGCACATGGCTCGCCCTCCCAAGCCCACTCGATCGACCGCCGCAAATCGCGCCGTCTAGCCGAGCGGTACGTTGCGGCGGCCATCGACAGCTCCCAAGTGAGGGCGCAAGGATGGGCAGCGATGCGGATCTTCGGTCTCGCCGGTTGGAGCGGAAGCGGCAAGACGACACTGATGACGGCGCTGATCCCCGAGTTCGTGTCCCGCGGCATCACCGTGTCGACGCTCAAACACGCACATCACGCCTTCGACGTCGATCAACCGGGCAAGGATTCCTGGCGGCACCGCCAGGCGGGGGCGCAGGAGGTGATGGTTTCCTCGCCAAATCGCTGGGCGTTGATGCATGAGCTGCGCGGCGCGCCCGAACCTTCGTTCGAGGAACTGGTGCGGCGAATGAGCCCGGTCGACCTCCTGCTCGTCGAGGGCTTCAAGCGGTATCCCCAACCGAAGATCGAAATCTATCGCCCCTCGCTCGGAAAACCTCTCCTGCATCCTGAGGATCCGTCGGTCGTCGCGATCGCTTCCGACGAAGCGCTGCCCGGACTTCCGCTGCCGTGGCTGCCGCTTTCCGATGCGGGTGCGATCGCCGACTTTATCCTCGCTCACGACGAGTGTGAACGATGGCCCAGCTGAGCGACGATTGCTTTGCCTTCGGCGGCAACTTGCTGACCGTCATGGCGGCGCTCGCCGAAATCGAAGCGCGCGTCACACCGGTCGTCGAGACTGAAACGGTGCCGTTGCCGGCGGCCGCCGGCCGGATTCTCGCGCGCGACCTCATCGCGACGATGAACCTCCCGCCCCACGCCAACAGCGCGGTCGATGGCTACGCCGTCGCACACGCCGATCTGATGCCCGATCGCGAAACTGTTCTTCCGGTCACCGGAAGGGCTGCCGCCGGCCACCCGCTCGACCGTCCCGCCCGTCGCGGCGAGGCGATCCGGATCTTCACCGGCGCGCCGATGCCCGATGGCGCCGACACCGTGATGATGCAGGAAGATTGCGCCGTCGAGGATGGTCTGGTCCGGCTCAAGCCCGGGATCAGAAAGGGAGCGAACCGCCGTCGCGCCGGGGAGGATATTGCCGAGGGCGAGATCGCGCTTTCTGCCGGGCAACGCCTGCGTGCCCCTGATCTCGGCCTCGCCGCCGCCCTCGGCCAGCGCGAGTTGTGCGTCTTTCGCCCGTTGCGCGTGGCGCTGCTGTCGACCGGGGACGAGGTCCGCGATCCGGGCGCGGCACTGCCGCCGGGTGCGATCTATGATGCCAACCGTTTTATGCTCGCGGCGCTGCTCACTGGTCTTGGTTGTGTGGTCAGCGATTTCGGCATCCGCCCCGATCGCGAAGCGGCGCTCGCCGATACGCTTGCTGCAGCCAGCGCCGAGCACGACCTGATCGTCACCTCGGGCGGTGTTTCGACCGGCGAGGAGGACCACGTCAAATCGGCCGTCGAACGGCTCGGCTCTCTGCACTTCTGGCGGCTCGCGATCAAGCCGGGGCGACCGGTGGCGCTCGGACAGGTCGGCAATGTGCCGCTGATCGGGCTTCCCGGCAACCCCGTCGCTGTGATCGTCACCTTCGTCGTCCTGGCCCGGCCGCTGATTTTGAAGCTTGCCGGAGCGGCGCCGTCGCGTCCGCGGGTATTTCCTGTCCGCGCCGGTTTTGCCTATCGCAAAAAGCCGGGGCGACGCGAGTATCTGCGGGCGAGCCTAAAGCGCGACGGCGATGCGGTTGTCGCCGTCAAATATGCCAGAGACGGCGCGGGAATCCTTTCCTCGATCGTGCGGTCGGACGGGCTGGTCATCCTCGACGAGGCGTCGAGCGAGCTCGCAGCCGGCAGCATGGTTGAATTTCTTCCTTTCTCCGAGGTGATCGGGTGAAGCTGCTCTATTTCGCCTGGTTGCGGGCGCGCGTCGGCTGCGCCGAGGAAGAAGTCGCGCTGCCGCCTCAGGTCCAGGACGTGGCGGGGCTGCTCGATTGGTTGCAATCGCGCGGCGGCCGCTATGCCGAGGCGTTGCGAGATCTTTCGGTCGTCCGGGTTGCGGTCAACCAGGATTATGTCGGACGGGAACATCCTCTGCGGGAGAGCGACGAGGTCGCCATCTTTCCGCCGGTCACCGGAGGCTGATCGATGATCCGGGTGCAGCGCGAGGATTTCGATGTCGGCCTCGAGCTCGAGCGTCTAACCGCCGGCACTTACCGGATAGGCGGAGTCGCGAGCTTTATCGGCCTGGTTCGTGATATGGGCGGCAGCCACCGCATCTCCGCGCTGACCCTCGAGCACTATCCTGGCATGACCGAGAGAAAGCTCGCTGAAATCGAGACCGAGGCGCATCGTCGCTGGCCGCTCGACGCCATACTCGTGATCCATCGGTACGGCAGGCTCGAACCCGGTGACCGCATCGTCCTCGTCGCCACCGCCTCGCCGCACCGCGAAGCGGCGCTCGCCGCCTGCCACTTTTTGATCGACTGGCTGAAGACCGACGCCCCGTTCTGGAAGAGCGAGGAGACCCCGGCCGGCGAGCGCTGGGTCGAAGCCCGCGCCGAGGACGACACCGCGCGGGAGCGCTGGGCGCCGCCACCCTAAGCCTTAGGGGTCCGCCGGGTAGCGCCGCCCCCTCCCTTTCCCTGCCGCTCCGGGAAACTCAGGAAATTTTTTTCGGGACTTACCCTGAACCAAAAGTCGTTTCGAGGTCGGCCACGGCAAAAGCCGTCAACTGTTTTTGCGATAGAACTAGGATTTCAGGCGCGAGACCTTCAATTTCTCTGCCATCAGCACCAAATCGGCCAACGATGTGGCCTCCATTTTTCGCATCACGTTGCCGCGATGAACCTTCACCGTGATTTGGCTGATGCTCATCTCGAAGGCGATCTGCTTGTTCACGCGGCCCGTTACCACGAGAGCCATCACCTCGCGCTCGCGTTGCGTCAAGGAATCGAAGCGGGCCCGGAGCAGGGCGATGGCCTTTTCATCCTCGCGCCGGGCGCGGTCCCGCTCGAGGCCCAATTGGATCGCGTCCAGCAGATCCTGGTCGCGAAACGGCTTGGTCATGAACTCGATCGCGCCGCCCTTCATCGCCTGCACCGACATCGGGATATCGCCGTGGCCGGTTATGAAAATGATCGGCAGATGAATCCCGGCGTTCGTCAGCTCACGCTGGAAATCCAATCCACCCCGGCCGGGTAGCCTGACATCAAGCACAAGGCAGGTCGGGCCGTCGGGGCGCCCATCCTTCAGGAATTCAGCCACCGAGCCATGCAAATTGGTCTGCAGGTCCACGGATCGCAGAAGGTTTCCTAACGCCTCCCGGACGCTTTGGTCGTCATCAATGACGACGACCGTTGCTAGCGCCTCAGCCACGGCGTGCCATCGAAAAAAGTGAAATGCCGCGACTGACGCCCGTCAGCGGAGCATCAGTCCGGCGGCCAGAATAAACGGGTTGCCCGAAAATCGAATGATGATCCATCCGGCCTGCTCTGACGATGCCAACCGCCGGTCGCCCGCCTAAACTTCCCGGATCAACAGGCGTCTGTGCTAAAAATGCGTACTTCCCGCTCTGCCCGCAAGGTGGATCGGCAAGTGGGGGGTCGGCAGCATGCGATCGAGGCTCCGTTGACCGAGGCGGCTGACCAGAATGGCATCGTCCTCGCGAACCTGCCCGCCGGACCAACAGAGCGTCGAATCGCGTTCGCGATCGGCCTCGCGCTCCTGGGCATTGCCGCCGTCGTGGCCCCGTTCGCGAGGGCGCAGCTTCCGCGCAGCGACGCTTGGATACCGATCACAAACACGTACATTTTCGTCGCTGATATCGTCACGTGGGTTCTTCTGATTTCTCAATTCGATATTGTCCGCTGGCCTGCACTGCTGGTCCTGGCGAGCGGTTACCTTTTCACCGCTGTGATGGCCGTTCCGCTGCTCCTTACCTTTCCGGGCGCATTCACGCCGAGCGGCCTTCTCGGTGCCGGTTTGCAGACCAACGGCTGGCTTTCCGCATTCTGGGTTTCCGGCTACCCTGTCGCGGCCATCTGCTATGCGGTGCTGAAGGATAGAGAGCCGGGAGCCCTCGCGTCGCACGGCTCTACGCGAACCGGCGTCGCAGCGAGTGTCGCCGTTTCGGTCGCGATCGTCCTCGCGTTGACCTGGATCGCCACGGCTGGAGAACCGTATTTACCGAAGCTCTTTCTGGATAAAAGCCGGGCGACGGTCAGCCTCAGCTACGTTGGCGCGCTTTTATTGCTGCTGAACGCCATTGCCCTCCTCTTGTTGGGGTGGCGGCGACGATCGGTTATCGGTCTATGGCTCATGGTCGTCCTGTGTGGATCGATGGGGAACGCATTGGTCGGGTGGATACTTACTCCCGGCAGATTCAGCCTCGCATTTTATGCGGGTCGTTCCTTCCTTGTCATAACAGCGACGGTGGTGCCTATCGTCTTGCTCACGGAGACAATGACCCTCTACGCGCGCTTGGCGGTCTCCATTTTGGCCCAGCGCCGCGAGCGCGAGAGCCGGATGATGACTATGGAAGCACTGGCGGCGTCCATTGCTCATGAGTTGAACCAGCCGTTGGTCGCGGTGGTGGCCAACGGCGGCGCAGGCCTGCGCTGGCTTGATCGTCCAGTCCCGAATCTCCTCGAGGCGCGAGCGTCCCTCCAACAAATCGTCAGAGATGGCCATCTGCTGCCGAGGTGCTCGAAAGCGTCCGCTCGCTGTTCCAGGTATCCAGTCGAGAAAGGAGCCCACTCTTCGTCAATTCGGTCATACGCGAGGTTCTTGAGCTCGCAGGCGCCGCATTGCGGTCGGAACGCGTTCTCGTTGTCACTGATCTGGCCCCGGATTTGCCGATGATATGGCCAGTAAAGGTCAGTTGCAGGAGGTCATCCTGAACTTGGTCGTGAATGCCGTCGACGCGATGAGGCCGATTACCGATCGCGCCCGCGTGCTCAAAGTGAGCTCTAAATTCGTTAGTGGTCAGGGTGTCTCGATCGACGTAGCCGATTCCGGCACCGGGATCGAACCGAAAAACCTCGAAGGTCTCTTCGAGGCATTCTTCACGACAAAACCCCATGGCACGGGCATGGGCCTGGCGATCTGCCGCTCGATAGTCGAGGCCCACGGCGGACGGCTATCGGCAGCGCCCAACGAGCCCCACGGCGCTGTCTTTCGGTTCACGCTGCCGGTCGAGGACGCGTGGTCACTGCACTCGGTCTCATTGGCTTCCTAGCCGGCATCGCGGGCAAAAGCGCCGGGGCCGGAACCCCTTCCAACGGTGCAGCCGACCTATACTCAAGTATAGTCGCCACCAACCCAGCCAAAACCGATCCTTCCCTATGGATTAGCAAATCGGACACAGGTGCGATTGCGGGCGGTAGTTTCCGCGGAGTAGGTCCTTGCCTCGATGGGGAGGGCGAGGACTTGGCGAAGAAAATTGTGATTTCGATCGTCGACGATGATGGGGCGGTTCGGGAGGCTCTGACGAATCTCATGAGATCGCTCGACTACTCCGCAACGGCGTTCCCTTCGGGTGAAAGCTTTCTCGGATCCAGGCGTCTGCGCGGCACCGCCTGCTTGATCGCAGATGTGCAAATGCCGGGGATGACAGGGCTCGAGCTCCATGGGCGTTTGGTCGCGTCCGGCAGGCCCATTCCCACCATTCTGATCACAGCCTATCCCGACGAACGGGTGCGGGCGCAGGCGCTGAACGCCGGCGTGATTTGCTACCTAACCAAGCCATTCAATGAGAGCGAGTTGCTCGCCTGTATCCATTCAGCTCTCGGGGGCCAAAGGACGGAATCATGACTACTGTTGTCTCGGCATATCAGGAACGCTCTCCCTTTGCGGCAGGACGCAAGCGGTCGCCGATTCATTGGCCTCCTTCTCTCGAACCCGAGGGCCAGTTAGATACCAAGTGCCACTGGGAGAGCCGACGGATCCACCAACTTTGGTCGACCAAAGCAGATCGGATCAATGGCGCGGCCGCAGGCACGATCCTATTTGGCCCCTTCCGCCTGCTGCCGGCACAACGGCTCCTGCTGCATGCGGGCAATCCGGTCCGCTTGGGCAGTCGCGCCCTCGATATGCTCATTGCATTGCTTGATCGGCCCGGCGAGCTCGTCACAAAGGATGAGTTGATCTCCCGCGTCTGGCCGCATACCCAAGTCGACGAAGGTAATCTTAAGGTCCAGATGGCAGTGCTGCGCCGAGTGCTCGGCGACGGCAAGGGTGGCGCTCGGTATGTCGCGACCGATACCGGACGGGGCTACCGATTTGTTGCGCCGGTCACGTTCGCAGACGACCTGCATCCGTCAACGCCTGCGGCCGCGGCGACGAAACGCGAACACAATCTACCAATCCTCCTGAGACGGCCCGTGGGGCACGCCGATATCATCGACAAACTCGCGGAGCGGCTGCCGGAGTGGCGTCTACTCACGCTGGCCGGACCGGGCGGGATCGGAAAGACGACCCTCGCCCTCGCCGTGGCTGACCGACTGATCGCCGCCTATGAGCACGGCGTCTGGCTGATCGATCTGGCGCTGCTCAGCGATCCGCACCTCGTGCCAAGCGCTGTGGCGGCCGCGCTCCGAATAAGGCTTAGCTCCGAGGAGCCGCTTCTCGAGTTGATCGCCGCCATTAAGGACAGGCGGATGCTGCTCGTGCTCGACAATTGCGAGCACGTCATCGCGTCCGCCGAAGCATTGGCCTCGGCACTCTTGAAAGGCGCGCCCCACGTGCAGATCCTCGCGACCAGCCGCGAGCCGCTGCGTGCCGAGGGCGAGCATTTGTACCGCGTGCCGCCGTTGGCGAGCCCGCCGGCGTCGACGCGCGTCAACGCCAGGGAGGCGCTAAGCTTTCCGGCGGTTCAGCTGTTTGCCGAGCGCGCTGGGCGGGTTTGAGCTGAGCGATGCGGACGCGTCGCTCGTCGCCGAAATTTGTCGGAAGCTGGACGGAATTCCCCTCGCAATCGAGTTGGCAGCCGCGCGCGTCGATGCCTTCGGGTTACGAGGCGTTGCCGCTCGAATGGACGATTGCCTCAGATTGCTGACTTTCGGCTATCGTACGGCACCGCCTCGCCACCAGAGCATGCACGCAACGCTCGAGTGGGGTTATCGGCTCCTCAGCCAACTCGAGCAATCGATCTTGTCCCGCCTGTCGGTCTTTCCCGCTAGCTTCACGCTTCGGGAGGCCGCGACGGCGGCGGCCGATCCGCGCCACTCGGAGAGAGAGATCAGCGACAAAGTGCTGGGGCTCGTCGCGAAATCGCTGATTATGGCGGATCCACAAGGCGCCGAGGTGCGCCTGCGACTGCCCGAGACGACGCGCTCCTATGCCCGGACAAAACTCGCCGAGAGCGGCGAACGCGACACTTCCTGTCGCCGCCAAGCGGCATAATATCGGGACCTGCTGGAAGTGCTTGGACGGGGGCAAAGCATTCGCGTCTGACTGGTCTGCCCCACTATCAACGATGTTGGCGCGGCGCTCGGCCTCCAACGACCGGGGTTAGCGGGCATGTGCGGATCAGCACCAACGGCGCTATTTTGGATGCGCCTCGGCGGCCACCGAGCAGGGACAGGCACCCTACGCGCCTTACTCGGAGACCGACAGGCATACGCATGGGGGCGTGGATATGTGAGGTGCCAGCATTTAGCGGGCGGGGCAATCGGACCTCGCCGCCCGACGCGCGCGCATTTAAGGGCCACGCCCGCCTTTCACCGGGTGCCAGAAAGGTGGGAGTTTTAGTCTCGGCTTGAGCGCCCCTGCCTCGAATTGCGGCGGCGATGTTCGATAATGGGGTTGCGTGGCGGTGTAAGTTGGGATCAACTCGCGCATCGAACAGGCCTGCCCAAGGGTTCGCTATCGCGCGGCGCCGCGCGGCACGGAACCCGTCGGAGGGACTTCCACACTACTCAGGAGGAACTGCCATGCCATTCTATCAAAAAGGCGATGTTCGCATCCGCTATGAGGAGACGGGGTCCGGATTCCCGCTTCTGGTGACCCCAGGCGGCGGATTGAACTCGCGTGTCAGCAATTGGCCGACCGCGGTGTTCAACGCGATGGAGGCGTTTAAGAACGACTTCCGCTGCATCACGATGGACCAGCGCAACGCCAATGGCGGCGAATCCACCGGCCCAGTGCCGGCCGATAACCCGTGGGATGCATTCGCCGACGACCAGCTTGGGTTGATGGACCACCTCGGCATCCGCGAATTCTTTTACATGGGTTACTGCATCGGCGGCTGCTTTGCCGGAAAGCTGATGCAGCGGGCGCCCAACCGGGTCGTCGCTGCTGTCTTCTGCCAGAGTGTCGGCCATCGGCCGGAGAACCCGACCGTCATGTACCGGCATAGCAAGGACAATTGGGTGCCCGACTTCATAAAGGGGCGGCCAGACGTGTCGTCTGATACGATCGAGAAATACCTGCACAACCTATACGCAGTGCAGCCCGATTTCCTCTACAGCGTGTCGCGCGACTTCATCAGGAACTGCCGCACACCGATGCTGGTGCTGCCGGATGACGTACCGGGGCATCCGCTGCAGACCTCGATCGATGTCGCCTCGCTGGCGCCGAACGCCGAGATCACGGTGTTCCCATGGAAGGAACCGGAGGAGCTGAAGCAACGCACGATCAACCGCGTGCGTAGCTTCTTGAAGGCGCAAGTGCCGATGCGCGCCGCCGCGCAATAGGTAAAGCCTTAGAGCGGGTGACCGCGCTACCATTCACTGATGTGTAGTCGCGCCCGGCTCTCCTCCGACGTTAGCGAGATCAAGCTCGTTTTCCGGATTCCGCCGCAGCGGCCGACGCCGAACTTTGCCTCCAGCTGGAACGTGGCGCCGAGCGACCGCCTGCCGATGGTGCGCAATGACGCCAAGGACGATCAGCGCAGCCTCGAGATGATGGGGTGTGGGCTCGTGCCGTTCTGGTCCAAGGACATCAAGGTCGGTTTCGCCAACGTCAACGCCAATGCCGAAGGGATCGAGAAGAAGCCCGCGTTTCACGAAGCGTTTCAGCAACGCCACTGTCTGGTGCCGGTCGATATTTTTTTACGAGTGGAAAAAGACCGCGACCAGCAATCAACCCCAGGCGCTCGGGCTCAAGGGCGGCGGCCTGATGGCGCTTCGGGAGACTTGGCGCTCGCGCACCTCAGGCGAACACGCGCGCAGCTTTGCGGTCGTCACCACGTAGCCGAACGAGCGCGCCCAATTGCATAACCGCATGCCCGGCGTTCTTGCACCCGAGGCCTGGCCGGCATGGCTCGGCGAGGAAACCGGCGGACGAGCGCGACCTGAAATCCCTCCTGGTCCCCTACCCCTCGGATCGGATGGTTTGCTGGCCGGTCAGTCGGCGCGTCGGCAACGTCAAGAACAACGATCCGCCGCTGATCGAGCCGATTGTTTTGCAGTGAGCGAGCGGTTATACCGATTGCGGCGGCCGGTGACACTGAATTCGATACTCGAATTGGGAGCGATCAAACCAATGCGTGACGCGGACATCGCGAGAGCTGTGCAGTTGCTCGATCTAATGCACGAGTTTTTTGCCGACGGCGGCCACTGGACGCGCGGCTGTTATGACGACGGAAACGGCGGCCATTGCCTTGTCGGCGCGCTTCTACATCTTGGCCGCAAGCATGGCCTGCCGACGGCGCCGGCGATCGCGCTGCTGCAAGACGCGATGCCTCGGCCGGGCCTTCCACTTGTGCACTTCAACGACACTCGTTGCAGCAGCGTCGCCGAACTGCGCTCCGTAATCCTCAAGGCCCGCCGTCTCGCTCATGATCATGGGGCGCAAGAGCGGGCCGCCGCGGCGGTTAAGACCTGGCTGCTCGCCCAGATTGAGAACAAACGAGCCGCGCCGACGCCGGATATCATGAAAACGGCGCCCGACGGGGTATTTGCCCCCGAACGCCTCGCCGCCTAGCGACCGCCCCGCCGTCCAGCGTGGAAACCCCTCGCGCCTCCCGCCGGTTTCTATTTGCCTATGTCTGGCCTGCGAAAATACTAACTCCGGCCACCCTGGGTAATAAATTGATAGATGGCTAAAACCTCATCCCGCGTAGCTTTAAACCATTCGGTTCCGCCATCCGGGATCTTGCGCCCTCGCGTCTCCAAGGTCGCCTGAATCGCTCGCTCAAGAGCGCGGCACTGCTCCGTCTTGATTTCAATCAAA
>Ga0074045_10000513_pt1 | contig 37564 bp, 32 predicted proteins | sample BogForMeECP23OM2_FD_94442 | JGI IMG/M metagenome (GOLD analysis project Ga0074045, IMG submission 94442) | Bog forest soil microbial communities from Calvert Island, British Columbia, Canada - Bog Forest MetaG ECP23OM2 | ecosystem: Environmental > Terrestrial > Soil > Wetlands ...
GAGCTGTTTATTAGCATCCCCTTGTTCTTCTATTTCGCTGGCCGTCTCTTCATTTTCTTGCGGTATACTTTTGCTTTCATCGAATGCCAAATCAACATCGAGCTGTTTATTAGCATCCCCTCGTTCTTCAATTTCGCTGACAGTCTCTACATTCTCTTGCGGTATATTTTTGCTTTCATCTAATGCCAAATCAACATCGAACTGTTCATCTGCATCCTCTTGTTCTATAACCTCGCTGAGGGCCTCTGCCTTGTCATGTGCAACATCTTTTTTACTTTCTTCTGAATCGTTAATGATAGCCCCTGTCTTGTTTAAAGGAATATCGTACATCAAACTCAAATTGAACTTGGCTTCATTATTTCCCTGTTCAGCAGCCTTGACGTACCATTTTACGGCCTCAGCCTGATACATCATACCAATACTATTCTGGGCATCGGCATGGCCCTGCCCGGCAGCCTTGAGATACCAATTCATGGCTTGAACATCGTCTTGCGGTACACCTTCACCTTCATGGTACATCTTACCCAGGTTATTCTGGGCATCAGCATCACCCTCTTCAGCAGCTTTGAGATACCATTTTATAGCTTCGGTTCTGTCTTGCGGAACGCCTTTACCATGCTGGTACATCATGCCAAGGTTATTCCGGGCAGCAGCATTACCTTGTGCAGCAGCCTTGAGATACCATATCATGGCTTCAGCATAGTTCTGCTCAACGCCTTTACCATGCTGGTACATCATACCCAGGTTATTCTGGGCATCAGCATGATCCTGCCCGGCAGCCTGGAGATACCATTTTATGGCTTGGGCTTTGTCTTGCACAACACCTTTACCATTCTGGTACATTATCCCCAGTTCATTCTGTGCATCAGCATGACCCTGCTCGGCAGCCTTGAGATACCATTTTGCGGCTTGGGCATCGTTTTGCACAACGCCTTTACCATTCTGATACATCATACCCAGTTTATTCTGAGCATCAACATGACACTGCCCGGCAGCCTGGAGATACCACTTTATGGCTTCAGCATCGTTTTGCACAACGCCTTTACCATGCTGATACATCATGCCAATTTCATTCTGGGCATCAGCATGACCCTGCCCGGCTGCCCTGAGATACCATTTTGCAGCCTCGACATCGTCTTGAGGAACACCAATACCTTGCTGGTACATCATGCCCAGTTCATTCTGGGCATCCTCATGACCCTGCTCGGCAGCCTGAAGATACCATTTTACGGCTTCAGCTTCGTCTTTAGGAACGCCCTTACCCTGCTGGTACATCATGCCCAGGTTATGCTGGGCATCAGCATGACCCTGCCCGGCAGCCTGGAGATACCATTTTATGGCCTCAGCATCGTCTTGAGGAACGCCCTTACCCTGCTGGTACATCATGCCAAGCAGGTTTTGAGCAGAAGCATCACTTGCATCTGCCAACTTCCTGTATAGTTTATCTTCTTTTTTACTCATATTAAATCACACGCTTATCCCGCTTATTAACACTTAGTCTATTTGCTGATGACGAAGTGAAGAAGATTTGTTGAATGCTTAACTTAAATTGTATTAGTTTGCATAACATATATAATCTATTTCATAAAACGTCATATGGCAAGTCCAATTTTATCTATTATTCCCAATTGCAATGTTGGAAATTCGGAGGATTTAATGATATTGACTGCTTTGTAAAATAGAAAAATGCTGATTTATTACAGGAGAAATTTATTGAATAAATCACAGGCATAAACCTCAAAACAAGCATTAGAAAGCAACAAGCCTCTTTTTTGAAATTACCCCTCTCTTTTTGACCTAATGCGGATTTAGTCTTGTAATTATTTAATACTCTTCGGTATTATTACGATTGCTACCATTTTTATCAACTATCTATGCTTTGACGTACTTCAATTTTAATTTTTATTTCATAGTCTGACTATGAAATAAAATAATACTTGACAGTACGACTATGATGATGTATCTTAAAATCATCATCGACGGAGGATATGATGATGACGGATAAGAGTCGCCCTAAAACCAGAAAAGACCGTATTATGGATGCCGCCTTGCGCATCTTTGCCGAAAAGGGCTTCCAGAACACGACGATTACCGAAATCAGTAAAGCGGCCGGGGTTTCAGAAGCCACAATATACGAATATTTCGGCACAAAAGAAGACCTTCTCTTCGCCATTCCCGAAAAAGTGTCTAATGAGACCTTTGAGGAATCATCAAAAGTCATACCATATATCAAAGGAGTGGAAGGAAAAATCAGAGCTATTCTGCTTTTCTATGTCCAGCTTTACCAATCCAATCCCAACTACTCGGCGCTGGTTCTTCTACAGTTAATGTCCAATAAGAGATTTCGCCATACACCCGCGCATGCTGCTATACGCCGGTCATCTCATAATTTTTTGGATTGCATCAAGGAGGGAATAGCCAATGGAACTTTCAAAAAGGATTCCAATCCTTATTTGATTCGCTCCATGTTCATGGGCACTGTCGAGCACTTATTCATTCATTGGCATATGCAGGGAATGCCTAAACGAAAGCCAAGCATCGCGGATATGCTCGATCCTTTAATCGAAATTGTTTTTGACGGCATCCGCGCAAAGAAAGAAGAGTCATGCCCGATATTTTACCTGAAACTGGAAGATGCCACTGTTTTGGAAAATATTATGAAGAAAAAAGATGGAGGAACATCCTCAAAAGATAAAACCAAATAACCTAAAACTTTTTAAAAAGGGGTATTAAAATGAGAACAAAACAAGATTTTATAAACGCCTTATCGAAAATGAAACGCAACATCTATTTTGATGGCAATTTGATCGATCGGACGGACGAGCTGCAAAGCGACTGCATCAATGTTATGGGCACGACGTATGATGAAGCGGCTAAACCCGAAAATGAACGTCTGATGACTGCCACATCTCACCTCACCGGAGAGAAGATTAACCGTTTTACTCATATTCACCAGAGCAAGGAAGACCTGCACTGTAAACAGGATATGACGCGTATGCTGTGCCAGAAAGTCGGTGGCTGCATCCAGCGATGCATGGGCATAGATGCCACAAACGCCATTTACAATGTCTCGTATGAAGCGGATAAAGTAAGAAAGGGCGAGACCAATTATCACGAAAACTTCAAGAAATGGCTGACCCGTTTCCAGAAGGAAGACATGATCGCCGCATCCGCTCAGACGGACACCAAGGGCGACAGAATGCTGCGCCCTGCCGAGCAGCCCAATCCCGGTTCTTATGTGTATATCAAGGAGAGAACCAAGGACGGCATCATTGTGGAAGGCTGCAAGGTGCACATTTCCGAAGCGTCCGTATCTGATGAAATTCTTGTTATACCTACCCGCGCGCTCAGGTCCGAAGACAAAGACTACGCCGTGGCTTTTGCCGTTCCCGGAGATTGTGATGGAATGAAACAAGTTGTGACCATTCATAACTTCCGTCAACGCGATCATTACAAACGCGGTTTTACCCCCGGACTTACCGACTCGTATCTGATTTTCGAAAACTGTTTCGTGCCGTGGGAGAGAGTGTTCCTGGCCGGCGAACATCAGCACGGCGGCATATTAGCCCTGCTGTTTGCCTTGTTCCATCGCCATTCATACTCCGGCTGCAAGCCGGCCATCGGCGATATTCTGCTGGGGAAAGCCGCACTGGCTGCCGAATGCAACAACGTCCATAAAGAATCGCACGTCCGCGAGAAACTGGCTGAGCTCATCATGACCACCGAGCTGGGTTACGCCGCGGGCTATACGGCATCCGATCTGGCCAAACCGGAAGTTTATATTCCGGGTATGGGATCTGTTCCTTTCGGTCCCGGTTCCTATATTCCCAATTCGATTTACTGCAATGTCGGCCGGTGTCTCTCCGGCGAGGCGGTCTATCGCGAAGCCGAGATTCTTTGTGATATCTCCGGCGGTGTTGCGGCTACATTCCCGCATGAAAAAGATTTTGCCAATCCGTCAACAGGTGAAGCGCTTTTGAAATACACCAAACGCAATCCAAAGATATCAGCGGAGGATCAGGCACAGTTCTGGCGATTCATTGGCGACGAGATGTGTTCATCGACTGGCGGCATTTACAATATAGGCAATTACCACGGCGGCGGATCGCCCATCATGGAGCAAATCGCCATCACGACTCAGTACGATATCGAGTCCCGTAAAAAAGTGGTGAAATATATTGCCGGCATGAGCGGCGGTGACCGTGAGGCGCTGGCGCCCAAGGCAGTGAAAAAGTAATTTCCCCATGCATCGGGTGTCTGCAGGTAAAATTGCTGACACCCGATGCCAACTTTTCAAAAAAAGGTTGCAAATTCCCATCAAATCATTTTTATCTAATATAGAAAATATAAAGGAGACTTCCCATGTTTGATATATCCCAATTTTCATTAAAAGGAAAAGTGGCAATCATTACCGGCGGCGGCCGCGGTATCGGCCAGGCCATAGCATTTGCTTTTGCAAAAGCCGGAGCCAAGGTTGCCGTTACCAGCCGCAAGAAGCAGGACCTGGAAGCGACGGCAAACGAAATTAAAGCCTTCGGCGGTGAAGCTTTTCCGCTTTCGGCTCATTTGGGCAAAACAGAAGAAATTAAAAAAATGATCGATGCCGTAATGGCAAAATACGGACGGATTGATATTCTGGTCAACAACGCCGGCGCAAGTCCCGCCATGGGTTCGGTCCTTGAATGCGAAGACCGCCTCTGGGATAAACTGATGGATATAAATCTGAAAGGTGCTTACTTCGTCAGTCAGGCCGCAGCCAATATTATGGTCAAGCAGGGCGGGGGCAAAATCATCAATATCGCTTCCGTGGATGGGTACAATCCTGAACCGGGTTTAAGCATCTATTCTATTTCAAAAGCCGGCGTGAGAATGCTGACAAAAGCCTTTGCCAGTGAACTTCTCCGTTTTAACATTCAGGTAAACACTATCGCTCCGGGGCCAATCAGCACAAAGATGATGAATTCCCACTGGGGACACCTCCCGCCGGAAGAGGCTCAAAAAGCGAAAGAAGCGGTGGAAAAAATGCTGCCTTCCGGTCGAATCGGCAATCCCGATGAAATAGCCGGCGCCGCGCTCTATCTTGCATCGGATGCCGCAAGCTATACCACGGGAGCGGAAATTTTGATCGACGGCGGCTTGCTGCTGGGCAATCATCTTTCCTGATAAAAATAAAATGTGGAGTAATTTAAAATGATCAGTCGTGGCACCGTGGTTTTAGTTATCATTGATATTCAGGGCAACCTTGCCCAGGCCATGTTTGACAAGGAAAATCTTTTCTCCAATACTATAAAATTAATTAAAGGATTTAAAGTCTTGAACCTGCCGGTTATTGTCACCGAACAAATCCCGCAAAAACTTGGACCAACGCTACCGCAGATAGCCGCGGAACTTGAGGGCATTAAACCGATAGCAAAGGAATCTTTCAGTTGTTGGGAAGACGTGTATTTCCACAAGCAGTTGAAAGCATTAAGCCGCCGGCATGTAGTCCTCCTGGGGATTGAAACCCATGTTTGCGTTTATCAGACCGCTCTGGATCTAATATCCAACGGTTACGATGTTCATCTGGCTGCCGACGCCGTTTCATCGCGCACGCAGGAAAACCGCCAGATCGGAATAGACGCAATGAAAAGCGCAGGCGCAAAAATCACCTCCACGGAAATGGTTTTATTTGAACTGCTGCGAACCGCCGTAGACCCGAAAGCAAAAGAGCTTTTTAAAATTGTAAAATAAACAAATTTTTAGTTTCTAATCGGAACCGGATTTAATTTTGTGCGGTTCTTCCTGTAGGAATGTTAATCACGCATTGGTTGGTTGCCTTCAACAAGTCAAAGGAATAATTGCGATTGCTGATGATGCAACCCACCAGAGGCGGCTCAAATTCGATCATCATATGCCATGACATGGTCATGATATTTAGATGACCATCACGGGCAGTCGTGACCATGACAACCGGCCCCGGTCCGAACAGACTGTAAACCTTTGACAATTGATTTATGATGTTAATTAACCTGATTTACATGCAATCATGCCCAAATCCATTGACAGCTTTTTACAAATAGAAACTTGAATCTGAAAACTCTAGAAGAATTGAAATAATAAAAACATAAATCGTTACGGTTTGTTAATATTCCTTGAAAACGAATTGTCAAACAGCTCGATTTTAGATATATAAATGCGAGTTCATGAGTTTTAATTAAAGTGGAATTTGAGGAGGAGCAATGAACGCTGAAAATGCTGTCAATCAACACAGGTTCTGGGGGGAGACAACCGCTTTTCTTGCTCTGTTTTTCGATAACGTCGGAGTGCTGATATTTTTCAGCGCGATCCTCGTCTTCACTTTCAACTATCCGGCGGAAATTATCCTGACGCGCATGATACCGGGTACGGCCGTCGGAATTTGCGCGGGCGATCTTGTCTATACGTGGCTTGCCATCCGTTTAAGACGAAAAACCGGACGCACCGATGTCACGGCGATGCCACTGGGTATAGATACGCCTTCAACCATCGGCATTGCCTACGCTGTAATGGGCCCCGCGTATATAGCCACTCGTGACGCTCAACTCACCTGGCACATCGGCATGGCCACTCTTTTCATGATCGGCGTCGTTAAGATCTTCACATCATTTTTCGGCGGATGGGTTCAGCGCATCATTCCCACCGCGGGACTGCTGGGGCCACTGGCGGGAATCGGGCTTCTGCTGCTGGGATTTCTGCCGATGATCGAAATATTCAACGAGGCCATCGTCGGCATGGTCGCCCTGGGGCTGATATTCTCGACACTCATGACCAAATTGCATCTGCCTGGCCGCCTGCCCGGCGTTCTTGCGGCTGTCATTCTGGGCACCGGTATTCATTTTGCTCTGGGCTATGGCGGATACCTGCCGGAGTTCACTGCGCCGATTTTGAAGATGAATTTTTCTTTACCCGTTTTTTCAATAGATTTTCTTAAAACACTGCCGCAAAGCATTCAGTATCTGCCCATCGCCATACCCTTCGGCATTTTGACAATTATCGGCGGCATCAATAATACGGAGAGCGCTCGCCTGGCAGGCGACAATTACCGCACAAGGGATATCCTGCTTACGGAGGCATTCACATCGCTGATCGCGGCTTTCTTCGGCGGCGTGGCGCAAACTACCCCATATATAGGCCATCCGGCATACAAAAAGATGGGAGCGACCTGGTGGTACACTTTGTTTACAGGACTGCTCATCGGTGTCTGCTCCGTCGTCGGACTGCTTTCACTTTTTATCAGTCTTATCCCGCGGGCGGTCATCGCGCCGATTTTCATCTTCATCGGTTTTGAAATCATCCGTCAGGCATACAAGGATTCGCCGCCCGCTCATTCCCCGGCAGTAAGTTTAAGCTTTCTGCCTGTTGTCGCGAGTCTCATGCTTATCATTCTGGGTCAATTCATGGGCGCGCTGAATGCCACACCGGATAAGCTGCCTGTGCGTCTGCAAATCATGCATCAAACACTGACGATGCTCAGTAACGGCTTTATTCTTACGGGACTTCTGTGGGGAAGTATGCTGGCATATCTCATCGACAACAAGGCACGGCTGGCGGCCTTATACTGTGCCGTATGCGCCGTATTAACACTGTTTGGCATTATTCATTCGGTAATGCCGAGCGGTGAACTTTACCTGCCCTGGCGTGTCACATCAACCCATACCCATTACATGCTCGCGGTGGCCTATCTTGCGCTATCTTGCATCCTGTTGTTATTGACCGGAAAAGCCAATAATCCACGTGCAAAAGCTTAGAGATTTTCATACAATGTCCAGAAAAATTAGTTCTCTGACTGTTTATTAAGAAGCATGTTCACAAAACGCCGAACGCCCCCATCGAATGGAGAAAAACTAAAATGGCGGCGGCGGCGATGCCGCTTACAGAGTTGGGAATTATCACCCGAAAAAATGCCGCCCGCTTCGACAAACCAAGCACATAGGCAGATTCCAGTAAACGACGATCTATCTTTAAAAATGACGCTTTCATCGGCTGGACGACAAAAGGAATCGAGTAAACGATGGACGCAATCGTTATTCCGAGGAATGTAAAAAGAGCGAATTGCCGGTAATCATCCCCCACGCTTTTCCCGCAAAACCCTTCGGCCCCATGATAATGATGAGATAAGATCCGATTACGGTGGGGGGCAGAGCCATTGGCAGATAGATTAGCGCTTCCGGCAGAGATTTTCCCGTGAAACGGTAATATGCCAGCAGATAGGCTACAGGCGCGGCAATGACCATCAGAAAAACGGTCGTAACCAGCATCAAGAAAAAATCACTGCACTTCACATCGGAGGCTAGGGCAATCATTGAAAGATTTGAAAAAGACGTGGAAAATATCTTACACGAGGCGGACAAGGATTTTAAAAATTTGTTTTAAATGACGTAAAGTGAATCCAAATTGCAACAATCACAACCTTAAAGAAATATTTCCGTGCATTTTAATAATGCGTAAAAACCCATTTAGAGAACAAATTATTCCTTCAAACCCTTTATAATAACATCCAAACTATTTTGAATTGTGGAATGGATTCTCTCCATACGTTTTATCGGATTTCCCGTAAAAAGATAAAGCGAAATAACGCCGTTTAACATACCCCAAATTGCATTTTGAATCTGCCGGATGTTTTTTATGGGAAAAAATTCACCGGAATCTATGCCCTTCTGGATAATTTCAGAAATAGGCTTAATATTTTCATTTGTTGATCTTATCAGTTCATTACTTTGCTTATCCGTTAGATGCATCTGGCCTGTTTGCATCATGAAAGTCATAAGTATTCTAAAAAGTTCTTTATCATTTAGAAAATAATCAACATAAATCCGGGAGAATTCCTGCAAAAGTTGCGAAGCCGAAGCTTCTACGGATGAGAAATTTCTTATTCTTTCATTAAGCGCGATATTATCGGCAATTAAGATTTGAGTATATATCTCTTCTTTACTGTCAAAGCAAAGGTAAATTGATCCTTTGCTAACTTCAGATTTGGCAGCAATACTATCAACTGTTACAGCCTTGAATCCCCGATCCAAGAAAAGTCTCCGCGCTGCTTTCAAAATTGTATTTCTTCGACTTTCTTTTCCTTTTTCTTTCTTTTTTCTTCTTTTTTCTTCTAAGCTCAATTTAGTCGCCTTTATTCAACATAATATTGATTCCTGATACAGACCGATAAAAATTTTTCAGGAATTTGTTATTTTACCCATAATTACTTATTGTAAATGCATAAATTAATATCCGTATTGTGTCAAGAAAAAATCAGACATTAAATAATATTTAATCTTCAATTATTTTTCTTGCTTAATTGAAGCTCTCCGCGGCAAGCCGCGGAGAATCTCCGATTCTTAAAGTAAATTATAATTCTATATTCGCTCGTTTACCCCGCAGCAAACTACGGGGAATGCGCTCGCTACCGAATTCAATTTTTCCGGATCTTTGATAAGCATTTTCAAAAGTGGACGCTGATTGACATTATGCACATCCATGTATAAGAATAGTAATTTCGATAAATAACTTGAAATTCATCTTGACTTTATTCGACCTTGCGTCTAAGTTTAGGCACTTTCATAAATTGTGATTTGCGAAAGGAAAAGTTGAATTTAGACATTTTGAAGAACAAAGTTAATCCGTTATATTCTTTAAAGTTTGGTGGATTTTCAATCCTGTAAAGATAAATCTAATATTCTTTAAAGTATTTCAGATTTTCAAATCCTGTCATGGTGTTAATTCGACTTTGAAAAATCTATAAAAGGAGTTTGAGCAACTATGCCAGAAGGGAAAGTAAAATGGTTCAACGCAAGCAAGGGATTTGGTTTTATCGAAAATGATGAGGGTGGAGATGTCTTCGTTCATTTCAGCGCCATTCAATCAGAAGGTTTTAAATCACTAACTGAGGGGCAACGTGTATCTTTCGATATACAGAAGGGCAAAAAAGGCCTGGAAGCGGAAAACGTAAAACCGCAATAAGCATACAGCAAAAAACACTCCCGAATATTTATAACGGGAGTGTTTTTTATATTTATACCACTTTTAAATAAAAACGCTATCTTTGTTGGCGTTGTTGTCGGCTTCCTCAACATACTATACGCCTCGTCGTCTCCACCTATCAAACTCGAATTTCCGGTTACTGTCAGGTTAAATAAATTTAATGGGGAAAAACTTCAAAGCAAATCCAAAATTGCTTATATTTCTTTTCTTTAATATATCTTGACAAAATCAAAAGATTTGAGTTAGTGCCTTTTAGTTTTTATCGTGGGTATTCTTAATTATTCCTAATAATACGGGAGGCTTAATTGTGTATTTCTCGAAGGAAACGCAAGAAACGTCTTTGAAACTCAGCCGGAAATGGGAAAATAAAGTTCAAAAGTCGTTAAAAAATAATCCGGATCAAAAAGAACGCTTCTCCAGCGTATCGGATATGGAAATCAAAAGACTCTATACTCCGGAAGATATTAAAGATATTAATTACTCTGAAGCCATCAGCGTTCCCGGTGAATTCCCTTATTTGCGCGGCAATCAAGCCACCGGTTATCGGGGGCGTTATTGGACATTCCGCATGTTTTCCGGTATGGGCAGTGCGCAAGACACCAATAAGCGCTGGAAAATGCTCCTGCGCGAAGGTCAAACCGGACTTAGCACCGCTTTTGATTTTCCGACTCTCATGGGATACGACAGCGATTCGCCCAAAGCGCTGGGCGAAGTTGGCAAATGCGGCGTTGCCATAGACACTCTGGAAGATTTCATGACTCTTATGGAGGACATTCCTCTGGATGAAGTTACCACCTCCATGACTATCAACCCTCCGGCGACAGTTTTATTTGCTATGTATTGCGCGGCAGCGGATATTAAAGGCGTGCCTCTAACCAAAATAGGCGGTACCATTCAAAATGATATGCTCAAGGAATTCATCGCGCAAAAAACTTTCATGTGCCCGCCTGAACCTTCAGTAAAGCTAATCAGTGATACCATCGAATTCGGCACAAAATTTGTTCCGAATTGGAATACTATCAGCATTAGCGGTTATCATATTCGTGAAGCAGGTTCCACAGCCGTTCAGGAGCTGGCTTTCACTATCCGCGACGGCATCGAATACGTGGAAGACGTAATTCGCCGCAAAAAAATGAACGTTGATGATTTTGCTCCCAGGCTGTCTTTCTTCTTCAATTCGCACATTGATTTTTTCGAGGAAATCTGCAAACTGCGGGCAGCGCGCCGCGTATGGGCAAAAATCATGCGCGATCGTTTTCATGCTAAAGATCCACGTTCCATGTGGTTGCGCTTTCACACGCAAACAGCGGGATGTTCGCTGGCAGCCCAACAACCTTATAACAACGTTATCCGCACAACAGTAGAAGGCTTGGCCGCTGTTCTGGGCGGCACTCAATCTCTGCATACCAACTCGCTGGATGAAGTGTTTTGTCTGCCTTCCGAACATGCTGCGGAAATTGCCCTGCGCACACAGCAGATTCTGGCAGAAGAAACCGGAGTGGCCAACACAATCGATCCTTTGGCGGGCTCTTACTTTATTGAAACCTCAACTAATCAAATAGAAGAGGGCGCATGGGATTACATCCGTAAAATTGATGATATGGGTGGAATGATTGCCGCCATAGAAAAAGGTTTTCCGCAAATGGAAATTGCCGAAGCAGCATATAAATTTCAGAAGCAGCTGGAAAACGGCGAAAAAATCATGGTGGGAATGAACAAATATGTAAGCAACAATGAATACTCCATCCCGCTTTTGGAAATCGAAGAAAGAATCAGCGAGGAACAGATAAAAAGGCTCAATGATGTGCGCCGTAAACGCAACAATAACGCCGTCAAAAAGTCTCTCGACAATATAAAAAATTCCTGTAAAAAAGGAGAAAACATAATGCCGCATTGTATTGAGGCGGTAAAAGCTTTGGCAACTTTACAGGAAATATGCGATATCTACCGTGAAGTTTACGGGGAGTATAGAGACCCGGGATTGTATTAACAACTTTCTTTGGCTAACTTTGTTGGCAGTGTCGTCGGCTTCCTAAACATATTAGTAATACGCATGCCGAGCATCCTCCTTGCCGCCGAGTTATCTCTTGAAATCAAACGGGTATAAATAATTTTATCATAGTATTTCAGGAGATAGATATGCAGGAAAGAAAAATTCGCGTGATGGTTGCCAAACCGGGGCTTGATGGCCACGATCGCGGCGCCCGCATTCTCGCGCGTTGTTTCCGCGATGCCGGATTTGAAGTGGTTTACACGGGCTGTCATCAAACACCTGAACAAATTGTGTCGGCCGCTATTCAGGAAGATGTTGATGTGGTTGGTTTGAGCTGTCTTTCCGGTGCTCACCGCATGCTTTTCCCGCGTGTCGTGGAACTTTTGCGCGAAAAAGACGCTTCCGATATCACTGTCATCGGCGGCGGTATTATTCCTGAACAGGATATACCTATACTTTACAATGCCGGCATCAAAGCGATTTTCACTCCCGGCGCCTCGCTTGATTCCATTGTGGAATGGATTAAAACAAATATAAAACCGCAATAGACGCCCTTTGTAAACAATTATGGATTCAATAATAAAAAAAATCTGTGACGGCGATGTACGCTCGGCCTCCCGCCTCATCAGAGATATCGAAGACAAGCTTCCAAGCGCTAAAGCAAAAATAAAAAATCTTTACGCCCATACCGGCAAATCCTTCATTATCGGAATAACCGGAGCGCCCGGCACGGGCAAGAGCACTTTAACTGATGCTTTAATCACCGAATTGCGCAAACAACATAAGACCGTCGGCGTACTGGCAGTTGATCCAACCAGTCCTTTTACCGGAGGAGCGATTCTGGGAGATAGAATCCGCATGCAGCGCCATGCTGAAGATTCCGAAGTTTTTATCCGATCGCTGGCCACCCGCGGTGCGCTGGGAGGTCTTTCCGTGGCTGCGGGCAATGCCATTCATGTCATGGAAGCGATGGGTAAAGATATTATTATTGTGGAAACCGTAGGCATCGGCCAGCAGGAAATCGATATTGTCAATCACGCGCACAGCGTTGTGGTTGTTCTTGTTCCCGGCATGGGCGATGAAATTCAAACGATGAAGGCCGGATTAATGGAAATAGCAGATGTCTTCGTCGTCAACAAAGCTAATCGAACCGGCGCTAAACAATTACAAATGGAATTAGCTTCAATGCTCAATTTATCGCCTAAAACCGCTGACGGATGGAAACCACCAATAGTGATGATTGGAGATGCCTTTGATCCGACTGCATTTGCCGAAGATACCGCCAAACTCGCAAAAAAAATAGGGGCGCATCATATTTATCTGCAAGAAAGCGGCAAATTTAACGAAAGAATGCACAGAAAAGCAATGGCGGAAATTAAAGACGCACTGAGTTCATGTATTCTGGAACCGGTTTTGCATTCTGTAATTAAAAGCGGTGAATTGGAGAAATATTCCGAAGATATAAAAAACAGAAAAGCTGATCCCTATTCCGTGGCGGAAGAAATCACTGATAAGTTTTTTCAAAAGCGGAGCAAAGCATGAAAGCTGTAAAAAGTAAAAAACAAGATGTCTCTAAAGTTATCAAAAAAAAATCTTTGTCCGCAAAAATAACTAAAAAACCTGTCGTCAAAAAGGACAGAGGATTGGTTATGGTTATCACCGGCAACGGCAAAGGAAAAACAACCGCCGCATTCGGTCAGGCACTGCGAGCCATCGGACAAAACTACAATGTTTTCGTCCTGCAATTTATGAAAGGAAGAAAATATGGTGAATTCATTGCCGCAGAAAAATATCTTCCCCGTTTAACCATACGCATGTCCGGTCTGGACAGCTTTGTCATGCGGGATAATCCGGCGGCAATTGATATTGAGTTGGCGGAAAAAGGATTGGACATTGCCAGAAAAGCAATCATGAGCGGCAAATATGATATGGTTATTCTCGACGAAATCAATGTTGCTTTGGATTTTAAACTTATCAATTTAAAGGAAGTGATCGACTTGATTAAAAATAAACCGCCAGCACTTAACCTGATTTTAACCGGCCGCTATGCGCCGGAGGGAATTATTAAACTCGCCGACACCGTAAGCGAAGTCAAAGAAATAAAACATCATTATGCCGCCGGCGTCAAAGACCGCGCTGGAATAGAATATTAATTCCCCATTTTTTATCAAAGAGTTGTCTGTTTTGGACTGGTTTTTTAAAGTGATTAGAGTATATAAAAATGTTGATTTCTCGATTACAAAAGGAGATTTTAAAAAATGTTCGAAATGGTACCCGTAGAAAAATTAAAAACAATGATTGGTCAGGATAACGGCGTAAGCGATTGGGTTTTAATTGATCAGGAAAGGGTCAACCGGTTTGCCGATGCCACTGATGACCATCAATGGATTCATGTGGACGTCGAACGGGCTAGGAAGGGTCCTTTCGGCGGCACTATAGCGCACGGATTCTTAACGCTATCCATGACTTCCTTTTTCGGCAGTTCGGGGAAATATATGCCGGAAGGAATGAAGATGGTTATAAACTATGGCTTGAACAAGGTGCGTTTCATCGCTCCTGTTCGCGTAGGGTCGAAAATACGCTCCAAAATGGTTATTTCCGGCGTTGAGGAAAAAGAACCGGGACGAATTCTTATGACAACCACTCATACAATTGAAATTGAAGGGCAGGATAAACCGGCGTGTATTGCTGAGGGATTGGCAATGTTCATTGTCTGATACCAAGTCGCCTGAAAGTTGCCATCTTGCAGATGCTAATGACCGGCAAGATAAAAAAACCTCCGTTCCCTCTTCTTGAGGAATCGGAGGTTTAAATTAATTAAATCAGCTTAATGTATTTATTCGCCCTTGAAATTCGGTTCGCGTTTCTCAAAGAAAGCTGTCATCCCTTCAACGGCATCCGAACTGACTTTCAGTTTTTCAATCCACTTCTTGTCGGATTCAAGACCAGCGTCGAGTCCCTTTTCTAAACCAATAGCCATTCCCTGAAGCACCGCGCTCACAGCAAGAGGAGGTCTCTTTGAAATAGCAATCGCGTAATCTGTAGCTTCTTTAATTAAATCGGCAGCCGGGCAAACCTTATCCACGAGGCCAAGAGCCAGCGCGTCCGCTCCATTGACTTTTTTACTGAAAAAAATAAAATCCAAAGCTTTAGATTTACCGATTATTTTCGGCATTCTCTGTACGCCGCCCCAACCGGGGATAATGCCAAGATTAAGTTCCGGACATCCTATCTGGGATTTAGGATTGTCAGTCATGTAACGAAAATGGCAGGCCATTGCCAGTTCACAACCGCCGCCAAGGGCGTGTCCGTTTATAGCGGCGATGAAAGGTTTGGTAGAACGTTCGATTCTGTTATAAACGTCATTGCCGTTGGGTCCTTTGTCAATATTTGCGATGTCTGAAACATCCATGCCCGCGCAAAAAGCCTTTTCTCCGGAACCGGTAATAATGACAACTCTGGTATCCTTACTTTTCTCTATCTCAGTTACAAGTTGATCCAGCTCTTCGCGTATGCCAATATTTACAGAATTCATTGGCGGACGATTCAGTGTCACGGTAGTTACGAAATCCTTCGTTGAAATGGTGATATTATTATAAGCCATATTTATCCTCCTGATTTTTTTTGAGATAATGATCGTAAAATCATTTTTTTTATTCTTTAACAAAAATATGAAACCTGTCAAGCACAATCACGGATATTAACCGCTGAAGATAAAGAAAAAACAAGAACAAATCATTTGCCTGCTCGGATTATCAGATGATATATTCCTGATAAAATTATAGATTAATCATAAAACATTGATATATATCTTTGATTATATAATTATACTTATTTTTTGAGAGGTGTTTATGCTAAATTTTAACAATATTTTATATCCTATTGATCTGGATAAAAAACATTTCTTCAGCAAACTATATTCATCTGTATTTGACAGCACTGATGTGAATATAATTGATACGGTTCTATTGCCTGTTTTAGTCATTCCGGAAAAATAGATCATGACTTATCAAAGGAGTTAAACAGGCTAAATGAAACAAAATATTTACGTTTTGTATATGGTGCTGTTTTTAGCGCTCATTGTGCCCTCTACATGCACGGCTGCAGATAATTCAATAAATCTGGGTTCCCTATTGCCAATTTGGTCTATTCTTCCATTTGCCGGCATTTTGCTCTCGATAGCGTTGATTCCCTTATTTGCGCCCCATTTTTGGGGTCATCATTTCAAGAAAATTTCGGCATTTTGGGCTTTGGTTTTTACCGTACCGTTTTTGTTTTTTTTCCGGGAAGTTGCCGTTCATGAAATAGTACATACTATAATCATAGATTACATTCCCTTTATATTACTGCTATGGGCGTTATTTACAGTTTCCGGAGGCATTTATATCAAAGGAACTTTAAAAGGATCGCCTGCCATCAATACCGTTATTTTGCTTGCCGGAACCGTTCTGGCGTCCATTATCGGAACTACCGGCGCTTCTATGCTCTTAATCCGCCCTATATTGCGTTCCAATGCCTGGCGCATACATAAAGCCCATACCATTGTCTTCTTTATTTTTCTGGTCAGCAACATCGGCGGCGCGCTCACGCCGCTGGGCGATCCGCCGCTGTTTCTGGGCTTTTTGCATGGCGTCCCTTTTTTCTGGACTATGCATATTCTGCCGCAAATGGCGTTTGCCAGCGTTTTGCTGCTGGCGATTTATTTTATACTGGATTCCTACTATTTCAAAAAAGAAAGCAAAGCTGCACAGACGGATGCTGAATTTGAACCTTTAAAAATTGAAGGATCTTATAATTTTATTTTTCTGTCTGGTATTATCACCGCAGTATTATTCAGTGGGATTATTAAATTGGGCGACATTAATATTTTCGGCATTTATCAAACGATAGAGAACATCATTAAAGACTCTATCCTGATAGTGATGGGTGTGTTATCTCTTACATTAACGCCTCAGGAAGTGCGCAGAAGCAACGATTTCAGTTGGGTGCCTGTTCAGGAAGTGGCTTACCTTTTTGCCGGGATCTTTATTACAATTATTCCGGCGCTGGCAATTCTAAAAGCAGGCGAGCATGGCGCGCTGGTATGGTTGATCAAATCAGTGAATACACCCGCTCATTATTTCTGGGTAACAGGTTCATTATCAAGTTTTCTGGACAATGCCCCCACTTACTTGACTTTCTTCAATAGCGCGCTGGGGAAATTCTATCCCGGAATGCCTGAGTCGCAGGCCGTAACCTTTCTAATTGAAGAAAAGATTCCCTATCTGGCGGCCATATCGGCAGGGTCAGTATTTATGGGAGCCATTAGCTATATCGGTAATGCACCGAATTTCATGGTCAAATCTATAGCCGAAGAAGCAGGCGTGAAGATGCCCGGTTTCTTCGGATTCATGTTTAAATATTCCATCCCCGTTTTAGCTGTTTTATTCATTATAATGACTTTCATATTTTATTAGATTAATATTCTTAATAATAATAAATACTTGTATAAAAAATATTTCTTGAAGATACCCCGTAAAGCAGATATATGTTTCTTAGTTTGATCCTAATAAAAATTAGATTCTTCGTTAGCATTCAGGATAATAAGTCGAACTATTCTTGGTATGAGGAGTAAAAAAATGGTCGCAACACTGCGCAAGTCTCTAAAAACAATCGAGGATTACAAGGCCGCTAATCCTCATTATACCGAGCTTTTAGACATAATGGCAGACATATTGATTTTGCGGGAAGAATACCACATCCACATGAAAGATTCCATCTTTCATGTGGATGAAAACTTAATCACACAAAAGATGGAAGGGGGACTTCCTCTAATTGATTTTACGGGAAAGAAATATGATTTAGCGCGTCCAAAAGAATATTTTAATTCTCTAATTTCCATCGCTGAAAGAAGAATGCCCGAAGTGGCGCAAAATATTATCGATATAATTAAAAGTCCTCAATTTGATTGGGAAAAAATTATTCGTGCTTCTTTTGACCATAAGATTGAAGTAGCCGATGCTCAAGGATTGTCGGCAGGTCATGAAGCTGAAGAAAATATTGACCTGATTGATCTTTTTACTGAAGAAAGCTTAAGGCCGGAACTGGAAAGTGTTGCCAAAAAATACGGGGAAATAGTAGAAAAATCGGGGTGGTCGGAAGGATATTGCCCCATTTGCGGCAAAGAACCGAAGATTGGCGAAATCAGAGATGAGGAAGAAGGGAAACGGTATCTTTTTTGTCATCAGTGCGGTTTCAAATGGTATTTTCACCGGATAAAATGTCCATTCTGTGGAAACGAGGAACAGCATTCCCTGGCATATTTTGAAGTGGAGGGTGAGGAACGTTATCGGGTAGATGTCTGTAATAAATGCCGTCGCTACATCAAAACCGTTGAATTGCCAAAATCAAGTGAAGAGCCAAATCTCGACGTTGAAGATATTGCAACTTTGCACTTGGATATGATTGCTTGCGATGAAGGATATAACTAGGATTTTATACCCATTGTCCTTTTTATTAAATTTCATAAACCCGCCGCCCTTGTTTTGCAAGAGAGGCGGGTTTTATTTTAAACGGCTATTATGAAAACTTTTGCCTATCGCCTTGACATTCTGGTTTTTATAAATCTTAATATCCAAAACGCATTTTTTGAAGCCCGTATCCGCCTTGTCTGATTTTATTTCCGCTGTTACGGGAATTATCCTTCCGAAGGAATCAAATATCTATTTAATAAAGATAAGAAAATTCGTCTTTACGCCCTTGACATAAGATATACCCGTAAATATATTAATTTCGTTTCCCTGATATAATTCAAAAAGGACTCCGGAAGATAAGTATGCAAGATCACATAATAAAAACATTTAAGGAAAGCAGCCGCGTAAAAGATGTATTTATTAATGAAAATCTAAGTAAGCTGGTCAATGTTATTGAGGCACTGACAGCCGCCCTTAAAGCGGGCAATAAGATTTTGCTTTTTGGCAATGGCGGTTCGGCTGCCGATGCGCAACATATTGCCGCGGAATTTGTCAACCGTTTTGTGATAGAACGGCCGCCACTTCCGGCCATAGCATTAACTACCGATACTTCCATTATTACGAGTATCGGTAATGATTATGATTTTTCTGAAATATTCAGCAAGCAAATAAGGGCGATAGGTCAGCCCGGAGATATTGCCTGGGGTATCAGCACAAGCGGCAATTCCGTCAATGTTTTGAAAGGTCTTGAAATGGCCAAAAAGATGGGACTGGTAACAGTTGCCTTTACCGGTAAGGATGGAGGAGATATTGCAAAGATTGTTGATTTTTCTATTCATGTATCTTCCTCCAGCACCGCGCGTATTCAAGAAACGCATATAACAGCCGGCCATGCTATTTGTGAATTAGTGGATATAAAATTATTCCAAAAACCTGATTTAAAATAACAATAACTTTTTTCAGAGGTCGTAGTGAAAATAAAAAAAGAACATCCTGCTAAACATGATCAATCCGGAGAAAGACAGAACGAAAAAATCATCGCGGAAGACCATAATCAGGAAAATGAGGATTTAAATAAAAAGCTGGAAGAAAAGGAAAAAGAAGCTGCGGAAAATTACGATAAGTATTTGCGTGCTGTTGCCGAACTGGATAATTACAGAAAGAGGGCTGCCAGAGAAAAAATCGATATAATCAAGTACGGCAAAGAAGATATCATCAAAGATATTCTGCCTTTTATGGACAGTTTGGACAGAGCTCTCAAGCACGATACCGGTGATATTCAGGCATTTAAAGACGGCATCACCCTGATTCAGGAACAGCTTTTGTGTTGTTTGAAAAAACACGGCGTGGAAATGATTAACGCGGCTGGCTCAACTTTTGATCCGAATTTCCATGAAGCGTTAATGCAGATGGAAAGCGACCAGCATGAAGATAACAAAGTCATCAGCGAAATGGAAAAAGGCTATTTGCTAAACGGCCGGCTTTTAAGGCCATCGAGAGTCTGCGTATGTAAAAAGACAAATAAAGAAAATGATGTATGTGAAAATATCGAGGATATAGGAGAATAAGGAGGAAAGATATGGGAAAAATTATTGGAATTGATTTAGGAACGACAAATTCGTGCGTAGCCATAATGGAAGCCGGAGATCCCGTTGTTATCGCCAATCAGGAGGGAAACCGTACCACGCCATCTATTGTCGCCATTGCGGAGAACGGTGAGCGCCTTGTGGGTCAGGTTGCCAAAAGACAGGCGATTACCAATTCGGAAAATACTGTTTACGCCGTCAAAAGATTAATCGGCAGAAAATACAGCTCCAAAGAAATTCAGTACGACGTGAAGATAACCGCCTACAAGATTACTGAAGCATCCAATGGCGATGCACAGGTAACTGTTCGGGGGAAAAATTATTCTCCCGCTGAAATATCGGCTATGATTCTGACAAAAATGAAACAAACTGCCGAAGATTATCTGGGAGAAAAAGTGACGGACGCCGTCATTACCGTACCAGCCTATTTTAACGATTCACAGCGACAGGCGACCAAAGATGCCGGTAAGATTTCCGGTCTGAATGTTTTGCGTATTATAAACGAACCTACCGCAGCCGCTCTGGCTTACGGTCTTGATAAGAAGAAAGATGAAAAAGTTGCCGTCTTTGACTTGGGCGGCGGAACCTTTGATATTTCAATCCTGGAGCTTGGAGATGGCGTATTTGAAGTCAAATCCACCAATGGCGATACCCATCTGGGCGGAGAAGATTTCGATCAGCGCGTCATGGATTATCTGGTTGCCGAATTTAAAAAAGATCAGGGCATAGACCTGCGCAGCGACAAGATGGCACTGCAACGATTGAAAGAAGCGGCGGAAAAAGCGAAAATGGAGCTTTCGACAACGATGGAAACAGATATCAATCTACCTTTCGTCACCGCCGATGCCTCCGGCCCCAAGCATATGAACATCAAGCTGACACGCGCCAAACTGGAATCTCTCGTAGAAGAGCTAATCAATAAAGTGATCGGTCCGTGCCAGACAGCAATTAAAGATGCCAATTTATCAACGAAGGATATTGACGAAGTCATTTTAGTTGGCGGTATGACGAGAATGCCGCGAGTGCAGCAAAAAGTGAAGGAGATTTTTGGCAGAGAACCGCACAAGGGCGTGAACCCGGACGAAGTAGTTGCAGTAGGTGCGGCTATTCAGGGTGGCGTTCTGGCGGGTGAGGTCAAAGATGTTCTGCTTCTGGATGTTACGCCTCTGTCCCTGGGTATTGAAACTTTGGGCGGCGTGATGACAAGGCTTATCGAAAAAAATACTACTATTCCCTGCAAGAAAAGCCAGATTTTCTCGACGGCGGCCGATAATCAGCCGGCGGTGAGCATCCACGTTCTGCAGGGCGAACGTCAGATGGCGCCTGATAACAGAACGCTGGGTCGTTTTGAACTGGTGGGCATTCCGCCCGCTCCGCGAGGCGTGCCACAGATCGAAGTTTCTTTTGATATTGACGCCAACGGCATCGTGCACGTCAACGCCAAAGACCTGGGTACCGGCAAGGAACAGAGCATCAAAATTACCGCCTCCAGCGGCCTGTCTGAAGCGGAAATTGAAAAACTTGTCCATGACGCGGAAGCGCACGCTGAAGAAGACAAGCGTCGCAAGGAACTCATCGAGACCAGAAACCAGGCCGATTCTCTGGTATATTCCGTTGAAAAGAATGTCAAGGAATTTGGCGACAAGGTAGACGCGGCTGAGAAAACAAAAATTGAAGAAGCAATAGCCAAAGCGAAAAAGGCTCTTGAAGGTGACGATATTGATGCCATCAAAAAGGCTCAGGATGATCTTATGAATGTTTCACATAAGCTGGCAGAAGCCATGTACGCCAAAACAGCAGGCAGTCAAGGCGGACCGGGGGCGGATTCCGGAACGCAGCAACAAGCAGGCAATCAGCAACAAGCATCAGGCAAAAAAAATGACGATGTGGTTGATGCCGACTTTGAAGATGTAAAATAATATAAGTAAAATGATTATTCTCAATACCCGGAATGGCGAAAGCTATTCCGGGTATTTTTATATAGACCGACGCTGAAAAATATTATAAAATAATTAAGAGCTACAGGCAACAAGTCAGATGAACTGAATAGTCAAAACGGAAAAACTTCCGGAAGAAAAAGAATTTAAGGAGGCGAAATGAATTTTTATAAAATCTTGGACAAAATATTCATTTTGTTATTGATCATTTTCATCATCTGCTGTTCAAAAATGGCTGTCGCTGATGAAAAGCCCATCCCCGTTTCACCTGCGGAAATAAAATCATTACCGGCAACAGGGCCGGAAACCGGACCTCCGACAATTATAACGCCGTCAAACAAGCCCAACCGCAATGCGATAGGATGCGTGCTGCCCTTATCCGGACAATATGCCGCCTGGGGACATAAAGCATTGGATGCGATTCTGTTGTCGACAAAAATATTTGACAAGGAAAATAAAACTTTATGGGAAGTTCTTGTTGAAGATTCCGCCGGATTGCCGGAGAAAACAAAAGCGGCCATAGCACGTTTGGCCAACGATAAAAATGTTATGGCAATTATCGCCGTTCCTGAAACGGCAGAAGCAGCTGAGGCAGCCCGCGAAGCCCAGAATTGGAAAGTGCCTCTAATTTTAATAACGTCCAAAGAGGGAGTTACATCTGCAGGCGAATACGTCTTCCAACATTTCCTGATACCCACACAGCAAATCAGAGCTTTAGTACAATACGCCTTTGATGATTTGAATTGCGCGATATTTTCCATTTTGTATCCACAGGATAATTATGGAGAGGAAATGGTGAAAATTTTCCGCAAGGAAGTAACAAACATAGGCGGTAAAGTGGAAAAAGCTATTCCCTATAGCAGAGAGCAAACAGATTTCGCTGACGAAATAAGCAAACTCACCGGCCGTGTTGTCAGATCTTCCTCAAAAACCAAGGCTGATAAAAATGATGATCAGGGACCGGCATCTGTTGACTTTGAAGCTTTGTTTATTCCTGATTCATATTTGCGGGTAAAAATGATTACTTCGCAACTTAATTTCTATGATGTGAAGGGTTTTCAACTTTTAGGCACAAGTTTATGGCACTCACCGGAGTTGCTGAAGAATGGCGCTGAATATCTGGAGGATGCTGTTTTTACGGACAGTTTTTTTGTAAATGGTTTCTATCCGGAAACGATCAATTTTGTTGACACTTATTACGCAGCATACAGCCGAGAACCGGAAAACATTGAAGCGCTTTCTTTTGATACAGCCGGAATAATTTTTAGTATACTGGAAAACAAAAATGTTAAAACAAGGCAGGACCTTGTCGCAGGTTTAATAAAAATGGAAAATTACAATGGCGCGACCGGTAATATATATTTTGATTCAAACAGGGTTGCTCAAAAGACTGCTTTTATATTGAGAGTTAAAGATAAAAAGCTTGAACAGGTACGATGATGTTGATAAATTATATGCTGTCGTTTTTTATCTTTATGAAAAATAATATCTGATTGCTTATTAAACAATATTTAAATTAGAGGATGGGAAATTTAATGCGTTTTCTATTGACCAACGATGATGGTATTTATGCCAAAGGATTAGGCGCTCTCTATAAGGAGCTTTCCAGGGAAGCTGATTGCCTGATTGTCGCGCCGGAAATTGAACAAAGCGCTGTGGGACATGCTATCACAATTTCTCGTCCCCTGATGGTGCGTCGCGCCACTAAGAATTCGAACTTTTTAGGATATGCCGTTTTAGGCACACCTGCGGACTGCGTAAAAATAGGAATCACCGAATTATCGGATAAGCCGGTGGATCTGGTTGTCTCGGGAATCAACAGGGGAGGCAATGCCGGTATCAATGTTCTTTATTCGGGAACAGTATCCGCCGCGACTGAAGGAGCAATTCTGGGCGTCCCGTCAATGGCCATTTCTCTTGACACTCATAAAGAAGCTGATTTTGCCTATGCTGCCAAATTCGCCCGCAAAATGACCCGGTTAATTTTACGCAATTCGAAACAACTCAAAGGTAGCGCGATTAATGTCAATATTCCCTGTATTCCTTGTGAAAAAATCAAAGGCGTTGTTGTTGTAAGGCAAGCCAAAAGCAACATTGTCGAAACTTTCGAGAAGCGCGTGGATCCAAGAGAAAATATTTATTACTGGTTTGCCGGTGAAGCTCAATGCGCCCGTGAACAGAAAGATACTGACGTCGGCGCACTGGCTGCTGGCTTTATCACAATCACACCAATTCAATATGATATGACCAGATACGATTTACTCGATACCCTTAAGGATTTTGTGAAACCAGATAAATTATGATCATGCGGATAATTGAACCGGATAAGGGAGCGCGACATGGCCATCAGTGTTTTTGTGAGATAAAACGGACTTCATCTTTGCAAGTGGAACCATAAGATGATTGAATTACCCCTTCAGGTTTCAAAAAGCGTTATGCCAAGCCGGCAGATAAGTTGATTAACGGGTAAGCAGGACTGGAATCGGGCTTTTGCGAATAACATGTGAGGTTGTGCTGCCCAGGAATAATTCGCGCAGACGGTTGTGGCCATAGGCTCCCATAATCATTAATTCCACGGCGCCTTCCCGGATGAACCTTATGATCTCATCCTGTTCTTTGCCGGACATGATTATTACTTCGCAATCAGCTATTGGTGCGTCCGGGGTGTTTTCATTCATCTCTTCTACCTGCGTGGATAAAGTATCGGCCTTTTTCGCATCTGATGTAATGATGAGAACTGTCAACGGCCAGGAGGTTTGTTTCGATAATTTTAAAGAAAGCTTAAAAGCTTCTGACGCGGAATCGCTGCCGTCGTAAGCAATCCCCATGCTTTCTATTTCCAGAAAATTCTCGGGAGTGACCAGCACCGGTTTGCCCGAATTACGCACAACAGCTTCGGCAACTGAACCGAGAAGCCCACTTTCCTTCACGTGAAAGTGTTCTCCTTGTTTCGACATCAGAATTAAATCGGCGACTTGAGCTTCTTCGATTATTCTTGGACTGATTCTGCCGATTGTCTTTTTTACTTCGGCCTGTATACCATATTTCTGGCAGCGCTCTCGAAATTCTTTTAAGATAAAATCCGCCTTTTCATTAAGAGATTTTTCGATGGCATCAAAGAAACCTTCGTAAGGCGGCATTCCGACCGAACCGGAAATATCAGTAAGTATCGGCCCCTGAATCAAATTCACATCAATAACGTAAAGGCCTGTTAAAGCAGCGGAAAGTTTTCTGGCGATATAAATTCCATATTCCAACGCCGTAAGGCTATTGTCGGAACCATCAGTAGGAATGAGAATTTTTTTTATCATGATGACTCTTCCATAAAATCAAAGACGTGATTACTTTTGCTTTTTATCGAAGTGTTTTAAATCCTGGAGCAAATCAGCCACATCTTTTTCTTCCCAAACATCCGAAACGCCATTATCTTCACTATCCGCACTCTGCGGATTGGAGCTATCTTCATTAAAAACAAGAAATTTTCCCACAAAATTTCCATTTTTATAGGTAGCCTTTTCTTTTATCTTTCCGTTTTTGAAATACGCAAAATATTCGCCTTCCCTTTTGTCGTTTTTGAAATATCCTTTTTCTTTAATTTGGCCGGTTTTATAGTAACAAATATACTCGCCATCAAACTTGCCGTTTTTGAAATTTTCCTGTTGTTTTAATTGCCCGGTTTTATAATAAATTTGATATTTGCCGTCGAGCTTGCCATTTTTATAATTTTCCTGCTCTCTGATATGACCATTGTCATAATAAGAAATATATTCACCTTCCATACGGCCATTAATAAAAGTCGCCTTTTCTCTAATATGTCCATCATGATAATAAATTACCGCCGAACCATTTTTTTTGCCGCGGACAAAATTAATGTGCGCCAGTATCTGACCGCTGTGGTAGTAAGAAAAATATTCGCCTTCTGTTTTGCCTTCCAGAATATATTTTTTTTCTTTTACAGTTCCATCGGGGAAAAGCATCTTTTTTTCAACGGGAATGGAATTTATTGCGGCCATAAAAATAAAATCCCTTTTAAGGTTCTAATTTTATTCAAATAATTTAATGTTTGAAGACAATCTTATAACTACTTTGTTTCGGAGACGCCCTATAAAAAGGCCTGTTATTTTCAGGTTATCAAGTCATTGCTTTTTTTAAACAATCGTTTATGATAATGCAACTAAAAAGAATTTATTTATTAATAAATTTAGTTTTATATTTTTCAGAATAAAGTTATTAGAGCTCAATAATTGGATATATTGTTTTCCAAAATAGCTTGCAGATGATGGTAAAGATTATAAATCATGATAACTCCTAATTTAGATACAACGAGAATAGCCATTATTGGTCCTGGCCGGCTAGGCACATCTTTTGCGTATAAATTTGGCCGTGACAACAAACGAGTTGCTATTTACTACCATGATTCGGAAGTTTGTAAAGCAATAAATAGAGATCACTTAAATCCTCTGCACTTAACCGAGGATTTATCTAAACGTTTGGGTGGAATGCAAAACGTTCCCCGCTTGTCGCCCAACGTACAAGCTACAAACGACCTGGAACATATCGTCGAAAATAACGATTTTATTGTTCTGGCCATAACAATGAACCGCCTGCCGGAATTTCTCAATTATCTCAAACCCATGATTGATAAAAAGGCAGGAGATACCTGCCTTATTTCTCCGATAAAAGGCTTGATTTCCGATGAAATTTCTAAAGAATTGATAACACCTTCGCAACTCATCAACAATAATTTATACAATTTAAAACACAAGTATCAGCTTGGATGCATAGGCGGACCGTTTTTTGATATGGATATTGCGCTGGGCAATCCTGTTTGTCTGACAGTGGCCGGTAAAAAACGCGTTGCCAATATTATCAGGGAAGATTTACTTAAATTTAACCGCAAGGAAATGAATTCATATTATAATTTTGACATTGTCGGAGTGGAAGCTTGCGGCGCTTTAAAAAATATTGTGGCGAATATCAAGGGCATGGCAGATTCTCTGCAACTGGGCGATTCAATCCCCGGCACCATATTTGCCCGTTCCGGCGTGGAAATTCGGTCGCTGTCCCGTCTTTTGGGAGGAAGTTTTCAGGCTTTTCACAGTCAAGCAGGCGTGGGCGATATGTATGTGACTGTTTCATCGCTGGCCAGCAAAAATTATCGTTATGGAAAATATTTTTATGAACTATATACTGGTAATCCCATCGAAACCAATTTGCGCGTACTGGAAAAGATTGATGGAACTCCCGAAGGCCCCAACACGGTCAGAAACGTTCATAAATATCTGGAAAAGAAAAATATGTACAGCCCGCTATTTTCCTGCGCGTACAGGATATTTAATGAAGCGGGCGAGAAAAACGCCATAAAAGATATGATAATTCATGCCTGTCAATATGATAAGAGAAATAAAGAATATATAGACCCTCTGTCCAGATTCATGTACCGCATTCTGCCTGATTACTGGTATCGCCGCGATAAAAGTATCTTCGACTAAAATATACTTAAAGCTTCTTTAAAAACGTCAATACCACAGCGTTTACCTCATCGGCTTCCTTCCCCCGTAATATACCGTGGTGATTGGCATAAACTCGTATAAGCTGCTTTTCCTTTGTGCCGAGTTTTTTAAATATTTCCTCTCCGCTTGCTGGATCTACTACAGGGTCGCCTGAAGCATGTATGATAAGCGTCGGATCCGTCACCCCTCCCAGACGATTTTCAACAAACTTCATCAGCTTATTCAGTTCATATCCGCCGCTCACGGGATTTCGGAGATAGTTTATCTGCGGATATTCCGGATCATTTTTGACGAATTCCATTTTCCATTTATCTATTTTAATTTTAGTGAGTAATTTATTCCACGCGACAATAACAGGCGCAAACTTTGAAGCGACGCTCATTAGTTTGAGAGGAGCGTTGATTGAAATAACTCCGGCAAACCTGCCGGGTTTATTGGCAGCTTGTAGCAGGGCAATTCCTCCACCCATTGAAAAGCCGGCAATGGAAAATGTTTTAACACTGCTTTTCATGATGATATAAGCCCTGTTTGCGGAATCGTACCATTTTCCCCAATTTTGGATTGCAAGATCCTCAGGAGCTGTGCCATGCCCCAGCAACCGGACGCCGTAAACATTATAACCATTCTTATACAGGTAATCCGCCAACGGTCTGATTTCTTCCGGCGCCGCCATATATCCGTGAACGAGAAGAATTCCCTTTCTGCTGAAAAAATGCTTCAAAAAGAAAGGTTCCCCGATGTTTTTAGGTTTGCTCTCGTTTTCTATGTAATACTGCTTATAATCCTTATCGAAAAGCATCTTATCCAACTTGACAAAGAGATTTCTTATCTTCCATCTGATAACAAATCCCGGAAGGAACATCAGCCAATCCATTGTACTGGTGAGACCCCTGAGAGGCTCTATTTCGTTTTTGAGAACTTCAATGATATTATCTCTCCTGATAGTATGAAAATCGAACTTCCTGCTGAATCGTACTCTATTTTTAGTTATTATACCGTCCTTCAGGGTAATGAGGTTACCGGATACGGCTTCCTTTATAAAATTTTCGTATTTTTCATGATAATCATCAGTAAGAAGATAAAACTGTTTTTTGTAAAGGGATGTGTGGCAGTTGGACATGCCGATTCCACGCAAATATTCAATGGCAAGAAAAACGCGGTTTTTGAAATTGTCTTCGCTGATACAGTTCTTCCAGTATTTTGTCAGAATATAAGAAAACAAATGGTCATGATTAACAGTCGTCATGCCGTATATGGCATTCATATAATCAGCCATCATGTTGACGCATATTTTTCTGAAAGGAATGAATTTTTTAAAATTATCGCTATCCAGATAAGGATTATCATCAGCCAGCATCTTGTTTAGCGCTTTGTTGGGAGTGATATAATTTTTTACCGGTATCGGCTTACCGAAGTTAATATCAATATCCACCTTTCCCAATATCATGTTACCCTCAACTTCTAACTCCTCCTGAAAACGTGTTGAAATATTGTTAATAAATCTGCCGGCAAGTTTGCTGAGTTCGTTCTCCTGCGCTCGGACAGGATAATAGGTGATATTTACCGGAATAATATAAGTTTCCTTATTTATAATATTTTCTACATCCGTAAGATCAAAACCGAAATGCGCCGCCATCCTGGCAGTGGTTGAATTATCGCCCCGCAAGTGGAAGGTTCGCAATTTTGCACGTATAAACTGGGCCAGCAAAGCGATCTGCGCCGCCCCGGAATGAGGCGGCCTTCGGATACCTGAATTGTAAACAATATACTTGCCTTTCTCGATAATCTTCTTATCCTTTATTATCTGGCCTTCCGGAAAAATAATAACAGGATGACTGTCTGTAAGAAGCGCGTTGATAAAGATTTTGTCCCTGTTCGGATCGGCGGTGGAAATGGCGCCCACATTATCCATAAATTCTCCCATTCTGCCGCTGAAAAAAGATTTGTCTGCCAGAGAAACGGGATATTTTTTTATGTTCTTTTTGATGATATACGGCATTAAAATTGTTTCTATGCGCGTAAAGTGATTAATGACGTACAAAACAGGATGATCAGGCACATTTTCAAGCCCATGCAGACGTAAGTCCATGCCGGACGCCTTAATCAAGGTATCAAGCGCTGCTTCTATAATATTAATAAAATCGTTTGATATCTTCATTGTTTTCCGTCTTCTTTTTTTACTTTTAGTTTTACATCCGCCGCCACTCTTTTTAATATGTCCGGATTATTGGTAAAAATCCCACTGACTCCCATTTTTAAAAATCGCTTCATATTCTCTGCGTCATTCACAGTGTAAATATTTACGGGAATATTATTTAATTTAATATTTGCAAGCCACTTTTTGTTAAAATCCTTGGTGGAACAGTTAAAGGCATCAACTCCCGTTAACTCCATTATATTCGAAGGCAATTTAGAATCATAAATATTTTTTTCAAACAACACGGCGGCGGTCACGATATTGTCTATCTGCTTGAGATGCATAAGGGCGCGCGGATCAAAACTGGAAAACACGACATGTTCCCGCATGCCGCTTTGTTCGACAATCTTCAGACATTTTTCTTCAATGCCTCCGAAAAACATTTTACTAACCGCTTCCGTTTTGATTTCAATATTTACCGCAATTTTATTTTTGCAGATGTCCAAAACTTCAGCCAGAGTTGGTATTCTTGTGTTTGTAAAATTTTTATTAAACCAGCTTCCGGCATCCATTTTTTTTAATGAAGCAAGGGTATGATCGGCAATTCTTCCACGGCTGTCAGTGCAGCGTGAAATTTTTTCGTCATGAAAGACAACAACTTCTTTATCCGAGGTAAGCTGCACGTCAAGCTCGATCATATCCGCGCCCATGGCAATAGCCCCCTCAAACGAAGGAAGAGTGTTTTCGGGATAATAGGCCGACGCTCCGCGATGAGCGATGATGGTAAAATCATCGCCCACAAGGGGGTTATACTTGAATAAATGATATGGCTTGCCCATATTGATTATCTTATAATTTTATCACGATATACATTTCAGGTATCGCGTCAATTATTTTGTCTTTTTTTCGCATCATTAATCACTATTTGCTATGAGTTTACTTTTTAAAACATTCACTACAACCTGCTGATAGTTCTGCCTGATGCTGCTTTAGACATCTCACAATCCGTCCCTGACCGGGTTTTATATCTTTACAAATTTTTTCCACATCGGGTTTACATTCTTTTTCACATTCCTTCACTTTTTCATTGGCTGCGGCAATACGCTCCTTGCAAGCAGGAGATAATTCGGCTTCATGCTGCTTCATGCATTGTACCATGTTGCCATGAACCGGCCCTACATCCTTGCAGAATTTTTCGGCATCGGCCTTGCAGGCGCCTTTTTCTTCCCGCTCCTGAGAAAAAACAGGTGACGAAATTAAACAAAATATGGCTGCCACAACTAACATCCATCTTAATGTTTTCATAAATCCTCCTTTGTTAAAAATTTATATCGATATTTTCATGACCTTAATTGCTACGGCAACATCATCATTTCTGTCATTACCCTCTCATTCAATATTTTTATATTTTTAACACATTTAATTTTATAGTTCTTCAATTATTTTATTATTTACAAATTTGACCGAAAGAGTTACTAATTTTATAATATTAATCGATGTCTTTTTATATAATACGAATTGGTCAGGAGGGTAACATGAAAGTATTGGGCATTATGGGAAGTCCACGAATTGGCGGTAACAGCGATATTCTCCTTGATGATGCTCTGGCTGGCGCCGAAAAGACGGGAGCGGAAGTGGAAAAAATTATCCTGGACAAAAAGAAAATCTCCGGTTGCAAAGACTGCGAGAAGTGCAACGAAACCGGTCTTTGCGTCATTAAAGACGATATGCCTGAAATCCACAAAAAGATACTGGAAACGGACGCTATAATCCACAGTATACCGGTTTACTTCTGGTCTATGACCGCGCAGATGAAAGCTTACCTGGACAGGTGGTGCGCCCTGTTTGATGCCAACTGGAACTGGCAGAAAGCTTACTATCCCAAAATGAAAGGCAAACGCATCGGGCTCATCACAGTTTGTGGAGATCCGAATGTGCACACGGCTGAACCTATCGTGCACAGCTTTAAATCGACAGTGGAAATGACAAAAATGCACTGGCTTGGAGCTGTAATGGCCTCCGCGGGTGGCAAGGGAGACATCATCAAAGACGAAAAGGCCAGAAAACAGGCCTTTGAACTGGGAAGGAAAGCGGCAACACCCTGATTTCTCCTCTTGGCATCAAATCAAGTCTCTTCTTAATTATTGCCTGCATCCATTACTATTGGGTTGTGAGCAATTATTAGAAATACGTCTTAACATTTTACTTAACGCTTTCGTTTCTGCATATAGGAGCAATAGAAACAGCTCTGCCCATTACTTCTACTTGAGATAGCAGCCTTCCATTCGTGACCTTTCGAACATAGCCACCATATTTGATTGTGAGAATTTGCTGTTACGTCTCTCGGCGTCAGGCTTCCATTCTTTGTAGGATGCCATTCCTTTGCCAGCGAGGGATTCACTGTTTGCAGACTGTTTTCATCTTTGACTTTTTTGTCAGAATTTACTGCTATGTTTCTCGGCGCCAGGCTTTCATTCTTCACAGGAAGCGATTCTGTTACCCCAGTTGGAATTTCTGTTTTCAGACTGTTTTCATCTTTGACTTTTTTGTCAGAACAATAGGGACAACCACTCCCCTGGTTCCTTTCACTAACTGTCGCCGGCCATGCATGACCCTTTGAGCACAGCCACCATACTTTTCTATTGGAGCCTACTGATACATCGCATGGCGTCAGGCTCCCGTTTTTTGTAGGATGCCATTCCCTTGCTATGTTGGAATTGCAAACCTGAAGACTATATTTTATAGTAGATTTGCTTTGCATAATAGCACTCTATTCAAGATTACTTTCATGACCAAAATATCACGATTTACATTTGAAATCTACTGAAACAATGAAATCATTCAGTTCAACGCCTTTTTTCAGGGCTGTTCAAAAATGCTCAGATGCAAGGCCCCTGAGTCCTGAGGAATGAGACGTATTTTTGCATACATCGCAATGACGAAGGATGAAGCGCAACGCCGCAGATGGGCGTTTTGTAAAGCCTTCGGCTTTTTCCGGCAAGGAATGTATCCAATCATAATTGCGCCTACCTGCGGCAATGCGCCCCCGGTCAACAACCCTGACTATCAATGAGCTTCGTCCCAGTTCTTTCCCGCCGCAATCTCCACTTTCAACGGCACTTTGAGTTTTATGACCTCTTCCATTTCCTTTTTGACAAGTTTCATGACTGCTTCTTTTTCCTTTGCAGGCGCTTCGACGACCAGTTCATCATGCACCTGCATGATCAGCCTGGCGGAAAGATTCTTTTTCTTAAGCAGGTGATCGATGTTTACCATCGCCACTTTAATCAAATCGGCGGCAGTGCCCTGAATAGGAGTATTGATCGCCATGCGTTCGGCGAACTGACGCACGGAGGGAATCTTGCTTTTCAATTCCGGCAGATAGCGCCGGCGATTCAGCAGTGTGTAGACAAAACCATCGCGGCGCGCGCCTTCCAGGATTCCATCAAGATAAATGCGCACCTTTTTATAGCGCTTAAAATATCCATCAATATATTCCTGTGCCATTTTCATGGAAACGCCAAGTTCCTTTGCCAGACCGAAAGCGCTCATTCCATAGAGAATACCGAAGTTGATGACTTTGGCCTGACGGCGCATATCGGCATTAACCATCTGAGGAAAAACTCCGAAAACATCCGATGCCGTACGGCTGTGAATATCTTCATTGGAGGAAAAAGCCTCAAGCAGCGTTTCATCTCCCGACAGATGCGCCAGCACACGAAGCTCGATTTGCGAATAGTCCGCGGAGATCAAAAGCCAGTCCGGGTCGGCTATAAAGGCCTGACGGATTCTTTTGCCTTCCAATGTACGAATTGGAATATTCTGTAAATTGGGATTACTGCTGGACAGCCGGCCCGTAGCCGTTACTGTCTGGTTATAGGATGTGTGAATTCTACCGGTTTGCGGATTAATCAATGCAGGCAGCGCATCCACATAAGTTGACTTGAGTTTGGACAAAGAGCGGTAGGCCAGAATCTCAGCGGGTAATTCATGGCTGCGGGCAAGTTCAGTTAAAACATCGACATCGGTTGAATATCCCTCTTTTGTTTTCTTTCCGGCAGGCAGTTTGAGTTTTTCAAAAAGTATCGTCTGCAATTGCTTGGGCGAATTGATATTAAATTTTTCACCGGCCAGATGAAATATTTTCCCTTCCGAGAGAGACAGTAATTGGCCTAATTCCGTTGACATTTGCTTTAAAAGAGAAGTGTCCACCAGTACGCCCTTCTTTTCCATATCGGCAAGAACATACAGAAGCGGCATCTCCACCTTACGGTAAAGATCAATGGCGTCTATTTTCTTTAACTGCTCTTCAATAACCGGAGCAAGAGCAAATATCGCGTCGGCGCGCTGTCCCTCGCAGCCAGCCATCCTATCAACCGGCACTAAAGCCATTGGATAAGTCTTGCCTTTTCCGCCCGCCACATCGTTTAGCGTAGGAACCTGCTGGTGTAAATATTCCCAGGATAATTCGGCAAGTTCATAAGAATTTTTGGCAGGATTCAGCAAATATGCCGCTAACTGCAAATCTTCGCCGGACTGCACTTCAAGGTTCTCCATATGAACAAGCGCTGTTTTCAGATCATAAACATATTTTCTTATTTCGGCATTTTTCAACACAGGGGCAAGTGCGGCAAGTGCTTCTTTCACCGGTAACTGCTCTTGATCGTTTGTATGTCCCAGCGGCAGATAAAACAAGTCGTCGTCAGCGCTCAAAGCCATCCCGATTAATTCCTGCGGGGGATTTTTCTCCCAGACAATTTCACAGGCGATCTTCGCACTGCCATGCAGCTTTGCGGCTAGTCCGGACAGGGCGGCGCTGTCTGCGACAACTTTACAGTCTTTAACAGGCCTGAGAGTGTCTGTCTTAATCTGCTGCAGAAGCGAAGAAAATTCAAATTCACTAAAAAGCCCGGCAAGGGATTCTTTATCCGACTCTTTACGCGCGGCGTCCTGTAGATTAAAATCAATTTCAATATCTTTACGAATCAGCGCCAGTTGGCGGCTGAGCCTGGCCTGCTCGGCGTATTGCCGAAAACTTTCGCGCAATTTCACATTACGCAGATTCGCCGCGTTTTCAATAATCGTTTCCACAGTACCATATTCTTCGATGAGTCTCTGCGCCGTTTTCGGGCCTATGCCCGGCACTCCCGGAATGTTATCGGAGGTATCACCCATCAGTCCCAGAATTTCCACAACCTTGTCCGGCCCCACTCCGAATTTTTCTTTCACGGCCGCCGCGTCATAGGTCTTATCTTTCATCGTATCGACCATCGTGACCTGCTCATCAATCATCTGCATTAAATCCTTATCGCCGGAAATAATAGCGGTGCGCAATCCTTTTTTACTCGCTTGAATAGCGAGCGTCCCGATCAGATCATCTGCTTCAATACCCTGTTTTTCCAGAATGCAAATGGAAAATCCGCGGACAACGTCTTTAATAAACGGAATCTGCGGGATCAGGTCATCGGGCATTGGTTTTCGCGTCGCTTTATAATCTTCAAATTCTCCATGGCGCGTTGTCGGCCCCCTGAGATCAAAAGTCACCACAATATAGTCCGGTTCCAGATCACGCAGCAGCTTCATGAGCATGTTCGTAAAGCCGTAAATGGCGTTGGTGGGAAAACCTTTGGAGTTGGTTAAAAGAGGTATCGCGTAGAAGGCGCGATAAATATAATTACTGCCGTCAACAATAGCTAACAGTGGTGTTTTGTTTTTTTCTGCCATAAGTCATCACTTTTATGAGATTTGCAAATTTTATACGTCAAAAGAAGCGTTTATTTTGAAAGTGTTCATCGCTTTCATATCCAGGATATCCATCACGCCGGTTTTTTCTTTCAATTCTTTAAGAAATGCTTTCAGCTCTTTAGTTGTCGCGACGCTAACTGTAAACCAGATGTTGTATTCATTATCGCGCCGGTAATTATGCGTGACATTTTTATTGGCATTCACGATTGCGACGAAGCCATCTATTTTTTCTTCCGGCACGCGCACGGCGCAGAGAGTGCTGACACGGCCAAGCTTCGCGCTATCAAATACGGCACCGATACGGCGGATGATTCCTTCTTCTTTCATCTTCCTGATACGGCTGATAGTCTCATCCTCACTGATGCCGCAACGATTGCCGACAATTAAAAACGGCTGCTCCTCCAGCGGGAATTCCCTTTGCAGAATATTTAATATTTTTTTATCAATCTCATCCATAGTTTTTAATATATCTTTTTTTTCAGACTGTTCAAAAATGCTCATATGCAAGGCGCGCGAGTCCTGAGGAATGAGACGTATTTTTTCATACGTCGCAATGACAAAGGACGAAGCGCAACGCCGCAGATGGGCGTTTTTCAACAGTCTCTTTTAGGCTGATAGAGACAAAGCGGCTCCTCAGCAAGATAATCTCCTGTCGCTTCATACGCGCGTGCCCGGCAACCTCCGCAAACCTTTATAAACTCGCAGTGTCCGCATTTGCCGCCGTACTTGCCGTAATTGCGCAAATTGCGAAACACTTTCGAATTTTCCCATATATCTGCAAAAGTTTGTTTCTTCACATTGCCGCAATTCAGTTCCAGATAACCGCAGGGCTGCACTTGGCCGACATGGGAAATAAAGCAAAATGTTATCCCGCCCAGACATCCTCTTGTCGATTCATGGAAGTGACCTTGCACTTTTTTCTTCTGAGCCTCTGATTTGTCCCTATTCTGATGCATGATGCGGAAATAATGAGGTGCGCAAGTGGCTTTGAGTTGAATTTCACGATTTAAGCTCTCCCGATGAAACCACATCAGAGTCTCTTCATAATCAGCTGCTGTTATTGCCTGACCGGCAAGCTCCTTTCCACGGCCAGTAGGCACGAGCAGAAAGATATGATGCGCCGTAGCCCCCATTATTTTAGCTAATTCCAGAATATCTTTAATCTGTTTGAGATTCACTGAGGTGATTGTAGTATTGATTTGAAATTCCATCCCTTCATCTTTGAGCGCGGCAATTCCCGCCATCGCTCCGGCAAACGCGCCTTTCTCCTGACGAAAAGCATCATGGCTTTGCGCATCCTTGCCGTCAATGCTGATGCTGACTCTTTTAATACCGCTTCGAATCATTTTCTTCACAACAGCAGGAGTAACTAAGGTGCCATTTGTCGCCATGACCATGCGCAAACCCTTGTTTGTCCCGTAGGTGGCAATTTCAAAAATATCCGGCCGCAAAAGCGGCTCGCCGCCGGTAAGAATAATCACCGGCGAGGATACGGCGGCAATGTCATCAATAAGGCTAAAGCATTTTTTTGTGGAAAGTTCTCCTGCATAAGGTCCACCGTTGGCCGCTGCCCTGCAATGAGTGCAGTTTAGATTGCAATTGCGCGTCACTTCCCACGCGATCATGCGGACTTTATTATCAGGATCAATCGTCATAATTGTTATAATTTATTTGTTCAGCAGTTTTGCGACTTGCGGTGCGAAATAGGTAATAATGATATCCGCACCGGCGCGTTTGATTGCCGTCAGCGATTCCAGCATGGCTTTTTCTTCATCAAGCCAGCCAAGTTGCGCGGCGGCTTTTATCATCGAATATTCGCCGCTGACATTATACGCCGCCACAGGCAAATCAAATTCCTGTTTGGCGCGGCAGATAATATCCAGATAAGCCAGCGCCGGTTTCACCATGATGATATCCGCGCCTTCACCGACATCCAGCGACATTTCCCTTATTGCTTCGTCTGCATTAGCCGGATCCATCTGATAAGCTTTTCTGTCGCCAAACTGCGGCGCGCTCTGGGCGGCTTCACGGAAAGGCCCGTAAAAAGACGAGGCGTATTTTGCCGCATAAGCCATGACGGGTATATCTTCAAACGCGTTTTCGTCAAGCGCCTCGCGGATTGCTGCTATCTGCCCGTCCATCATTGCCGACGGCGCCACCATATCGGCTCCGGCGCGCGCCTGTGATAAGGCCGTTTCTGCCAGAACCTCC
>Ga0074045_10000515_pt1 | contig 37493 bp, 23 predicted proteins | sample BogForMeECP23OM2_FD_94442 | JGI IMG/M metagenome (GOLD analysis project Ga0074045, IMG submission 94442) | Bog forest soil microbial communities from Calvert Island, British Columbia, Canada - Bog Forest MetaG ECP23OM2 | ecosystem: Environmental > Terrestrial > Soil > Wetlands ...
GCAACGAAATGGCACTGACCAACGTAACTTTCAGAGACGCTGTTCCAATCGAACAGCTAGGTTCTTACCATTCTATCGCTGATTGTGGATTGGTTTCTTTGCGTAATTTGCCCATATTCGAGGGCGCTCGGCCGTCGAAGATCTTTCCCTTGCTGGCCGCGGGCAAACCGTTGATTTATTGCGGAAGCGGAGAGGGTGCGCGGTTAATTCAAGCAGCCAACGCGGGTGTTATCGTTCCAGGCGAAAATCCGGAAGCCTTGGCTGGTGCGATTCCCCCACTTTTGCGAGACCAAGATTTGGTTAAGCGCCTTGGAGCGAACGGAAGAACCTTTGTGAAGGAGCATCACGAGTGGCGCACTCTCATCGCAGGGTGGATTAGCAAACTGCACTCTGATGCCTCCGACTTATCCCTTACAAGAAAGGGTTTAGAAGCACACGCGTTGAAACAATGAAAATCGTGCCCCTCTGGAGGAGGCCATGGCCGTAACACAAATTCAATTTCTGCCTTTCCATCGAGCCTCGATCGACGAACAGGATATCGAGTCCGTCGTTCGGGTATTGCGCAGTGGTTGGCTTACAACCGGTAGTGAGGTGCGACAATTTGAAGGAGCATTTGCTCGATACGTAGGCGCCCGCAATGCTGTGGCGCTGAGCTCCTGCACGGCTGCACTTCATCTGGCGTTGGCGGCGATTGGTCTTCAAGAGGGTGACGAGGTCATCTTGCCGACCATGACCTTCTCTTCGACCAGTGAAGTGGTCCTGTATTTTAAAGCCAGACCAATACTGGTGGACTGCCAAGCAAATTCTTTTCAAGCGGACCCCATGGCCATGGAGCGCGCCATCACCTCTCGGACCCGAGCGATCATTGTGGTGCACTTCGCGGGCATTCCTGCAGACATTGAGACGATCCTCGATATTGCGCGGCGGCACAAGCTCATCGTCATTGAAGACGCAGCCCACGCGTTGCCGACGCGCTACAAAGGCAAGATGATAGGAACGTTTGGGGACATTACCTGCTTTTCGTTCTATGCCACCAAGACCATCACTACCGGCGAAGGCGGGATGATGACGACCGAAAATGCCGAAGTCGCGGATCGCGTGCGCATGCTCAGCATGCACGGGATTAGCAAGGATGCTTACAAGCGCTACACGGCAGAGGGTTCGTGGCGATATGAGATTCTTGACGTCGGCTATAAGTACAACATGACCGATATTCAGGCTGCACTGGGGCTCGCCCAATTGGCCAAATCCGATGTTCTCCGGGCAAAGCGCGATCGAGTGGCCGGAGTTTATACAGCGGCACTTTCTTCTTTGGACGCGTACGAAACTCCAGCCGTTCCTGTCGATGTCCAGCACGCATGGCATCTGTATGTCCTTAAGGTGAATCCGGACGCTCTGTCAATCTCCCGTGACCGAGTGATCGAAGAACTGAAGAAGCGCGGCATCGGAACCTCCGTTCATTTCATTCCGCTGCACACGCATCCTTACTATCAACAGAAGTTGGGTTATCGTACAGGTCAGTTTCCTCACGCCGAAAACCACTTCGAGCATGCCATATCTCTCCCGCTGTTCCCAGGAATGACGAATGATGACACGGAACGTGTCGTTGAAGCGCTTCATGATATAGCGCGGGAGCACCGAGCGTGACGAAATAGGCTAAAGAACTTTGCCGCCGAGAGAGAGTGCCTTGAACGAATCCTTTTACATACGCTTCGGTAAGCGCTGGTTTGATGGTGTGGCTTCAGCCCTCGGCCTCATTGTGCTTTCCCCCTTTCTCGTGGTCACCGCAATCGCTGTGAAGCTGGATAGTCCGGGGCCGGCCTTTTTTTTGCAAACGCGCGTGGGTCAGTTTGGAAAACTGTTCTCGATGTTCAAGTTCCGAAGTATGAAGACGGGAGGCGAGGCCGGTTCGAAGTTAACGCCATCGGCAGACCCGCGCATTACTCGCCTAGGTGCGTGGCTGCGGCGGACGAAAATCGATGAACTCCCTCAGCTTTTCAACGTTGTCTTGGGAGACATGAGTCTTGTAGGGCCGCGGCCCGAGGTACCTGATTTCGTCGCGCATTATACCAAAGCACAACGCGCTGTTCTAAATGCTCGCCCTGGTATCACGGGGCCAAGCGCGAATGTCTACGAAGAAGAATTACTAGCAAGCCAGCAAGACAAGGAATACTTTTACATAACAACAGTACTGCCGGCAAAGCTCGAGATCGATCTCCGTTACTGTGAAAAGATCGCGTTTCTCTCGGACCTAGAAACCCTGTATCAAACTTTTGCCAAACTTTTAACTAGAGTTTACGAACTGTCTAAGCATATCCCGCATTCTTATCGCAAATCCTATCGAGATTCGTACGACTGACAGGAGTAGGCAAAGCGACGTGGTTTGACGATTCGATTCCTCCGAGAGCAGGTCAATGAAGAGCACCTCGAAGAATGTTCATTTCTGGGATGTGGCTCCGCGAATCCTTTCAGACTTTGGGGTTATTCACGTTGCAATGCTTTTGGCTTTTGGAATCTCGACAGCTTATCAGATGCAAGGCGAAGCCTATTCTTCTTATGCCGAAATGGCGGGCGCGTTCCGCAGGTATTACTTTTCATGGTTCATACTCCTTTCGCCGCTTTTCCCTGTTATTTTCTTCCTGAACGGCCTGTACACGCACGTCCGATACTACCCAGACTGGGCGAAGTTAAAGCGCTTCGTACTTGCCGTTCTGTTATCCTTGGTGGTTTTTATTTCCGCTAATTTCTTTCTTCTGCCATCTAAGAATCCTGTAGGCAGGAGCGTCGCTTTCCTATTTACGCTGTTCGCGATTTTCGGCCTCGTTGTCACCCGTGCCGCCAAAGAGTGGCTAATCGGAAGGGAAAGGGCGGAGCAGAAGCATTTGAAGGCCTCTGAGTGCGGGCCCGTGCTGGTCATCGGTGGAGCAGGCTACATCGGATGTTGGCTGGTGAGTCGTCTACTCGAAGAGGGGATGCGCGTAAGGGTGTTGGACAATGCGGTGTATGGCTTAGAGCCGATCCAAAATCTTCTGAAGCATCCGAACTTAGAATATCAGAATGGTGATTGCCGGAATATTCACGACGTAGTGAAAGCCATGCGACGTGTCTCGAGTGTCGTTCATCTTGCCGCTATCGTCGGCGACCCTGCATGTGAGATAGATCGAAACACGACGATCGAAACCAACTACGCGGCCACCAGAATGCTCGTGGAGATAGCAAAAGGAAATGGAGTTGAGCGTTTTCTTTTTGCCTCCAGTTGCAGTGTTTACGGTGCCTCAGACGAACTCATGGATGAAAGTTCGCCCATTAGGCCTGTTTCTTTGTACGGCGAAACCAAAGAAGCATCAGAAAGAGCGCTGCTGGAAGCCGCTGGTGATGGATTTCATCCCGTCCTTATGCGTTTTGCAACTGTTTTTGGACTGTCCAATCGTCCTCGTTTCGATCTAGTAGTAAATCTCCTTTCGGCGAAAGCCTGCCAGGATGGAGTGATCACAATCTACAACGGACAGCAGTGGCGTCCCTTCGTGCATGTGAAGGACCTCGCGGAGGCCATGATTCTGATGCTGGAAGCCCCATTGAGCAGTATCAGTCGACAGATATTTAATGTTGGAAATAATCGGCTGAATTTTACTTTGTCGGAAGTTGCACGAGTGATTCAGAGGGTCTGCCCCGATGCACGTGTGGAATGGGTTGAGAACGCGGATCGCCGAAATTACCGTGTGAAATTCGACAAAATTGAGAAACGTCTCGGTTTTCGTTGCCGGTACACCTTGGAAGATGGGGTCCGTGAGATCAAGGCCGCCCTGGATTCCAGTCAGATCAGCAACTATCGGAACGTCCGTTTCAGCAATCTTTCTTTTCTCAAAGAGTCTGGCGGCGCTCCTGGCAACAAAAATGATATCGACAGCAAAATAATGGCCGCTTTTGCTGAAGGACGCATGCCCCCCGTAATCGAAGAAGCGGCGACCTCGACCTACCCCAAAGCGAAAACCGCCACCAATTGAGGACTGCCTAAATAAGGCTTCGGCCGGGATAGCCACTAGCTCCGTTTTCCGCAGAGCGCAGAGTCAAATAGCAACATAGATTTAAAGCAGCATTAACAATTGCTTTTGCCAATCTCACTAGAATTTTGAGTCAGTCCGAGCTCCGACCAGCCCCGCGTAGCTCAACACCCAGAAGAACGGCAACTAGTTAATCGAGAGTGAGCATGAAAGACTTAAGACTTATCAAGCTGACGTCTTTGTTTCTAATCGTGTCGGGTTTGTTGCCCGGGTTCAGTCAGGGACAGGAGGTGAGGTCTCACTCTCGCGTTGTGCTTCCGGTGAACGAAACATTGCGTATCGGCCTAAAAGGCAGCACCCCTTCGATGGCGCGACCAGAGTTCGAGGCCGGAATTGCCCCCGATAGCCTGCCGATGGAAAACATTGTGCTGGTTCTGCAGAGGTCTCCCCAACAGGAATCCGCTCTACAACAACTCCTTTTCTCTCAGCAGACCAAATCGTCGCCGAATTTTCATAAGTGGCTGACGCCAGCTGAATTTGGCGCACGCTTTGGCCCTTCCGACGCGGATTTAAAAGCGCTTACCGACTGGCTCGCCTCGCATGGCTTCAGGGTACAGCCAGTATCGGGCGGGCGGACGGTCATGGTGGTTTCTGGGACCGCAGGGCAAGTGAAGAGCGCGTTCCACACAGAGATTCATAAGTACATGGTCAAGGGGCAAGAACATTGGGCCAATAGTAAGGATGTCGAGATTCCCTTGGCCCTCGCGCCCGTGGTTCAGGGCATTCTTTCGCTGAATGATTTTTCGCGCAGGCACACCACTCCCACGGTCTCGAACCTTCGAAAATCATCAAGAGGGGGAACCCCGGACGTCACGCTCCCGGGTTGTAGGCCCACGGGAGGGAGTTGTTATGCGCTGGGCCCCGGCGATTTTGTCACCATTTACGATGTCGCGCCTCTTTACGCAGCCGGTATTGACGGCACCGGGGAGACCATTGCCATCGCCAGTTCCACCAACATTTATCTTCGTGACACGCAGAGTTTTCGCCAGATCTTCAACTTGCCAGCCAACGACCCAAACGTAATTGTAATTGGCCCGGACCCGGGAGCGGTGCCGGCGGATGAGCGCTTCGCGAATCTCCAGGTTCAATGGGCAGGTGCGATTGCTAAGAATGCCACGATCGATTTGCTAGTGACGCAGTCCACTTCAGCAACTGAAGGCGCGAACCTGTCTGCCATTACTGCGGTCAATTCAAACATCGCGCCGATCCTGACCTTAAGTTACACGCAGTGCGAGGGGAACGCCGGCTCAGATGGATCTTTATTCTATTCGGTTTTGTGGGAACAAGCTGCCGCACAAGGCATGACCGTTGTCGTTCCCGCGGGTGACACCGGGGCAGTCAACTGTGACAGCCATTTCACAGAGACCGCCGCCACTCAACCGTTGAGCGTCAACGCGATCGCTTCTACTCCGTATAACGTCGCGGTCGGGGGTACGGACTTCAATCAGGTTGGTACATGGTCTCAATACTGGAATACAACGAATGACCCGACAACGCTGTCCTCCGCGAAGGGCTACGTCCCTGAGGAGACATGGAACGATACCTGCGCCGAGAACGGCCCCGATGGCTGCACGAATCCGGATCCGACCGGCAGCGATCTGGTGGCCGGTGGGGGGGGAGTCAGTATCTACAATCCAATCCCGGTTTGGCAGTCGAGTACTGGGCTGCCGATGACGGGAGGCCGCGGCGTGCCGGACATCTCCATGTTTTCCGGTGATGGAAATAACGGGAGTTTTTACCTTTATTGTCAAGGAGATGCTCAAGCGGACCCCACCTGCAATCTCAGTCCTCCATACAATAATATACAGGGTGGGGGCGGCACTGCTACTTCGGCGGCGGTTTTTGCCGCCGTCATGGCGCTGGTCGACCAATACAACCACGGCCCCCAGGGCAATGCCAATTTTGTGCTTTATCCGTTAGCGGCGAATGCTGCTGCCGGCGTTTTCCACGACATCGTCCTCGGGAGCACTTCCGTGGCCTGCGTAGGTGGGGATAACCAGTTCTGTACGAGCCCCGGGCCGGGCTACGGTATTCTTCAGAATTTGGACGGACCCATCTATTCGGCAGGAACTGGATATGATCTAGCCACTGGTCTGGGATCAGTCGACGTGAATAATCTGGTCACGAAGTGGTCTACCATCGGTTTCCAGCCTACCACCACTACGATCATAAGCGTGAATCCTACAGCTCCGGCCCACGGTCAAGCCGTTACTTTCAATATCACAGTGACCTCGCCGTCAGGCACGCCGACGGGCGACGTGGCGCTGATGGTGAACCCGACAGGCGGGGGTTCGCGGTATGCAGCGGACGCATTTACCCTCTCGAACGGTTCGATTAATGCCTCGACCACGAAGCTTCCTGGAGGCACTTACACGATTGTCGCGCATTACGCGGGTGACAACACATTCGCACCCAGCGATTCCGCGCCGTACCCCATTACCGTGACTCCCCAAACGAGCCAGGTCACTCTCTCCATGGAAGACTACTCAAATGGTCCGCTGAACTGCTTCGACTCCGGCCAAACAGAGCAATATGCTTCGATCTATTACCTACTTGTCGTAATTGGGAACCCTGGAGATTTCCGACAACAGCCGAGCGGCTGCTATCCCTTGATTACTTCAACGAATGCTCCGACCGGTACGGTGACCATCACAGACAATGGCGCTCCCTTGGGAACGGGCACCTATGCCGTCAATGGCCGGGGATTTATCGAATTGCCCACGCAACCGGTAAGTATTGGACAACACCAAATCACCGCAACTTATTCGGGAGACACCAGCTACGGACCCAGTAGCGCCGGGACGGGTGCGCCTCCGCAACCTTTTTTCTTCGTAACGATCACTCCGACACAATCGACGACAAGCTTGACAGCGAGCGCGACTCTTGTCGCTATAGGGCAAAAGGTGACGTTAACGGCTACGGTCAGGAACACGGTACAAGGAGTGGCCAGTGCCGCTCCTCCTTCCGGTCCGGTTACCTTCCTGAATAGTGATGGCACGATTCTCGGAACTGCAAATCTGGTACCCAACCCGAACCAGGGAACCTATCTTAGCAGTATCGCCCAGTTCACGTTTGCTCCGACGCAGCAAGTAACAGTCAACGCAACGTATGGCGGGGACGTCAATTACGCTGGCTCAGGTTCTTCTTCGGTGACAATAAACATCGGGAACCCGGACTTCGCCCTCGCGTACTCTCCGGCAACCGTGAACATAGTCTCCGGGCAGCCCGGTACAGCCACGATCTCCGTCACGCCCATTTTGGGCTTCACCGGAACGGTGGCGCTCGCCTGCCCGGCTTCCACGAGTTTGCCGAATGGCATGACGTGCACGATAAGTCCGTCCACCGTTACTCCAGCTGCCGATGGCAAGGCGGTCACCGCCGTTCTTACTCTTAATTCTCAAGCGCCCTCGACGATATCTGCCAGCGCGATACCACCGCGGCAACGTGGCTGGACAGTCGCGCTGGCAAGCAGCAGTGTGGTGTTGTTTGGAGTTCTCGTTTTCTTTGGGGGGCGCCGGCGCAAAGAGTTTGCACTCCTCGCGGTCCTGGTAATGACGGCCTATTGTTGTGGGAGCTGTGCGAACGTGGTCAAGGGCCAGTCTCCTAATTCAACGCTGAGCCTGACCACCACGGCGGTGAAAACCCCGGAAGGAAAACCCGTCACGCTAACAGCCGCAGTCTCCGCAGACCACGTAGTCTCGGGAACCGTCGACTTCTTCGATAATGGGGCACAAATCGCCCAAGGCATCCCTGTGAATGTGGGCCGCGGTGCATTCACTACGAGCAGTTTGACTCTAGGTGCGCACCCCATCACAGCAGCGTACTCTGGTGACAGCAGTACAAATTCTGCCAAAACGAGCACGCCGCTCAACCAGATAATAACGGGAAGCGGGCAATTCCAAATCACCGGAATCTCAGGAAGTTTAACCCACAGTGTCCTGTTGACCTTCAATCTCAATTAAGTCCGCCGTCGCGGTTTGAAATCCGTGTAGCAGTAACTGAAACAAATACACGGGCGGCAGTGGGTGGAGCGGATGCTGCCCACCGAGCTAATTCGTCCGGAGGGCTACCTAGTCCTAGGGAAGTCTTCCTTCATAGGCACGGACTATCGCGAAGGCCTCCGCGTAAGCAAATCCACATTGCATCCCGTGATATTCAGCGAGCAGGCGCAAGCCTTTCTTTGACCATGGATGGGGATAGGGTTGAAGTTCGTTTTCGTACAATGCGAAAGCGTCAATTTTTTTAGCGATTTCTTCCGTGATGTCCACGTAGAAGTTTGCCGGAAATGGCTGTCCGTTCCAGAAGCTTGTATTCGGAACTTCACACCCCAGAATGGAGATAGGCTTTTTCTTCGGTCTCCCGACAATCTTGGCCACTTGCGAAGTCAGCTTGTGATCAAGGTTAAGATCTGTTTCCGTATGGGTGATAATTAGATCGGGCTGGTATCCCAAGCGAAGAACGGAATTGGCCAAATCCGCGATCGGAATCGTGTCGAATTTCTGGTCGGGAAAACCGAGCAGCTTCAGGTCAGCGACACCCAGTAGCTTGCAGGCGGCGATGGCCCCGGGCCTGTTGTCCTGAACCGAACTTCGGGTATCCAGAGTGCCCGTCGAGAGGATAGCGACATTCACATCCCAGCCTCGTTTTACTAGCTTCTGGATCGTGCCGCCAGCCCCGAGCGTTTCATCGTCCGCATGGGACATTAGAATTAGCGCTTCCATTTAATCGCACACAGGCGTATCCACCACGTTACCAGGCTCAGAGCCACGGATTCACCTCGTTCAGATCAGACCACGCCGGTAGCGCCATGGGCCGGGCTTACACCGGATACCCCGCTTCCGAAGAAATTCCCGCGTGGAATTCGAGAAAATGCCGGAAGGACCGCTAATCTCTTGCGAACTGAGATTCATGACCGTGCATCCCGACGGCAGAGTGGCAGAAGTTGCGTCGAGAGTCCACACCACAGTTTCATCCGCGGGGGGTGGAGCGAAGGCGTGCTCGGAGAAGTTCTCGAAAAAGCACAACTGAAACCGCTTTCCGGCATGTTCAAGGCTGAATTGGCTGAACGGCGAAGTCGTTAGCGGCTCGACATGGTGGCCCTTGAGACTAAGTAATTCGTGATAATCGCGGATCATTGCCTGGACAATCTGAATTTGCCGGGGACGATCGGTGGGTCGGGCCGCGTCTCGAACAACACGAGCCGGAACACCAATGGCCAACTTTCCGGCTGGAATCGAACTGATCACGTAAGAATTTGATCCAACAATCGCGCGCCGTCCTATCACACAACCCGCATAGATCGTGCAATACATGCCAACTTGCGAGTAGTCTCCTAGTACCACAGGCGCAAAACGGTTCTCGTACCCGTCCACTACGGAATGCCCCACATTGTGGGTCATAACGATGGAGCGCTGCGTAAGTAAGGTCCGCGTCCCAATCAGAATGGCTCGGCAAATATTGATGTACAGATCGTCACCGAGGTAAGAGTTGTCGCCTACGCACAGCAGGGACCACGGATCTGCGTGCCCGCCGCCTCCGATTCGGATGTTTTGACCGGCCCAGATATCCTCCCCGAGCACGACGGTTCCACCTCGAATGTTGAGATTTCTCCCGAAACTCGTCAACGGCCCGATGCAAAACCGTTCCCTACAATTAATAATTGAATCCTCGTCAAGGTGTGCTTCGGCACCGATCACGATTTGAGGAGCGATCACGACCGTGCGTTCACCGATCTCAACTCCCCCACCTATGTTTGCGCCATGCTGGCGATACAGACCGCACTTCTCGGAGGAGGGCAACTTGCCAAATTCTCTTGGATCGGAGCGCAGTTTCTCGAGGAATGTCGCGTCAACCAGGCCGCTTTTTAGGTCTGAGAACAAACCGGGCAATGTAACTTGATCGAGCGGAACTCCCTTAAGACCCACATGCAGGCCGGCGATCCCTGTTGGTGACGCGGCTTCCGCCATATATTGCTTGACATCTTGCTCTCGGACTAACCCGCGGCCCGCAAACACCGAGGCGGGAATGCCCTGCTGTTCGATAAGTTCCAGAGCCTTCTTACTGAAGGAAGCACCCGCAGGGATGGAAGTCTGGCTCTCGATAGCGACAGGAGCGGGCTCCAAGGTTATTTGCTTTTCCGCCTCGGCTTCCGGAGGCAGGGATGTACCGTTCGTCGTGATATATGCAATCACCGAGCCCACATGTACTTCCTGACCGACCTTCGCGCGGTGCCACACCGTCCCTGCGACCGGCGCCACCATTTCAACCAGCGCCTTGCTGGTTTCCACTTCCGCAAACAACTGCCCTTCCTGCACCTCGTGTCCATCCTTTACGAGCCATGCCGTTAACTTGACGGTGTCGTCGTTTACATTGTCGAGCGGGATGCGGATTTCAGTGGGTTTAGACATGTTGGACGAGATTAACGATGGCTGCAAGAATGGATTGCTCATTCGGCAGAATTTCGTTTTCAAGTACTGCGCACGAGGGAATGGGATGCTGGGGAGGTCCCAGGCGCTTGGCATCATGAATCAGGCCGCGCGATCGCTCGTGGATTTGTGCGATCAATTCGGCCCCCAACGCTGCAAAGTTTGAACCTTCCTCCAACACTAGCAAACGGTGGCTCTGTGCCAATGATTCCATGACCGGAACAGGATTCAACGGGTAGATTTGCGAAGGGCAAATCACTTCCGCGACAATCTCAAACTCCTCGAATGCGGCCGCAATGGCCTCCTCGGCTATCGGAAGCATGCCGCCATAACAGAAAACAGTAACCGCAGGGGGTTGCGTCGGTCGCACCCGAACCGTCGGGAACTTTTCGTCGCTATGTTCCAGGGTAAAGCCCCCTTTCATCGGAACATCAAGCCGAGACCCGTAGTGCAGCTTGTTTTCGATTACGATTACCGGACCATCGATGGTCGCCAGAAGTTCGTCGTAAATCGCGCCAGGGTCACATCGTAGATTTAGAGCCAATACTTTCGTATCCGCTAGTCCCAGAAAATGTTTCTCCAAAGATTGGCTATGCGTGGGTCCGTATCCGCGATGGCCTCCCATTGGCGTCCGCACTACCAGTGGTACGCGGACTTGATCGTTGTACATATACCGGAATTTCGCGGAGTGGTTTATCAACTGGTCCGCTGCCAACGTCAGAAAGTCACCGAACATGATTTCGCAGACAGGCAGAAGTCCTGCCAGGGCCAGTCCGTTGCCAATACCCACGATAGAAGCTTCGCTTATCGGCGTATTACGAACCCGGCCTACGAATTCATCGCTGAGGCCCTTTGTAACCTTAAAAGCACCACCGTATGGCGACTCAATGTCCTCGCCAAGAAGTATAATTCTTGGATCCCGCCGCATGTTCCTTCTCAGAGATTCGCGAATGCTGACAACTGCTCGGTCACCAGAAAGGGCAGGAGCCTGCTTCCATTGAACGGTCGTCGCCATTGGCGAAACGTCTACGGACGACTTCTCGGCATAGGGAGCTTCAAGCGCGTGAGCGACCGCCTGGTCTACCTGGGCTTTGGCGTTTTCGACAAGCGGGGCAGCCGCTTCAGGTTGGGTATTGAGAAATACTTTCAAAGGATCTCTCGCCCAGTATCTGGCGATTTCTTCGGGATTTCGGTCGTCATCACTCTTGGAATGGGCCATTAGCCTGTAAGTATCGATTTGGAACACCAGCGAACGCCGCTGCTGTCTCACATATCTCACACCCTCTTCCGCCTGATCCAAGAGGCTTTCCGGTTCCCACGTCGAACCACGCTTGAATGACAAACCGAATGCCCCGGCACGCGACGCAATATCACCAGCCAGAGTTTGTGTCTGTGGAGTGCTCTGCGCATAGCCATTGTTCTCGACGACGATAAGAAGAGGCAGTTCCCACTTGCTGGCGATATTGAGGGTTTCGTATACCGCACCCTCACCGAAGGTTCCATCGCCGATGAAGACGACCGAAATATTCCCAGTGCCGCGCAACTCTTGCGCAAAGGCCAAACCTGCGGCGACCGGAACGATTCCTCCCTGGATGCCGTTGCTAAAAAACCCCTGGTCAATGTCGCACAGGTGCTGGCTGCCGCCTCGTCCACCGCACACGCCTGTTCTTTTGCCCATGATTTCGGCGATTAGACCTTCGACATTCCCAGTTCTAGCCAGAAAGTGGCCATGACAACGGTGGTTACTGAAAATGAAATCGCCTGGGCATAAATTCTGCGCCACAGCCACGCCGATAAGTTCCTGTCCAATGCACGTGTGAACGGTCCCAAACAATTTACCGTCGGCAAAAAGCTCCAATAATCGCTGCTCTACCTCTCGTATCAAAATCGAAGTAGCATATGTCTGTTGAAGGAGCGACTTAGCCAAGACTTCGTGCATCGGTTACACTTCTCTACCCAATTTATTTTGGAAACGAACACGACAGAACTAAGAGTATGGGAGATTCGCGTTGATTCTTACATTAAAGGGGTGTGAACGTACTGCGAACCGAAGACGCAGCCTAGTGTTAAGTTCAGCTCTCGGTTACCCGGTTCTTTCATCGGCAAATCCAAACTCCACCGATCCGTTTTGCAAGCGCACCGCCGCCGCCCGCGGCGCACCGATTGGAATTCGTACAGTCCGTACAGATGAAAGTAGCTCCGTTTGGCGCCGAACTGGGCAAGCTCGCATAGCTTACCTGTGGTTGGATCACCATGCAGTAGGGAGAGAGTGCCTCGCAGTAGACAGTCAACGCCGTCGAGCTGGGCGTTCCTAGCCCCGAAGCATTCGTATCGCTAATGTGGATTTCGTTGCCGTTCCCGAGGTCGTTTAACATTTTTGCGCCGCTGCCAATGAGGTTGGCGACCAATCGCACCTGACTATTCGTGCAAGTCGGTCCCGGCACCGCGAAGGCTACCGTATTTGATTGCGCGCTCTCATAGTCTTCAACGGAAACATCTATGACATCGCTCATTCCACATAAGCTGATTGCGGTTTGCGACGGACCCACGCCTTGGATTTTTATGTCCCATCGGCTTTGCGTGGAGGCGTTGGCAACGACTGGCTGATTGACACCGAGAATCAATACGTCCCGAAATATGTTGCTACGAATAAAACCGGTTCCATTCCCCCATTGGGGAGAGGAGGTGATCACGATCCCTTTCTGTCCACTGACGAAGCCGTTTTGTAATAAGTTATTTGCCAGATACACATCGGAGATCACGTTGTCATAGGTTTGGCCGGTATAACTACCTTCCATACAGATACCCGAGTTCGCGGCATTCTCCTGTTCCAACCCGATTCCGATAAGACCGGAGTCCACCGTACCGGCTGGGAAATCGAACGCACAACCAGTGCCAGCATAATCAAATTCACTGGCATACTTGCCATAGCCTATGATGTAGGTGAAGCTAGGCATAGAGATCGCGTTTGCATTCATCTGCACCGCTAATTGCGGGCATCGTGACGGTGGACAATTCGCCGTCGGTGGGATAACTACAACTCCTGCGACACCTGCGTGGCCGTTGGCAGCCAGAATGGCTTGTTGCACCCCACTTGTGTTGCAGTCGTATTGTGGATTCGTAACATTAGCAGCGCATCCGTCAACGAAAACCACGTTATAAAATGGATTAGGGGTCGAACCTGGAACGGTGCTCTGACCCGGCACGACGCTTGCGTTCGTGACAGAATCCACGATTGAGTTTCGCAATGCGCCAACAAAAGCTATTATTTCGGACTTACTCTCGCCACCGGAAAAGGTCCCGACTGTGTTTCCCCGATAAGAGAGGCTTGGAAACATGGAATTTCCGGCCGCGCCTGTGGAGCTAGGCCAAGCCTCGGCTATGCAGCCGCTCGCATTCGCCTTACCTTGGAAATTTGAAGAGCATGTTCCCGACGGCCCCCCACTGCCGTTTGCTGCGGATTGTCCTTTACAGAAAGGGGCAAGCAGAACGACGGATAGTGCGCACAAGATAGCGAGTTTCATCTGACGCCTCCGGGATTAGAAAGACAGGTGAACCTTCCTGCGAGCCCGCGCCTACACCTCCCGACCGACGTCCACCTTCGGGCGGGTCCATACGGCATGTGGCTTGCCCGTTTTGATTGGCAAAAGAAAACCTGCATTCCGAATCTCTTCTTCCTCCAGAGGATTGCAATAGACCAGGTAAAGCGGTCCCTTATGCCTTTGTAGGTTCTGCAGGACCATCCTCAGAATGTCCGGTCCAAAGGGATTGAACATAAAGACAACGAGAGGCTTTTCTGGAAACGTGTACTCCACGGCATCTTGTACGAGAATGCTGACGTTCCGCATATTGAGTCTGGCGAGATTCTCCTGGGCTATTTTCGCCAGATGTTCGGAAAATTCCACACCAATCAGTTCGCTAAATCCCAGTTGTGCCGCTAGGATCAGGGCCCGACCTTTTCCGCTTCCAAGATCGACGAAGGTAAACTTAGAAAAATCTTCACGCACCTCGGCCATAGAATTTGCGAAGGTGGAAGGATCGATACCCGCATAGGCTCTCCCGTGTTTACGGTTCGCAGACTTTATGTGGAGTCGAAGAAGGTGGATGATGCCCGCTGTCTCCGCACCGGTCGCCTCGTCAAACGGATGCGGCGGGGGGAAGAATTCGTTCCGAAATCTTCGAACAAGGCGAATCGCGATGTTTGGGCGTTTGGGTCGCGGCTCGGCCTCACCCGAGCGCCATAACTTGGTCATAGCCAACCTTGTTATCATTACATCCTCGTTCTCGGAATCGACAGAACCTATAAACAGAAGCGAAAGCGTTTAAGGTCGGCGCAGGATCCTCTACACGAATCGGAGCCGCATTGCCGCCCCTGAGCAGGGGCACCAAAGTCCAGGAAGTGTAGGAAGACATTGAAAATCTGCGCATGTGCGTTTCTAGGGTTTGGCGATCGCTGCATCCTTAGCGGTTTCCGCCGAGCCCGATGGAAGCAATGGTGTCGGGGGCCTAAGTTCGCCCTTCACCCACTGAAATGAGCCACCCGTTTTTAAAACGGAACTCTTGAGATCCTTGCCCGTCGCGAAATGGACAACTTCCACGTTCTTTGGAGCGGCCTTACCCACATTCGCCATCGCCGCCGTCAACTCCTTCCTCCCGAGCGTGGCTTCGTCGACGAATTCGAGGCGGACTTGCTGAGAAGTCAGCTCTGGCAACCACTTCACCGGATCAAGAGGCGCCGCTTTCGCCAGAAATTCTGGTGTGATGAAATTACGCCTCTCCACCGGCGGTATTAAAGGTGTAGCCGCCAACCAGTTGGGCCAATCCCCCCAAGGGTCGATTATTTCCAGAACCTTAATGCGCGGGTCTGCCGCAGCGGCAAGAATGCCCACGGTGGCCCCAGAGCCGATGCCGAAGACGCCCACTCGAGTGACGTCCACGTCCTTGCGTGAGTCCAGATAGTTGAGAACCATCTGCACGTCATGCGTAGTGCTGCCAAGAGATTCCTGCAATTCACTGATGAACCATTCCTTCATGGGCCGCATCTGGAAGCGATCCTCGGTAAGGGCCGGCACGAACCCGATGGCCGCGAAACCGCCGCTAGTTGCGCGCTGGCACCAACCGTCATTCATGAAGAGCACCTTGCTCGCCGTTTCCCAGCTGTACAGGTACACAATCACCGGCGGGTTTTCAACGCCGACGGGTTTGATGATGTAAAGATCAATAGGATCCCGATCGCGCCATACTACTTGCCAGCGCTCCCGAGTATATGTGTCCATCTTGTCAATCTCTCCCGGCGTCGGTGGGAGCATCTTCAGTTCGCTCTTATCCAGAGTCAGTACCGTCCAGTTTTCGACGGTTCTTGGGAGATTGATGTTCCCGGCCTCGGACGGTCCACGCACGGAGGAGTCCACCTTTGATGACTTCTCCGGCACGACGGGTTCCTGCGCCGACAACGGTACCCGCAAACCGCCTGTTAGGAACAGCAAACCCAGCATCGCTTTCGCTCGGAAATCTTTCTTTAACGCCATGAATCCATCTCCCCAGAATCGATCTTACACATAAGAAACCGGCAGGCGACTCTAAAGAGTCGCCCGCCGGGCTGTTGTTGATTCGACGATCAAACTAGTTGACTTGGCCGGTCTGGCCGAGGAAGGCACCACCGGCTTCGCCGCAGAAGCCTAGCGCGGGCGCAGCTGCGCCCTGATAGTCAGCTGCGAAGTCCTGGTCGCCCTTGATGGTGAAGACTCCACCACCAACATCCGAGCCCATATCCACGCCGGTGAAGTTGTTGCTGAACGCTATGCCGTAGGGACTTCCGGGTGCGCACATCGTTCCGTTAACCGGATTGAAGGCATTGGCCGGGTTGCCCTGCGCGCCCCAAGAGGCGCCGCGGTGGATCCGGAACACATACAGGTTAGCAGCTTCTTCGAAGTCGAAAAACTTTGTTGCCGAGTTGGTTAGCATATAGGCATAGATTTTCCCGAGCGGGGTGGAAGGGCTCGGAGCAACTATCTGCACCCCACCGTCCGCGACCATGCGCACGATCGTCCACAACGGATAGGAGCCGTCATCGAGGTGCGTGAATGGGATTGTTGGGCAGGGCAGTTGGGAAAACGCGGTGGTTCCGCAGGTCGGGAAGTTCAGTGGACCTTGTGGATTGTCAAAAACCGTGTTGAAAAGCGGGTCAACGCCGTTCACGGTGAGGTAGTGTCCTGTCGGCTTGGTTGGGCAAGTGGTCACACCGGACACTTGTGCTGAGACGGGACTTTGTCCCACAACGGTTGCAGTGCAGGAGGCATTGGCCAATGGCAGAAAGTTGCCGTAGCTCCAGAACGCGTAGCCAATACGGTTAGGAAGTACCGTCGTAATATGATTTCCTACCGGACCCCCTACTGCCAGTCCGTTGACGGCCTTGACCATTTCGCCGGTACCGATGGCGCGGTAACGTATGCTGCCATTGGCGGCGTTCTGGAAGTCAATCGGGTTGTAAACCGCCGCGTTCGCTGCGTAAATGCCGTCTTCCTGAGAGGCTTGGATGGCATGCGTCAGGATCCCGGTGAATTCAAAGGTGTTGTAGGTGCCGGAAAGGGGCTCGCGCTGGATTTCCTCAATCGGAGTGCTGCCGGCCAAGCCAGTGATGTCTTGGGTACGCCCAAGGACTCCGTCGAAAACATAAGCAAGAGTGTAGAGGTCCACGTTGTTCGCAGTGTAGTGGCCATTGGCATCAGTATGCCCGAAGCCTGTGGTTGAGGTGTCAGAGTTGCTCACCGCGACCAAAACGGGAAGAGCACCCACCGGGTACACAGCATAGTCCAAAACCGGTTGTCCCGAATAGGCATCATGTACTCCGGGCACTTGCTCGAAGTAGGTCGGCGTCGCCCTCGTCGTCGAGAACGAGCTGCTGATGGATGTACCGCTGAGTACAGGAGAGGAACCGGCGTCATAGGCGCTATTCCAGTTGCCATAGCCGAGGCTAAAGCCCTGCGATACGTTGTAATAGCACGTCGGGTTCGTGTAAGGGTTGTTGGGGGCGCAATTGCGTGCGTTTTTCGCGAGGGCACGGAAGGTGGCATACTGCGCATCCTCCGGACGAATGTCCGAGAACGCCACGGTCATTGTTGTACCGACCGCTGTGCAGCCAGTGTTCGTGGTGCCGCCACAAGTTGCCAAGGCATTGATGTCATTCCAGATTGCTATGGGAAGGGTGGCTACGTTGTCGGTGTAACCGTTTACTTTGCTTCCGGCCGCGTCTCCTGGTGCGTCGGACACTAGCAATTGCGCACGAGGTGAAGCCAGGAAGCCGCGATCTCCGATACCGGAGTCAACCGAGATGTAGAAGCAAATTACCGTAGTGTCTGTGTAATTGGGGCCCGTCCCATCGAACGAGATCCAAATGTTGCTGTTGTCGTCCGGGATGCCCGCATTGCGAACGTCATGCAAAGTCCCGCCAGCGGTGAACGGTCCCGGATAGTTTCCGGCGCCGTGACTCCACAGATTGGTCCCGCACTGTCCGCTGCCCTTTGCGGCGTCGTACAGCGCGTTAAATACTGCAGATGAACCCGCCCCAGCCATAACAACTGTCTGGGCGTTGGCAGCGGGCACGACCATCATGGTCGCAACCAACAAACAGGCTAAAACAAAAAGTTTCGAAACCTTCATCGTTTACTCTCCTTTAGATTTTCTTCCGAATGGGCGGCTGGACTAAGTACACGTTGTGGACTGGCTTCACCGGCAATGTGCCGACGTCGCTTGGTTGGGTGGACACTGGTCAGTTCAACGGTTAAACGAGCGGAGCCTCAGCTTTTTTCGTATTTCAGTCGGCAACCACCTTCGCTGGGGGCTTGTTCAGTGCCACTACAAGTGCTCCGGCGACATGTAATCGATCGGAAGCAATCTAATGAAAACCTGTAGAGTGATCGCAGGGTAGCCTACTTCTATTACTGAAGTGTGAGAATCCATTCAATCGCCCTTGAAATTGCGATCTTCTCTCAGTTTGTGCCGCGGGTCTGTGCAAAAAACTTTGGGAGCATCCGAGCGAGGCGGGATTCGGCATCGATTTGACCTAATTTCAAACCCCAACTCATCTCCCCGTAACATCAGCACTGCCAACATGAACGACTTATATCCCGAAAGGTAGGGCTTCCCACTTGTGCAGAGAACTTCTGGCCGTTGTGGTATTGCTGTTTTTTTGCGCGTGCGGAGCGACAGCCCAGGAACCGGCTTCGCTCCTAGGCACCGTGCAGGATTCACAACAGGCCGTGGTGGTCGGTGCGGTTGCGACCTTGACCGACGCCAAAGGCGCTGTGCAAACGGCCACTTCCAACGATCAAGGAGAATATAGCTTCAAGGACCTTGCCGAGGGAACCTATACGCTGGTCGTAACTGCGCAAGGATTCGAGCCGTTCAAGTCGGAGGGCGTGGTATTAGCCGCAGGTCAGAAATTAAGGATGGACGTCACGCTGCAGCCGGCCAAGCTGGTCACGGAAGCCACTGTCGAAGGCCAGTTGGGCGCCCAGGTGGAAACACAACAATCTCAAATTGCGGGCACCATCACACAAAAGGAATTGGTGAGTATCGGTTTGAACGGCCGCAACTTCACTCAGTTGATCGCCCTTGCTCCTGGAGTCAGCAACCAAACCGGCCAGGACGAAGCCAAAGTTGGCATTCAGGGCAGCGTGAAATACAGCGTGAATGGCGGCCGAGTGGAATATAACAATTTTGACGTAGACGGCCAAGACGTGCTCAATGCAGGCATCAACGGCTCGCAGAGCACGCTGATCGTTTATCCAAGCTTGGACGCGCTCGCGGAGGTCCAAGTGCTCACATCCAATTACGGAGCCCAGTATGGTAAAACCGCCTCGGGAACCATCCTCTCCGTAACCAAGTCGGGCGGTCCACAGTTTCACGGAAATATCTACTACTTCAATCGCAATGAAATCTTCAACGCTCGGAATTTCTTTGACCAAACCCATCGGGCGCCGCTTTACCGCAAGAACGACCCGGGGTTCTCGCTGGGTGGGCCACTTTATATCCCCGGGCTCTATCCTCGAGAAAAGAGCAAGACGTTTTTCTTTTGGTCCGAAGAGTGGCGCATCGAGAAGGATCCCACCGGATACACGTTTAACAAGGCAGTCCCCTCGCTCGCCGAACGCACTGGCAATTTCAATGACATCTGCCCTCCTGCCACTGGCCCTTTTGTGCATTCGCAATATCCAGATTGTCCCGGACAGGCCGCTACTCACGAAGAAAGAGGCACGCTGCTATGGTCAGGACTCACCGGAAACACAGTGCCCGTCATCAGCCCAATAGCACAGGCCATCGTGAATACGAATCTCATTCCACTCCCTAATGCCACGAGCGGGTGCAACGCCCCTGTTTACCAAGGAGTGGCTCAGCCGGGCCCTCCGTCCTGTTTCGACGCCACCATTTCGCCCGAGACCAACTGGCGTGAGGATCTGGTCCGCATTGATCATGACTTCACTAGCAAGACTCGCCTGACCTTTCGCTATATTCATGATTCATGGGACACCACCGTGCCTCTTCCGCAGTGGTCCTATTACACCAACAGTTTCCCGACGGTGCAAAATGACTTCAACGGCCCAGGAACGGCTGCAGTCCTGCGGCTCACGCAAACGTTGAGCAATACACTGCTGAATCAGCTGCTTTTCGGCTATTCCACCTCTCACATTTCGCTCACCAATATACCTGGCTACGGTGGCGCCTCGGTGGTCCGAACTTCCGCGTTTGATTCCATGGGTTATTTGTTCAACAACGGCTTCGGCGACAAGGTTCCAGGAATCGCCGTCGGTGGGACCAATGCCATCTATGGCGGAACTGGGTTCTACGCGGACACTAGCTACACCCCTTGGAAGTATTCCAATCCGACCTACACCATTCGCGAAGATATGAGCAAGGTTTGGGGCAAGCATACACTGCAGTTTGGTGTGCTATTTATCATCGCGCAGCGCAATGAAATCAACCCGCCAGTCGGGGCCGTCACCGGTGACGTGCAAGGCATCATCGGCTTCTCGAACGTCAACAACCTGAATAGCACAGGAAATGCTTTTGCTGACCTCTTGTCCAATCTAGGTATCCGCTCCTTCACTCAGGACAGCACGCAGCTTAAGTATTACCAGCGCTACCGAATAACTGAACCCTATATCCAGGACGATTGGCGTGTCACCAGCCGATTAACCCTGAACTTGGGTCTTCGTCTCAGCCTTTTCGGCAATTGGCATGAGAAATATAATAACGTATATAACTGGGTGCCCGGTGCCTTTGATCCCGCGCTGGCCTCTACGGTGCACCTCGATACCTTTCATGGGGAGTTTATCGACAATGCTACGAACATGGTGGTGCCCATCAACCTGGCCAATCCGGATCCCCGCACTATCAACGGCCTGGTAAGATGTGGCACCCAAGGCATTCCCTCCAGTTGCATCAATAACCACATCTTCAATCCTGAACCTCGGATTGGATTCGCTTGGGATCCCTTCGGTAAAGGCCGAACTTCCATCCGCGGTGGCTACGGGATTTTCTTCGAGCACGGAACGGGCCAGGAAGCCAATACGGGCTCCTTGGAAGCCAGTGCCCCGCCCGTCCAGTCCATGGCACAACTATTCCCGGCCAGCTACGAAACTATCGGGGCTCCCGCAAATGTTGGCATCATTGGAAACACAAACGGGGCGGCTTTTCCACTCAATGTCACTTCCATTCCGGCAAAAACGGCTTACCCCTATGTGCAACAGTGGAGCTTAGGTGTCCAGCAGGAACTGCCTGGGCACTTTATCTCCAGCTTCTCCTATGTGGGCAGTAAGGGAACACACCTGACGGCCGAATTGAATCTAAACCAGCTAAAGCCGGTTCCAAATTCCCTCAACCCGTTTCTCGCGCATCAACCCATAACCGTAGACACTTGTCTTCCACAACTCCAGTCAAACGATCCGCTGTCCGAAGGTTTTGATGGAACGTATTTCCACGAAAACGGTTCGCTCATAGGCCCAGGCGACCCAGCCTACTCCAACCTCCTAAACACTTGCCAGGGGAACACCGCTTCAGCGGGTGTTTCGGTCCCTATTCCGCTTCCGAACGTTCTCCGAACCTATGCGCCAACCTTAGGAGACATCTATTCCCTGCAAAACATCGCCAATTCTAACTATAACGCCTTTCAAGCCACTGTCCGCAAAGTCGCCGGTCCCCTGACCCTGAGCCTTTCCTACAGTTATAGCCATTCAATCGATGACTCCTCCGACCGGACGGACCACACTTTCGTCAACTCTTTCGACATTCAAGGAAATCGGGCGAGTTCGGATTTCGATCAGCGACACCTGATAGCCCTCAGCTACATTTATCAATTGCCGTTGGGCCGTTGGTACAAAAGCATCTTCAACTGGGCCGATGACGACCCGACCAATATACTTATTGACCATTCTGCGGCCAGCAATAATTCCTCGTCGGTTAATCGGTTTCTGCAGGGCTGGGAGCTGTCCGGCATCATCGTCTACCAGTCCGGAACACCGTTTTCTATTATCAATGGTGGTAGTTCTACCGGAATCGGACCCAACGATAATGCAGGAGTTGCCAATGATATCGGAGTTGGATCTTATGCTGATGTCGTAGGGAATCCGCATGCAAATACTCCTGCGGGTATCATCGCCAACACCTTTGGCCCGTTGTTAGGTAATCCGAATGCATTTGCTGCGCCGCGCGGGCTGACATTCGGCGACGCCGGACGAAATTCATTTAATAACCCTGCTCGCACGAATTTTGACACAGCTATATTGAAAACTATCAAGTTGCGGGAGTCCCGAACCTTGGAATTTCGGTTCGAAACGTTCAACACCTTCAACCACACGCAGTTTCGAATCTATAACCCTGACCGCGGCAACGTGAACAACACCATTACTTGCTACGGCGGTCCCGGTTACACAGCGGGTTACGTAGGGGGGGGTACGAACTGTTTAGCGGGAAATGCCTTCTTGCATCCCGTCGACGCTCATCGGCCGCGCACCGTCCAATTGGGAATTAAGTTTGAATTCTGAATCACTGCAGAACGATTCGTGATGGTCGTGGGATTCGTCCCCACGGCGCTCAGCGAGGAGAGTTAGCGATCCTTCCTCCGACGGTCTCAACAAATGGAGTTCCGCGCCAGCCCTTCTTGTCCACGGGCACGTCAATGACTTCCAAGCCGTTTGCGGCAAAGTTTTTCCAACCTTCCGCAGGCGGGATTGGATAGACGCCCGCTACTTCCGCGGACTGAAACAAAGTGATTCGACCGGGAAAAATGTGGTTAGGATGAAACCGCTTCGCCGCTGCTATGTTAATCGCTTCGAGGTTCAAACGCTTCAAAGAGCCATCATCACGCCGGATCTTGGCGAAGGCCTCAGAGGTCTCGATTGCTGCAGTACGCTGAATCATGAGACGCAAATTTCGGATGTTGCGCAATATGTGGGGCACTTTCTCCCCTCGTTCAGCAGCCAACAATTTTCGCCATTCATCCCGGGTTCTTCTCTTAAGATAAGTAAACTGCCCAAGCGGCCATCCTTTGAGGGTGCCAGGAGCGGGTGAGTTGTAAAAACCTAGAAAGGCCACCTCCTCGCCGCACTCCATTAGCCGGCGGGCCATGTCGAATGCCACCATTCCACCGAAGCAAAATCCAAAGAAGTGATAAGGTCCCTGGGGTTGGATGCCGCGAACCTCGCGAACATAGTGCTCGGACATCTCTTCGACGCGAAGATGCGGGGACTTGCCGATGACGGCGCGCGACTGCAGACCATAAATCGGCTGATCCGAACCGGCCCCGCGAGCAATGTATTCGCAGTACATGACGTCCCCTGTATGAGAATGAACACAAAACAGAGGAGGCCTTGAACCAAGCGGCTGCACCGCAACCAACGAGGACCACTCCGATTTCGCGGTATGACGTCGAATGGTGCGGGCTAGGTCCTCGATCGTCCGCACTTCAAGCAAGGCAGAAAGCGGTAATTTGAAGGCCAACTCTCTTTCCACGTTCAATATTAAGCGCATGGCCAAAAGGGAGTCCCCGCCCAGTTCGAAAAAATCCTGTTGGACTCCAATGTTTTGAACCTCGAGCAACTCCTCCCACATTTTCTGCAGTCTCTTCTCGAGTTCGTCGCGGGGATCCGCCCCAAGGCCTGCTGGCAACAATACATTGCCCTCCTCCGGAGCTGGCAGCGCGCGCCGATCGATTTTGCCGCTCGGATTGAGTGGCAATTTGTTGACGACAACAAAAATCGCGGGGATCATGGCTTCCGGTAAACGCTTTGACAGAAAGCTCTTCAGTTCATGCAAATCCGGTGTAGGACCGGAACCAACAGAGATATAACCCACAAGTCGCTTATCGCCCGCCTTCGACTCGCGCGCCATGATTACGCTCTCCCGAACTGACGGGTGTTCATTCAAGGCCGCTTCAATTTCAGCCGGCTCCATCCGCACGCCTCGAATCTTAATCTGGTCATCAATTCGCCCCCTGAAGGCAATCTGTCCGTCAGGCAAATAACATCCCCGATCTCCGGTGCGGTATAGGCGTGGGCCGAGCGCCGGCTCGAACCTATTCGGGATGAATTTTTCCGCTGTCAGCTCCGGGCGATTGCGATATCCTCGCCCTACTCCACGGCCTCCGATCAAGATTTCTCCCTCAACGCCGGGAGTGACCTGCCGCATCCCTTCATCGACAATATAAACCTGTACATTTGTGATGGGACGGCCGATTGGCGGTAATTGCGCCATCGCACTCCCAGCAGACAGCAAGCCTGACGTGGCTAGAATCGTACACTCCGTCGGACCATAGTTGTTAACAACTTTGAAAGGCAAACCGAGGGGAGGATACATGTGAAGTGTATCCCCGCCGGTCATCATAACTCGGAGGCTGCTTCCAGGCAGCCATGGTAAAAGCATCAGCTTCTCTGCCATCGGGGTTGGAACGAAACTGACAGTTATTGCATTGCTTTGGAGCCAGTCTTGCAATGCCCGCGGTTCTTTCAATACCGGGTCGTCAGCGACGCAGATAGACGCTCCTGCAACAAGGCTCGGCCATAACTCCCACACCGTGGCGTCAAATCCAACTGCCGCTAAATGGCTCATGCGGTCCGCTGCCGTCACCTCCAACGTTTGAAGATACCATCCCACCATATTTGCGAGGTTGGAGTGAGTTATCTCCGCTCCTTTCGGGCGCCCCGTGGAACCCGATGTGTAGATCACGTAAGCAAGTTCACCAAGTTCGTCTGTCACCGAAACCGTCTCGCCCCCCCACCCGTCTGAAAGCCTCCCGGCGGAAGTGGTCAGAAGCAGGTGTTTCGGCAGTCCTCGGACCTCGCCCATCGAGCTGCCCTGCACTGCCACGATGATATCGGCCTGGGCATCGGCAACTTGGAAATTGAGGCGCTCATTCGGATAAGAAGGATCAAGGGGCAGATAGGCTGCGCCAGCTCGCATGATTCCAAGCGCCGACACCACCAGGGCGATAGATCTCTCGGCGTAGACTCCAACCACCGATTGCGAGGTTACGCCCATGGTCCTGAGACGTATAGCGATTTGCCTGGACCGCTCCTCGAGCTCTGCATAGCTGAGAACTACATCATCGTGGATGATCGCCGGGGCATGCGGCCGCGCGGTCGCCCAATGTCTTATGCTCTCGACAACATTAATTTCCTGGTTTCCGGCCAAGACTGTAGATTTCTGAGGAACAGCCAAGCCAGTTGGAACGGCATTTGTCTTAGCGACCGTGGACATCAAGTCCGGAACGCTTCGGGACTGACTTGTAGAGGACACAAATCCTCGCTGTGCGGGGGGTCTCTTTGTGAAGCAAATCCGACCGCCTAGTATTTGATCGCTAAGGTTGCCACCTCATTGTTTCAGAACAATGAATGGAGCGTGTACTGTCATGGGTTGGAGGATGTCTACGACTGCCTCTGTGGATTAGTACGTCGTTTGCGATTGAGTACGCTTTCACAGGTTTGTAACTCCCAGTTGACAAGACGCCGCACTGCGGTTTGTAACCTCGAGTATGCCTAAATCGCCAAACCATCGGTGCGCCCAGTCATATACCGATTGGGCTCGCCGACGTTTTCCTGATACTTGAAGCAAGGTGCTAAAGCTATGAGATTGCGCACAACAACGGGCGAAAGCCGCATTGATCTGCCGACAAAACTCAAGCGGAGTAATCAGAGCGGCTACGCCTTGCTACTTGTTATGTTCTTTATGGCTCTATTGGTGGTGTCGTTGGCGGCTGTTGCACCGAGTTCTCTCTCGCAAGGGCGCCGTGAAAAAGAAGAGGAGATGATCTGGCGTGGCAAGCAATATGAGAGAGGCATCAAGCTTTTCTATCTCAAGAATCACAGACTACCTGCTTCGATAGAAACACTCACCAATCCGAACCTCGGCCAGCGTTTCATGCGGAAAGCCTACAAGGATCCTATGAACGCGGAAGACGGCTCTTGGCGCTTGATCTATCTTGGTTCCAATGGGCAGCTGATCGGTAGTACCCGACCGAGTGTTGTTTTTACGCTTGGAGTGCCCGGGGGGGGCGGCCCACCATCCCAAAATACTTCCGCCAGTTCCGGACTTCAAATTGGGAGCAGATCTGGATTCGACTCACAAAACGGTGGTAGTTCGTTTGGGACTCGGAGCATAGGTGGATCTTCTACCACTCAAAGCACCGGAACTCCTCCTCAGAGTACTGATAACCCGCCAGCGCCTGCACCGTCGCCCTCCAGCCAGGGTGAGTCGGGGTCTCAAATCTTCGGCGGAAACATTATCGGCGTGGGGAGCAAGGTCAATGGGAATTCGATGCGCTGGCTGAATGGTGCGAAGAACTACCAACAATTTGAATTCATTTGGGATCTTTCCAAGGAAGGCATGGGAGTCAATACTTTCAAGCTGGCGAATCCACAGACGGGAAACTCTGATCAACAATCTCCAGTCTCCAGTTTCGGGCAATCAAACGGATTGCGTTCTGGTGTGCAGACGCCACCAAGCCCAGAACCAACTCCAGTACCGGCTCCGGATCCCAACCCGCAATAATCTCAATGCAAGCCCTGTGCGGAATCGTCTGTATGAATCTGCAGTTTCCGGCGCCGAAGAGCGGAGTTTCGGCGGCATGTATCGAGCCAGCGAGCTAACTCGTATCGAAGCAACCCGAAAATTTCTTTTGGCATAGCCCTGAATCACGGTGAAAGGATTGCAAATCCCGACAGCGCTAGGCCAACCAATTTCTTTAACAGTCCGTTAACACCAGGGCGCCATTTACCTGCAAGAATGGAGCGTCGAGTATGGACTCCAGTTCTACCGAACCTAGAGAGTCATTCAGTCCTGAGCACATTCATGTGGATGGATGGCCGGGACTTCAACTGAGTGTGACGCGTGCCTGCGCTTGACATCTCTTTGCGAAAACGCCTAAGCTCCCTTTTTTTTCCACGGTATTCGACATTCCTGGAACGGATCAATTGGTCCGCGCGATGGACGGAGACGGTCCGAAACAACCAGGACTGCCGGAAGTTCGCCACCAGGGAAGAGATGTTCACACATCTACACGCCGAGAATTTCGCGGCAGGGACACAGCCCCTGGACTACTTGGAATTTGGGGTCTTCGAAGGTAAGAGCCTTGCCTATTGGTGCGGCCTGAATTCGAACCCACAGAGCAGATTCTTTGGTTTCGATTCGTTCCAGGGACTGCCCGAGCCCTGGAACGGCGCTCCCATTGGTACGTACGGTGCCCACGGACAATTACCAACCATCGAGGATGCACGGGTCAAATTCGTCATCGGATGGTTTCAGGATTCATTGCCGGCATTCCTGGCATCCTACCGGCCGAAGAACCGTTTGATCATCCACAATGATAGCGACCTCTATACATCCACGCTCTTCACCTTGACAGCGCTCAATTCCTTTATCACACCGGGGACCATTGTCATCTTCGATGAATTCTACGACTCCCTCAATGAGTATCGCGCTTTATACGAGTATGCCTCCTGCTACATGCGGAAATTCAAAATTGTCGCATCAACCGTCAACTTCGTCCACGCGGCCGTCCAGATTCTGTAGTGCGGCGTCGCGAACTTTGCTGTTGTGCTCAACCACGTACATTTCTTGCGCCACAACGTACCGTTGTTCGTGGACCACGGATCCTGGTAATTTGCAAGCGCAGAATCTGTTGAAAGCGCTTAATGAGCCTCGCGCTCTGCCTCCGGCGCGATGAGTCGGAATTTCAGTCAGGGCGACATCATGCTCATTCTTTCATCTCTGAGTAATTTCCTCTTAATTTGACAAGGCACAAAATGGTCGCGTCAAATACTCCGATATCTGATGCTAGGTGGTACAGCGTCAGCCCGTTTGCTTTGTTCGGTATAGGGCCGAGATCGGAATGAGCGTCGAATTGCGGCAACCTTGCCCAAGCTCTGATGTAGCGAGCGGGCTGTGATGCGAGGCTAGAGAGATCTTGGCATTGATTTCGATGGTGCTCGGATTGGAATAGCGCCAGATTCCTTTCAATCTCGCAGTTTGGAGCTGAGTCCATCGGCTTCCGGGTCGAACTTGTCTGTGCGAACTACGGTGTTAGACGACAGATTTGCTCGATTGTACGCACCGAAAAGGGACATTGAAGCGGGTGGAGAGCCTCATGGAAAGTTTAGGCGGAATTTATGCGTTGGTAATCACGTTTCTGCTCGCTTTTTTTTCACGTTTGGAGCTTCGTTCGTCTCGCAGCGGAGGCATATTGGGAGAGAAATTTCGAAAATGCGTTCTTACCGGCTTTGTGCTGCTTCTCGGAACTATGGTCGTGGCTTGCAGTTCTTCTCCTTCGATTCGCATTCTCGCCGTTAGCCCGGGCGACGGGACCGTTTTCGTCGGGGCGCCCGCGTCCCAAACAGCCACGCTCACAAAGCGCACACACCGCTCACCAGCCCGATCCCTCGCGGTCAGCCCGGAGGATTTTAGTACCGCTACCTGCCAGGACTTGCAGTATTCAGCTATGGCTACCTACACCGACGGTTCGGTTAAGGACGTGACAGCTGCGGTGAACTGGACTTCCTCGAATTCTTCCGCTGCTACCATTAACAACATGGGCCAAGCCTCGGGAACCGCTCTAGGAATCACCTACATCGAGGCGAGTGTAAAAGGGCAGAGTTCTGGAGGAGTCCCCCTATACGTGGACGAGCTCAACTCCATCACCATTAGTCCGGCCACCCCAACTCTCCCCGTCGGCTCCGCGACTACTCCCAGCACACTGCAATTTGCGGCAACAGGTATGTTTACCCAGGCGAACGGCACCGCCAATTCTCGCGACATTACTAGTCTGGTTACCTGGAGCAGCACAAATCTTGGCGTGGCGACAATCTCCGCGAGCGGACTTGCCTCCAGCGTCACCCAAGGCACCACCACCATCGTCGCGACCGTTTGCGGTGTCACTTCCACCACAATGCTCACTGTAGGTCCTCCCGCAGCCACCTCGCTACAGATTTCACCAGCCACTCCCACCATAGCGGTTGGTTCTTCACTGGCCTTTTCGGCACTCGAGTTGTACAGCGACGGCTCGACGCACCCGTTGACTGCCTCTCTACAATGGACTTCCAGCAGCAAGACCAGCGTCGTCACGTCCTTGACTGGAGTTGCTTTTGGTGTCAGCACAGGCACGTCGACTATTACCGCCACGGAGTCTGGCGGAAACCTGCTCACGGGTACTGCTACATTGACGGTCCAGGCGGCCCAAGCGCAATTCGCCTATGTCGCAAACCTGCAGGGTGATGGAGGGGCGGGCTCGATCTCTAGCTTTACCGTCACCGCCGGGTCTCAAACTCTGACGCCTTTGGCGTCTACTGCCGCCACAGCTCCTCAGCAGGTGCTCTTGGAGCCTTCGGGGAATTTCTTATATTCAATTGATTCAGCTAGCTTCGTCCATGTCTATCAAATCACTACTACGAGCACCGCGTCTCCAGCAGCCCCTGCTGGTACGCTGACTTTGCTGGACAACGCAAGTCCTTCACCGTACCCTCCCGTACTAGCCGGCGCAGGAGGGAAGAATGTGGGCGCGATCGATCCCTCGGGCCAGTTCCTCTACGTCATCGACCGCACTGCCAACACCCTATATGGTTTCCAAATTCAGCGATCGCAGAATGGAGCGACTCCCGTCGGAAGTCTGCAAGCCATTCCAACCGGGGCGCCGTTTACCGGTTCCGCGTTCACTTTGAGCGAGCCTACTTGGGTAATGACCGACAGGTCCGGTCAGTTTTTGTATGTCGTGAATGCTGGCAACAGCTCTATCAGTGGCTACACCATCAACTTCGACGGTACCCTGGTGCCGATTTTCTCCTCGGCGCCTCTTCCGCAGACTGGTAATGGGCCGGTTTACGGAACCACTGACAGCAAAAACCACATGTACATCGCTAACAGCGTCGACAATTCCGTTACCGCTTATATCATCAATAGCGATGGAACTTGGGGGTCAGTCGGAACGCTCTCCGTACCAGGCGCCACTGCTATCACTAACGTGTTGACGGACCCAGCTGGACAGTACTTGTACGTGCTGGACGAGGGCGGTGCGTCCGGTGGTCAAGTGTTTGCGTATGCGCTGATCCCACCCACAGGGGGCAGTGTATTTGGCACGCAAATTGGCCAACCACAAGCTGTGGGTTCAAGCCCAACCGGAATCGCCGTTGATCCAAGCGGCGTTCTACTGACCGTTGACAACAAAGGGAGCGATGACATCTCCTTGTTTGCAATCGCCAAAGGTAGCAACAACCCAACGCCGGGCGTTCTAACACCCGCGATGCCTAGCACCGCTCCCACTGAGCAGAGTCCTCAATTCTTGGTGTTCTACAACGGATTGCCAATCCAGTAGGCGACCAGCTTTGGCGACGCACCGATTATCTCTGCATGGGTTCCGAGGAACACTGCCGAGAGGAAGAAGATAAGAATCAACGACCAGCATTGCCGAGGTCGCTCACCGGCAAACGGCACCTGCCTCCGGGACTCCAAAAATCACCGTGTGAGCCGGGGTATCGTCAACCATCAACAATGTGCTTTCTGAGCAAAAAAATCCGCAATCGCGTGTGTGACTCGGTCCTGCTGTTCATCGGTAAGTTCTGCGTAAACCGGCAGTGAAAGAACCTCACCACTCGCTTGCTCAGATACGGAAAGGTCTTCATTTTTATACCCGAGATCAGCGAAAGCCTGCTGGAGGTGAAGGCACAGCGGATAGTAAACCTCTGTGGGAACCCCATGATTTCCCAAATACCCCTTCAATTCATCACGACGGCGACAGCGTATGGTGAATTGATTGTAGACGTGATGAAATCTGTCGTCTGGTGCCATTGGCGGCACGATGAAGGGCGTCAGTTGCAGTTCCTCGAAGGCCTGGCGATAGCGGTCGGCTCGGTTTTGGCGGCCTCGCGTCCATGCATCTAGATGTGGCAACTTAACGCGAAGAATAGCTGCCTGCAACGCATCTAATCGGCTGTTGGTGCCAAGTATGTCGTGATAGTACTTCTTCTTGCTGCCATGGACACGAAGCATTCTTACCCGCTCTGCCGTGGCTTCATTGTTAGTGGTGACCAAACCACCATCCCCCGCGCCACCTAGGTTCTTTGAGGGGAAAAAACTGAAGCACCCGAAGTCGCCTAACGTTCCTACGTTCTGGCCGTTGTATCGGGACCCAATCGCCTGTGCGGAATCTTCTATGACCATTAGTCCGTGATCCCGTGCAATCTCCAGAATTGGTTCCATGTCAGCGGGCAGCCCGAACAAATGAACTGGCATGATTGCGCGTGTTTTGGGCGTAATGGCCGTTTTGATCAAGCCCGGATCTATGTTGTAACTCGCCGGATCAATATCCACAAACACCGGTTTCGCTCCCACGTGGGCGATTGACCCTGCCGTTGCAATGAAACTAAACGGCGTGGTGATCACTTCATCGCCCGGGCCGATGCCGGCGGCCATCAAGGACAATATGAGCGCGTCCGTACCCGACGCGCATGTCACCGCATGCTTCACGCCCAGTTTCGCCGCTAGCTCTTCCTCCAGGAGTTTTACTTCCGGGCCAAGAATGAAGTGCTGACTTTGCATCACACGATCAATCGCTTCCATGACCTCATGGCGGATTGTGGCGAACTGCGCCTTAAGGTCCAAAAAAGAGATAGGAGGCGCTGTTGGCTGAACTGGAGGGACTCCAGTTGTTCTGGCTGCTTGTGTATTCATCCTATTTCCCCGCTAGCAAAGGTTCATGGAGCACTGGAAGGCCCATTCGTCGTTCTTCAGCAACACCGAGGTACCATTCGGCGACAGACTTTGTAACTCTCGTTTGCAGTCCCCTGAGCACCATTCTTTCAGGTTCAAGACAAGAGTAAGCACGTCTCAATTGTAGCCCTCGGAGCGAATCGAGCTAGAACGTGGGCAAAGCTCAAGGAGGCAACAAACGCAACATGAACTGCCTCAACGCTACACCAGAACTGTTAATTTGGCATGATTTGCCCATCAACGCAGATTGAATTTGGCTGGACGTGCGGCAAACATGACTATCTTCGATGTCTGCCGAATGAATAAATGAAGCTCACCGTTGCTCGAGGGTTCCACACTCCCCTTGTTTGACCGCTGGTGTCAAAAAAAGAGCTGTGAAAATAATCCAGTCCAAAGCCAACCGCGAGAGTCGACGAAAGCTGGTAGTTGCCTCCCGCACCGAACGACCAGGCCAACTTATTCACGAATCCGGTATAAAATCCCCCGTTCTCTGCCTCATTAACTCCGCTTACCCTGGCACCCCCCACCAGGGCATCCACATAAATGCTCACGCGTCGTGTCCGCAGTGGATATGCGATCGGTCCCCCGAGATAAGTCATCACGTCGTTGTAACGTTTTCTGCCATACAGTTCGCCGGAGCGTGCGTAGCAGAAGTCTGCTCTCACGCCGATTCGCGGTAGCAGCGATGCCGTAAGCGCGGTATCGACGCCATTAAGCCCCACATGAGCGGAGGACGGAACGTTCATGTCCACATATGTGTAGCCCACACTCGCGTCAAGTGCGGAGGACCTTCCCGCCGGAAGTGGCACTTGCGCTTTCGATGCCCCGGTCGCCAACAACAACACCGCGAGCAGCACCGCAACGCGCATCGTCAAATTTGGGGCACAGAAGTTTAACACTGGCTGCCGCTTTGCTTTGCCGATTCCCTAAGGGGACGGAGGGAAGTGCCGCACCTAGGTCGTCATTGTAAGATGGCTCGCCAGTACCAACATTACTGAAATATGGAGCCTGAGTGACTAACACGTTAAAGTCTGCTGCTGGCCACGTGCAAAGGACCGATCTATCCGCGTTCAGAATCTCACCAGAGCGACTAGGTTTCGCCACTACACCGCCTCCCGGCCTACCGTTTAGGCGATCCGTGCGGCCGGATCAAAATCGGTAGATCAACTAGTTCGACGGCTTTTTTGTGGCCACAGGTTTTGCTCCGCCCGCTTTGGGGCTGAGCAGCGTCAACGCATCTTGGGCGTTAAACGGGAACTGGCGAATGGACTGTTGGCCTGAACTGCTCAAGGTAATATCCACACGCCGATTTTGCGCCAGGGTTACCACCTTCAAGTTGCTCAGGATTTTGTTCTTCTGTTCCTGAGTCAAGTTGGGGTGTTGTTCCACGAGTTGCTTCACTTGCCCCGGCGTCATGTTGTCTTCTTCCCCGTACGCCTTGGTCACAAGATTTGCTTCTGGAATGCCAAGGCCAACGAGAAAGCGCTTGGCAAGTTCCACCCGTCGCTCGGAAAGGGCTTGGTTGTACTCTGGGGTGCCGCGGTGATCCGCATGCCCTTGTAACTCGAGATGCGCATTCGGTTTGCTCGCCAGATATTCCTTGAAGTCATTCGCCAGCGACGTAAGAGTCCTCTGCTGACTCTCCACGAGCCCCTCATCTGGCTTTCGGGTGGAAGGCAGGGCTGTCGGGAAGTAGATGCTTCGGATGGCCAGCTTTGCTTCCACGGCAGGCGGTGGTGCCTCTATGCTGAATTGAGCTTGGCAGTCCGCCACCCCGCCGCGCCCATCGTCCACGTGTCCCGTCACTGCGTGAGACCCCGCGGCCAAACCCGTGGTGTCGAGCTGAACTTCAGCGCCTGATCCTACGATCTGGCCACCGTTTGATTGCCAGGTGAAGGTAAGCGGATCGTTGTCCGGGTCGCTGGCCGTAGCAGTAATGCGTACGTGGTCACCAGGGCGTACCGAACTTTGATCTACAGAGCAGCTTATCGTTGGTGGACGATTGGGCCGCTCTTCCACCCGAATTTCCGCCGTGCAACTCACCGTTCCGCCACGCCCGTCCGATACGTTCGCTGTCACGGTGTAACTTCCCGTGGCAACTCCCGTGGGACTCCAACGGACTTGTGGGCCAGTGCCGTCCACCTTGCCTCCCGTGGCAGACCACGTATAAGTTAACGTATCGTTATCGGGGTCGCTGGCGGTTGCGCTTACCGCCACTACATCATCTGAGCCCTCGAAAACCGTGGCTGGATTCGCGGAACAAGAAGCCACCGGAGGACGATTCGCTGGCGGTGGAGGCGGACCGCCGAGCCGCAACTGAGCGCCCGCTTGCAGCCGCCAGTTGCTTTGATTGTTGTGGCTGCTGGTAAACACATTGTTAAAGTGGGTCACCACATAGTCAAATTCCACGGGGCGAATGGCGATCTTTGGACTTCTGCTCTGCAATCCGAGGATTTTTTGAAAGGTTATGACCGGGATGTCGATGCCGCCGCCGAGGACGTAATCCCACCCGTTGTTGCTCGGAGACTTGCTTCCCACCAGGCATCCGCCGCTAACGCAATCGTCATAAAGGTTCCCGTAAAAATTGCTGTGTGCTCCGCCGAACAATGCCTCAACAAATGGTTCGACGTAAGAAGTGCGGAATTTCACGATCGGCCCGATGTTGTAGGTGAACAGATTGCCGTTCGCCGAAACCGAGCAGCCGGAGGAACTGCCGCAGTATGTACCGGATGGGATCGTGAAATCGCGCTTGTAGGTGCCGTAGCCTTCAAATTCCCCCACAATCCCGAGGTACTTGAAATAAACTGCGGCACTGACGCCGCCTCCATTGAATGAGAACGCCGGCACACCTTCGGAATCTTGTGCATTCGCGTTGAAATACGAGTAATCCACAGTGACTTCGACCTTTGGGCGGTCCTGAGCACATCCCAGACTGCACGCCAACAAGGTCACAGCTTGCACAACTGCAAACCGAAGATTCATTTCCCGTCGTCCTCCAATTCCATAGCACTGAACAGCAAGCCCGGGTAAAGCTCCTGTAGGCGGTCAGGGGTTGGCAGTTCGTAGAATTGCCGGGAAGTATAGGATAAAACTCGCTCGCGGAAGTAACAGGACGATGAATGCGTCGAGACAAAAGACCGTCGACTAGACCTAGGATGAACCCCTGGCACCAGATAGTTTTCCATTTTCTTGTTGCCGGATAAGTTTCGGCGGGCACAATATCTTGTACGGCTATGATGTTTTATCCTGTGTCAGGAATGCGAGCGAACACGAGGAATGAGGGATCCGCATGAAGCTGGATCGCACTGTACTGAAGACTCTTCCCAAGGTTCTGTTGCACGAACATCTCGACGGCGTGCTAAGGCCGAAAACCATAGTTGAGTTGGCCAAGAGTGCGAAATACGACCAGCTTCCCAGCGAAGATCCCGAGGAGCTTGCACGCTGGTTCCACCAAGGCGCAAACCAGGGAAGTTTGCCAAAGTATCTGGAAGGCTTTGCACACACGATCGCGGTAATGCAAACCGAAGAAGCTCTCGAACGCGTGGCCTATGAACAAGCGGAGGACCTGAGCCGTGACGGCGTCGTCTATTTCGAGACGCGATTTGCTCCCATTTTTCACACGCGGAATGGATTAACCCACCAACAAGTGATTTCCGCCGTGCTCAAAGGGTTGGAACAGGGCCGCAAGGCGTTTGGAATTACCTCGGGTTTAATCATCTGCGCGATGCGCAACATGGATGTCTCGCTCGAAATGGCCGAACTTGCCGTGGATTTCCGCGAACGTGGGGTCGTCGGATTCGATCTCGCGGGAGAGGAGGGTGGTTATCCTCCCAAGAAACACGTGGATGCTTTTCATTATATTCAGCGGCAAAATTTCAACATCACCGTTCATGCCGGCGAAGGTTTTGGAAAGGAATCCATCTGGCAGGCTATTCAATACTGTGGTGCTCACCGCATTGGTCACGGGACCCGTTTAATCGATGACATCGCCATCGCTGACGGCAAAGTGGTCAAGTTAGGGGACCTCGCTCAATATGTTCTCGACAAAAGGATTCCACTGGAGATTTGCCTGCTTAGCAACGTCCACACGGGCGCCGCGCCCAGCCTTTCCGAACATCCCTTCAAGATTCTTTATCAAGAAAAATTCCGTGTCACCCTGAACACGGACAATCGGCTGATGAGTGACACATCCATGACCAAAGAATTTGAAGCGGCCGCGGATGCCTTTGGCCTCTCCTTGGACGACTTCGAAAAGATCACCATCAATGCCATGAAGAGTGCCTTTCTGCCTTATGACCGGCGCTGCGATTTCATCTACTCGGTCATTAAACCTGCTTACTCCAGGGTCCGTGCATCAGGTTAATTTGGAAATTCTGGATTTACGCTGGATTCGGGTGCACGCCGCCAATGGAGGTCGCCAAAATCGATAATTCAGCGCGAAAAATATTCTGGCTAACCATTCTCCGGGCTTATACTTGCTCCTTTGCCCGGCACAAATTCGGCTTTTTTTGGAATTTGGATCGCGCCGGGAGACGTGGCTTCAACACATGAGCAACCCGTTCATGGCACGTGCGATTCAGTTGTCGATCGACGGAGTTAAGTCCGGGCGCGGTGGTCCCTTTGGGGCGGTGATTGTAAAGGACAACGCAATCCTCGCCGAAGGCTTCAATCAGGTGACCTCCACGAATGATCCGACGGCTCATGCAGAAGTCGTGCTATTCGCCACGCTTGCCGAAAACTTGGCGTCTTCGAACTCAAGGACTGCGAACTTTACACCTCGTGCGAACCATGTCCCATGTGCCTTGGTGCAATCTACTGGGCCCGCCTTGCTCGAATTTACTTTGCCAACACCGCAGAGGACGCCGCAAAAATTGGCTTCGATGACTCCTTTATCTACAGCGAGCTAAAACAGGTTCATTCCCAGCGCCACATCCCCGCCATCCAGATAATGCGCGAGGAAGCTCTCGCTGGATTTCGCGCCTGGCAAGACAACCCCGGCAAAATCCCGTACTGATCGGTTCCTACTCACGCAAGTAGATCCGTGGCGATTCGCGCCCGCGATCGTGTTTACGTCCCTTGATGCCGAAATTGCACACTCCGCATTTAACAGTACTATCCTGCATGACGATCTTCCCTCGAATGGTCACACTGGAAGATTTTGATCCGATGGAAAGAGTGTTACCTGACGCCGCGAGAGCACGCGGCCGCAGTCACCACGCGACCGGCATCTCCCGCCGCGTATGCAGCCGTAAAGGTGAGTTCAATGTCGCTTGTCTCTTTTACCCCCACACGCAAGAGATCGGCGCAGCAAACATGTTTTTGCCGAACGGGATTGTACTCTCGGAGTCATAGAGGACTAAGCCGAGTTTAAAATTGTTTCCGGAGGCTTCCGCTAACTTTCGCAGTCCTCGAAAATCTCCCGCGTTAACCGTCGCTCCAGCCTTGATCTCAAGGCCCACGATTGCGCCGCTCTCACTTCCCACAACGACATCCACCTCATCCTGGTCTTTGTCCCGGTAAAAGTGGAGGTTACACCTATCGTCCAGCCAGGACGCTTGTTTCATGACTTCCGAGAAGAGAAATGTCTCAAGCAGTGGGCCGAAAATTGAACGATCCTTCGCCACGGCCTCCTCCGTGGCTCCTACGGTTGCAGCAAGCAGGCCTGAGTCGATAAAGTGAAGTTTGGGAGTTTTCACCAGTCGCTTGAGCTGATTCCGAAACCAGGGCTCGACGCGTTGCACGAGGAATAGTTGCTCGAGAA
>Ga0074045_10000517_pt1 | contig 37422 bp, 45 predicted proteins | sample BogForMeECP23OM2_FD_94442 | JGI IMG/M metagenome (GOLD analysis project Ga0074045, IMG submission 94442) | Bog forest soil microbial communities from Calvert Island, British Columbia, Canada - Bog Forest MetaG ECP23OM2 | ecosystem: Environmental > Terrestrial > Soil > Wetlands ...
TAGGCGAATAACGAGGAACCTTCCCCTATTTGCTAACCACGCAGAGAAAGATTGCATCCTACTAAGTAAGTAAAGGAGAAGCATATATGGTGACTATTCTGATCGTGATTCTTGTGCTCGCATTGATTGGTGCACTACCCACATGGCCTTACAGCCGAAGCTGGGGTTATTACCCCACCGGTGGCTTGGGCTTGGTTGTAGTGGTGCTCCTCATCCTGGTATTACTCGGGCATCTCTGAATGTGGGTGAAGATTTCTCGGCGGGTCTTTAGGTACATTTTGTCGAAGAAATACACCCTTTGCCCGATTGGCAGTCTTCTGCTGGAGGAATAACCTTGCGGCTGACTCCACAGACTGGTGGAGGCACGGATAGTGAACATAGTTCAACCTATCGGATGAATACACGAGGAACACGAATGATGAAATCACGAGCTGGAATTACAGGCCGGAGCGTCGTCTTGGCGGCCCTTCTGCTCACCACGGCGATGGTGTTCGCGCAGGAACCAGGACAACAGGCGCCACCGGCTGCAGACAATACCAAAGTAAACGATCGCGATCGAAGCGACACTCAACCCACGGCCGAGGAGCAAACCAACACCCCGTCGGATCGCGAGCTCACCCAACAAATTCGACGGTCCATTATGGCAGACGCGTCTCTATCCACATATGCCCACAACGTGAAAATCATCTCCCAGAATGGACAAGTCACGTTGAAGGGGCCAGTGCGATCCGAAGTCGAAAAGCGGGCGGTCGAGGCTAAGGCGGATGAAGTAGCTAGCAAGAACAACGTCGTCAGTGAACTCAGCGTTGTGCCCGCCAAGTAAGCAAACATTCAAACCCACATAAGGAGGCATTTCTGATGGCAGGCAAGAACACAGCAGTATTTGGAATCTACCCTACGTATTCAAGCGTGGAAGGCGGGGTAGATGCCCTGAAAGCTGCAGGATTTCGAAACACAGATATTTCCGTATTATTTCCGGAAAACGTGGGATCGAAGGACTTTGCCCACAAGAAAAACACCAAAGCGCCGGAGGGTGTCACGGCTGGCGCTGGGACCGGTGCCGTTGTTGGTGGCACCCTGGGGTGGCTGGCAGGCATTGGAGCTTTGGCCATCCCCGGGCTGGGACCGTTGATTGCGGCTGGGCCTATCATGGCAGCCTTGGCTGGTGCGGGGGTGGGAGGTGCAGTTGGAGGGCTGACCGGCGCTTTGATCGGAATGGGCATTCCGGAATACGAGGCAAAGCGTTATGAAGGGCGGGTCAGAGCGGGAGGGATTTTGCTATCCGTCCATTGTGACAATTCCGAGTGGACAAAGCGGGCGAAGAAAATCCTGGAGCACACGGGTGCTCAAGAGATTTCCTCGACTGGCGAAGCGAGCGCAGACTTTGCCAAGAGCGACAAACCACTTCCCCGCACCGGAACCGGCGGATAGCAGCAGCGGAATGTAAAGATCCGACAACAAAGGCGCAAAAGCGGAATTTCCAGGGCTGCTGGCTTCATGAATGGTTTGCCGTTGGCACCGATATTGCGACTGACCAATCACGTGGTTGCCGGCATGCTCTCGAATGCTACGGTACTAGTGAAAGAAGAACTCGGCTTGCGCCTCCTCGGTTTTCGTTGGAAAAAGTCGACGAATATGTCGGGAGAGGGCGCTGAGTTCTTCCTCGCTCCACATTCAGCAGACAAATCAGGGCGGAGGTAAATAGATGAAAAGCTCGTTGAGAGAGCTTTACGTAGACGAACTCAAGGATCTGTTCAGCGCCGAGAAGCAAATAACCAAAGCGCTACCGAAAATGGCAAAGGCGGCGTCGTCAGAAGCCCTGCGGAGGGGGTTCGAGGAACACCTGAAACAAACCAAAGGGCATGTGCAACGTCTGGAGGAAATCTTCGCCATGCTCAATGCGAAAGCAGGCGGCAAGAAGTGCGTGGGTATGGAAGGGCTTATCCAAGAGGGCACGGAGCTCATGGGGGAAGACTTTCAGGGCGGCGTGATGGATGCAGCTCTGATTTCGGCCGCGCAACGAGTGGAGCACTACGAAATCGCTGCCTATGGCACAGTAAGCGCTTACGCCGATCTGCTCGGGGAGTCCCAACAAGCATCCCTGCTGCGGCAGACGCTTGAAGAGGAAAGAGAGACCGATGAGAAGTTAACTGAGCTTTCGAAGCACGCTAATGTCACGGCCACATTCAGCGCAGAGCACCTCGGAAGAAAGCGCAGGCCTGGGAGCGCTGCTTAGACGGGTCCGCCGTCAAGGGGAGGCAGTGCGAAAGCCCCAGCCCCCACGTTCCTTGCGCTTGCCATATATGCGAGGAGGGCACTGTCCCGATTCACCCAGCTGGGCCAAAGTCCCATGTAAGCCTTGAACCAGGGCCGTTAGAGTCGAGAGTGAAGGTCGGTTCGGGAAAAGCTCTTATTTCGTAGCAGCTCGCGTATGCGAAGGCGAGCCTGATGCAAGCCGCGGCGCGATTCATCTTCGGTAAAACCCAGAATTCTCGCAATGCGAGCTTGGTCATAACGTGGATGGCCCGATACAGGCGCCTGAATGAGTCGATCCACCTGAGAACCGATGCGACTTCCACAAAGGCGACTCCCCTTGAATGACCTTTATATTACTAGCTAGCCGCAACACTGCGCTGACCGGGTACTCAATGAAAGACCCGGTTGGCAAGGAAACCTCTGCCACCAGCTCCGCTTTCGAGAAAATCGTTAGAAGGTGGCATGGCTGAAGAGGTGAAGGGCTTCTACGACCGACTCGCGGACAACTACCACCTCATCTTCGAAGATTGGAACGCTTCGATGAAACGCCCAAGCCGCTGCTCTCGGGCCCATCCTTGAGCGCGAGTGCGGCGCGCCGAGCGTGGTACGAGTTCTAGATTGTGCTTGTGCAGAGCCGCCCTTTACTCAACTGGCGGAACTGACGATTCCACTCCGGATTCGCACACTTCGCTACCATCTGTCACCTCTATAAATCACGCCACTGATCATGAAAATGGCGTTTGCTACGCATCGAAAATTTCCCAATGCGGTGCTGCAATACGACTCGTTATTCATGCGTCCGTTTCCACGCCACCGAACCCTGCGGCTCTTGTTGCGGGAGCAACGGCATCGCCGATTGTTGCTTCTTGATTCGCCGATTGCGCCGTTGATAACGGGGCAAGTAGCTGCCTGATCTTCTCCAAAAGCAACGCCGGGCCTTCTCCTTCTCTGATAAAGCAGTCCACGCAGGTTAGAGTCTTTTCCTTAACGGGAGTCGCAGAAACGATGACTATCAGCATTCCTGGTTTGCATCGTTTGATCTCCTCGGCAACGGTTACGCCCTTCAATCCCGCCATTAAGTAATCCAGGAGGACGAGGTCAATGGCATGCGTTCCGCAGAAGTACAATGTCTCCGCGCCATCGGCTGCACTCTGTACGTCGTACCCTTTGGGTTCCAGAAGTTTCTGGCGCGTGGAACGGACTCCCGGATCATCAGCGACGGACAAAATGTGCCTGGTGCCGTCCGTCGAAATATCGGTAGAAAACCCTCCATGCATCGGTTCGGAGCTCATGTCGGCACCCCACGTGCCAACTGGTTTAACGCCGGTGGGCTGCTGTTGTCTGTCGGGTATCAGACCTAGAGCAGGGAAAACCGTTGAAATTCATCCCGTACGATGGGGTAGCACTCACAGGCAGCCTTCTCCAGTTCCGCGCGGTTTTGAATCGTCACTGCGCCACGTGAGTAATCGACGAGGCCCGCTCGAGGGAGTAGTGGTGCCGCCAAGGTCCCTATGGTGCGGGGTGCACCCAGCATTTGTCCTAGAAAAACATGTGTCAGCCGGAGCTGGTCGCTCTTCATGCGGCCGCCACAGGTCAGCAGCCAGCGTGCAAGCCGCTCGTCGACACCGTGCAGCCGGTTGCAGGCAGCGGCTTGTGCGGTCTGCACGAAGAAACCCTGTATGTACCTCTGCAGGTACTCTCGCAGTTTGCCGGGGCGTTCAAATTCCTATTTCAGAATGTCTGCCTCGATACGGAACGGAATCCAGAACCAGCGATCTGGACGAATCTCCGCCCGGGAGGCGTTCCTGTGGCGAGCAGAATGGGAATAGCGACAACGCCATCAATCCCGCCAACGCCAATCTCAACTGTGGCTCCGTTTCCGACGGCGATGACAAAAGATGGAATGCGTTGTTCCAGGAAGTAGCCATGGGTCACTTTTCCATCCGGCAAAGCTTTCTCTTATATTGACGCTGCTGGGCGGAGAAACGACGGCGGCGTAAAGCCCGCACAAAATGCTCGGAAAACACTTTTCAGGTCATAGGTCCTGCTGGCTCCGAGGCCATAAGGCTGCGAATTGCGGTTCCGTACTCCGATCCAGCGTGGTCGCGGCTACGGCTGGCGTGTCAGCAACTCGCGTATGCGCAAGCGTGCCTGGTGTAAGCCGCGGCGTGATTCCTCTTCGGTAAAATCCAGGATCCGGGCAATGCGAGCGTGGCCATAATTCTCGACGTCGTGCATGAGAAAGATCATCCTCTCGGTATTCGGCAACTGTACCACGGCGCGTTCCAGGTCAACGCGCAACGTATTTCGGCGCACACACACGCTCTTGTCGCACGGTGCGCAGTCGAGAGTAAGCACTCCCAGTGGCATGCACTGGCGCGCCTCGGCTATAAAAGCGCAGTCAATTTCTTCGGGCGTGGGTGCCTCGCTTTTCGCAAACGCGCGGCAGAAGGTACTGATCATCAGTTCTTCCGCAGCCAGCTCGTTGTCAGTTATCCAGAACGCCAGCGCGTAAATCCGCTGTCGATTCTGTTCGTACACGTCTCTGCAAGTTCCCGCATTGCGCCGCCGGGCGGCTGGTACGTTTCCGGCAAGAACGAAAGAGTTCCCTACCTGCAAGGTGCTCATGATTACTCCTTAAATTTGGGGCCGTTCATGAACCTGCCCGGACTCGTTTGCTTCGGCTTTTCGCCTCGGCAATGCCGCTCTCCTGTATCGAGGCAGCCACACCCAGTAATGAGCAATCTCTGGGCCCATTTGCCGGGACGCAGTTCTGGCCGCAGACCACGCTCTCCGAAGCTATTTAAAATAAGCGTTAAGTCGTGCAGCGCCCACTTTTGCTGCAAATTAATGCCGGGCCAGATTCGGAGCTCATCTACGGCAATTTCCGTATCGTCATGCCAACTCGACACTTCGTTGGTATGTAAGTTTTTCCATGCCGATTGAAGATTCGTACTCCGTGCCGGCCATGGAATTACCTGCGCGGAGGTCCTTCCCACAGGTGCCGGACAAAATTTGCTTGATGTGTGACCCTTCTCGAGAAGCGCAGTTTGCTGCTTTCGGTTTCGTAAAGGAGCATACGACACTGTCGCGGATGCCTTCTGGCTGCACCTTGCGCCCTCCGCTCTAGTTGTTGCCAAGGGGCCCAATCGACATAGCAGCAAGGTTAGAGGCAACGTGTTCCGTGCAGGGGCAGGCGCTAAGTCCGTCTGGACGGTGGCTCGGGGGTAGTCGTAATGGCTTATCTGCCGACGCGAATGTTCGAGAGGAAGGCAAGAAGACCAAATATGCTCAGTAGCCATAGCACCACGGCTATCACAACCACGGCATTCAGAATTGACTTAATCGAGGTTGCCATTGGAATGAAGCGATTCACCAGCCACAGAAGAATTCCGACTACGATCAGCGTAATGATCACTTGAAGTAGTGGCATCTCTATTACCTCTCTTCCTGTGGAAGCTGTTTTCTGGCGCGCTTCCGGTCGTTAGGGGAGGGATTTCCGTGTCGCAAGCCGAAGACTCCGGTTTGTACAGTGATTCGCGCCTCTCCTTTGAAGCTTTCTTCTTACGAATTCCCCCTTCCAGTCAGTTATCCGCCCGCCTTGCATCGCCTTGCATGAACCCGGCACAGCTGCAGCGCAAAGCACGCCCCTCATAGAACTTGACGCTGGCAGCGATAGAAAAAACACAATCACCTCACAATGCGACACCCGCCACGTCAAGGTTCGCCCCGCATTAGCACAGGACTACTTCGACCCTCGTTCTCGGCTATGGTTGGCGTTTCGATGAGGTCGACCCGGACGGAGTGTACCCCATTTTTCCTCATATCCAGCATCTTGGCCGCATTGTAGGACAGATCAATGATCCGGTTTTTCGGTACCGGTCCGCGATCATTGATGCGGACGATTACCGACCGGTCATTTTTCAGGTCTGTGACCTTGACCCAGGAACCGAGAGGCAGCGTGCGGTGCGCCGCAGTAAATTGGTACATGTCGTAAGGCTCGCCACTGGCAGTTTGCTTATGCTGGAAGAGGCGGCCGTACCATGAAGCCTTCCCGACCTGGAATTTCCGGGTCTTGATCGAAGGAATGGTTTCCTGAGTCTCTCCTGGGGTCCCTTGTCGCGATTCCGGTGTGCTATTACCAGGTGCCGCACCCAGTGCAGTGGTGAAAACTAATCCCGCCGCAATCTGGCTGAGTACTCGTAACATTTAGGTTGGTTCCTTTGACAAGTCCTGTGAGTGCCCTGCTTCCTTTCATAGCCACGGTTCTTAATGGTTCCGTGCAGCTTGTGGCCGCTGCCAGTCGTTGTATAAAACAGCTTCGTCTCGCGACGAAGTTGTTGACGGGGTGTATTTATCTGCAGGCACTAGGCATGCCAAATCGGTAAGTAGTTGAAATTACGATTGGAATCGAAGATGAGTAAAGGCTTGGTTGCGTAATTTCTTCCGTCCAAGGAAACCTCTATTCGGGAATACGCACCTGTTGGTTGTCGTTCTGCAGGGGACTAACCATAGCCTTGGGAGGATTAGCGCTGTTCGCGGGCGGACTCGGCGCCGGTCTGTTCATTGCTGACTGGTTCGCCGTCGCTGCTGGTCGAGCCGTGAAGGCTCCGGGTTTGGGTGTTTCGGTTACCGCGGGAGGCCCGTGATTCACCGATGCAGCTTGGGCGCGGTCTCCCCGAACTGTTTGCTCACGCTGCACCTGGTCAGAGGTTGCGACCGGTGAGGAACGCGCACATTCTTTGACGACAAGAGCGCAAGCATATCAAGTGCGAATACAGCCCAACTGATCTCCCAACTTTCGTCGATATTCTGTGAGGTACCAGCGCCAATTACAATGTTGAGTGCTAGCCGTTCGGTCTCCACAATCCTAAGCCACTACCGTGTTAGATATGTGAACGCCAGAAAAACCAATCACGGTTACAACCGAATCCAGAGGTACGCGGGCCTCGATTTTACCGGGGGCAACGACGACCATCGCCAACAAGATGAACGACGTACGTAGGTTTGCCCATGGGCCGTTTTTTAGCAATAAGGGCTACTGTGGCAGCTTTTCTCACTGCGGGTAAATGTTTCTTGACAGTGGGCAGACTTGCCGGATAAATCCTAGTGTTTTCTGCCTCCAGAGTCTTTTGGTACGCCCCTTGCACAGGTATCTGACGTAGGGTCGACGAGTGTTGCCATTTCGGTTAAACGAGATTCTGTGAGGGCATTCTTGGAAATCATCTTCGGCTGGATATTCGGCTGCCATCATAGGCACTTGAGTCGAGTGTTCACGATCGACCGTCAAACATACCGAGTGTGTTTCGCTTGCGGTACTAAACTGCGATATTCGTGGCGAATGATGTCACTGATCAAGACGGAAACACCGCAAACGCTGGGGTCGTTTGCAACAATGTTCACACAGATGATGAACAATTTGCGGGATCAGTTGCTCCGAGACTTGAATGGTTGAGAGAACTCAACTCCAATTTCTCACGTTCTGCAGCCGTGCTGAACGACGAGTACACGGTTCTTAACATTTCTTATGTGCTATGCGAAGAAATTGTCGTTCGAACGGTCTCTTTAGATCCAGAGGGCTGCTGGATCAGATGTGCCACTAGGTCTCTTGGAGGGGCATGCTCCTAGGAATGCCTGTGCAGGCCACTTCGAGGTGTTCTCGTGAAGGTATGCACACGTCCGTCCAAAAGCCCGCAGAGAGACGGATTCCCCCGAGCCAGTCTCCTGCGGGCGATCTGCCTATGTTCGGGGGAAGCGGCAGATCACCGTCTGTGATGCAGGTTGGGTTTCTCAGGTTTGATTCTTCCGACCGTTGTCCGTCGTGTTTCCCTGCATGCAGGAGAAACACGTAGATCAAAGAGCCCGGTGGAGCAGATCTTCGCCGTATTTCACGACTTCACTGGCGCAGCGACGGAAATTCTCCCACCGGTCTGACCATCGACGCAGCCGCAACCTATACATATGGCACGTCGGAAGAGGGAGGAACCAGCGATGGTGGCATAGTACTCAAGCTGACGCGGAGAGGCTACAGCTGGACGTTTCCTCTTCTCCTTGGCTGTCTTTTCGGGAACCGTAAGTGGTTCATAATTTTCGTCAAGGTAGTCCGGAGCAAGAGAGGCGACATTAAAGCGGGTTCTCTTGAAAGAGCTGCGCCACAAGAGCTGAGGTGAGATATGCACGGACTGCGACAATTTTGCCGTCGGCAAAACGGTAATACCCAGCAATATCGGGTTATCGAATCTAAGTCCGTTCTTCGCAGTACCAAGAAAACGCAATCCAACGACTGCCCAGTTACCACTTACCAACGCGTGCTCTACGTGAAGCTGTGTGCCACTCGGCAAGACTTTGCCGAGCTTCTCGAAGGTATGGCTCAAGAAATCAGCCTTGCGGTGAGTGACCCGCAAGTGGATGAGTTCCCTCAACCGTCCAATCGACATCCTGCAATGTGAGTAAAGAATTCACCTCCATCGCCAGTGTCAAGATTCTTGAAAAGATCGCGGACCTGTGCAACATTTACTGACATCTATGCAACATTTGCGTGACATTCGATTCTCCTCCCCATAGGTCGAACGACCACGTTCGCGTACCGCGTGTCCTCAGCTTACTCGTGGACTGCCCGATATTTTGTGCCAGCGGATAGTCAGCGTATTGCAGCCATCGAGGTAGTTGGATACCCACTGCCTGGGGTGTGGGGAGAAGTGGGAAGCGCAGCGCGGTTTTACACCTCTGTTATGCACTGCGTCGGGAACACATTGAGGTCACCCCCGAGCTGCCTTCGAAAAACCGTTATGATGTGTGACTGGCTTGAAAACCCACCAACCGTCGCTCTATCAATTGGCCTTAAGTGCTTCTCGTACTGAAAGCTATTTCACGCATCCGATATCCCGTTCGCCCCCTCCCTTCCCTGACGCTTTGCGGTGAGATGTGAGCCAACGCCGCAAGACGCTGTCAAGGTTTGGGTAGCAGGAGGAGTGCCAAACGCCAGGCACGAGGGCTATTAAACGACTCAAACGAAACTCATCAAGATACAGGCAATTCTTACCGGCGGAAAACCGGGGAAGCAATTTGAAAACAAGATTCAGTTTGGAAGGCTGATTGCTGTTGACTCTGTAGCAAGGTAATCACCATGCGGGTCGAAGGGCGCGCGAACCGGGATTACCTCGCGATGCGGGAAGGACGAGGGATGTCCGGGGCAGTCAGGCTAATCGCACCTGCTATCGAAGCAAGGCCGGCAGGGCACGTACTCCTGGTAGACGATGATGAGCGGCAACTGAAACTGCGCGCCACGATCATGGAGGGGTACGGATACTTGGCGCACACCGCTACCGGTGCATCCGACGCACTGTCGGCCGCGGAGAGGGAGCACTTCGATATCGCCGTGGTTGACTACAACATGCCGATGATGAACGGCTGTGCGTTGGCCTCACAGCTGAAGGCAAGCGATCCCCAGCTTAAGGTCATTCTGTTGTCTGCTGCCTTGAGCATTTCCGCCAACGAGATGCGCAACATCGACAAATTTGTCTCGAAAGCTGCAGGAGCGCCGGAACTGCTCGACGCGATTGCCTATCTGTTGCGTGATACGTCGCGCGTTTTGGCAGGAGGCGGGGATTCGAATCCCAGGGCGCGCCATCCCTTGTCTTCACGACTATAGTCTTGGGTGACCTGCACTCAGGCTGAAATAATGTAGCACTTACCAGCACAGAAGTGGACATGTGGATTGAGGGGCGACTGCCGTGAAACAATGTGAATCATATATGGGTGAACCCGCCGGTCTGCGGAGTGCGCGCCGCGAAATATTCTCCCTGCGTAATTCCGAAATCGGTGCTGGGTGGGGCTACTCGGAGTGGGATCTGCACTCTGAAGGTGAGTGACGCTGCGAGCGCTTTTCCGACATCGTAGGTGGGCTCTCGTCGAATGTTTTCCGTCAACGCAGCCTCTGCCGGGCATCGAACCGCTCGTAGTTTTTTCCTAAGTAAACAACATCTGGGCCATGTACTTGGGCCGATTCTTGAGGAATTTTTTTGCCTGCGATGTTATTGCCAGTCCTGGCTCAGACCACCTGCACGGCGTACACTGTGGGCATGAAAAAACGTGAATTTGTGTGGGCTGAAAGCGACTCTTTCATCGGATGGCGCTGTTCAGCATGTGGATGGCTACGGCTGATTCCCCGTCTCGAGGCTTCTGCTGAAGCAGAAAAACCGGACGCCAAGATGGCATTTGATAAGCACAAATGCGAGGACCATCCACTCAAAAGGAAACCGAGCGAGGACGTTAACCAAGCCGTTCCTCCGCCGCATTTGATCGCCGATGGCAACGTGAAACGTTGTTCGGTTTGCGGGTATCCGTTTCAGCCGGACGCGAAACCGTCCATGAGTGTGGCATTTGCGGATCATCTGCTCAAGGCTCACAAGCCCAGCCAAATGAGCCAAGACGTTAACCAAGCCGCTGCGCGGGAGACGGCGTAAACTGTGAACGTGGCCAACGTATCAAATCCACGTCTGCAAGCAGGTATTTGAGATTGCCACGGGCGAAGCCTAGGACGCCGTTGACGAATCAAAACGCCATCCTAAACCGTAAAAGGGACGAGCTGGAGGGCTGAAAGGTGAGCATTCCAAAACTCAGCCCTATCCGCTACCCGGCACGCTCGGACCCACTTATTTTCTTTTCTGAAAGCAGTTTGGGGCGGGTCACGACAGAATGATCAAACTAGGTAAAACTAGGTTCAAAAAAATGGCTCTGTGGAGGAATCTGAACAGACCCGCATCATTACTGGCTGTCGCCATCCGGGGTTCTGGAGCCGCAGCGCATATCTAAAACCGGGGAAGCAACCTAACTCCAGTGTTTATCGCCCCTTCCATAGGATCTTTGCCAATCAGGCCACGGCGTTATTCGATAGCAGATCCAGCTTCGACAGTCCGTCTGGGATCAGCCTGAGCGGTAAGCCAACAGCCCTTCATCGACCTTGGCCGGCGGGTTTCGAGTTTCGGTTTTCGACCCCCGAAGTAGTCGTGCTTCGCATCATCAAACGGCTGGAACACTCATTGAGTCAGCAGCTTACCTGTCGATGCTCCCGGACTGAGCCCGGCCATTCCCAAGATGCCTCCTCAGATTGCGGGTAAGTTCACCCATCGGAGTACCCCTCGAAGAGCGAGGCCCGCAGGCTCTGGACATTCCACGAGGGACCTGGCAAAAAGCCGCTTAAAATGCGCACTTCTTCAGATTCTCGTGCAGAGCCAAAAAAATAATAATAATATTGTCCGCGAGAAAATGGCTTGGGTGTGGCTGAACCCTAGAAGACATACGCCGTCAGCACGATAAACAAACGGGACAGTGCCAGACGGACAAAATTGCTATCCTCTTGAATCTGCGATGTACAACAACGTCGAAATGGTAGCCGGTCTTCGGAGTGCTCTTGCATACGAGGAGACTTCTCCGAATCTACTCTCGACTAGGACACCCATCCCGCCTGCGGTAAAGCGGTGCCCGAAAGACCTGTTCTGCGGATGGGAGTGGAGCTGCATGCCGACCAGTAGGCGCGATTTCGCCAGAACGGTGGCGCAGATCACAAAGACCATGCAACATGAGTGGGACTCGGCCACGCCACGGTTAGCTTTCTGCCCAGCGGCGTATCTTGTGGCCTCGCGGGTCGCGTTCTGCACCCTCGCGAGCTCCTTCCGCCTGGCTGGTGGCTCCGGCCATCTCCCGGCTTCGGGTCGGGAGCGGTGCCGACCATGCTGCCTGTCGCTCCGGATCCACGACGAACGGATCGCTAATCGCCGTGCTTAGTTCGTCGAACTGAAGGGCGATCTGACGGTGCCGGTATGCCTTGATCCCCAGCAGACTGGCAATTCGGCTCCTCGCTTTCGTGGGCAACAACGGGGCAAGGGTAGCAGCGGCTTCCTCTGCGAATGCTCTCTTCTTTGCTTCCGTCAGATGGTGGGCCATTACTTCGAGCATGAAATCCCCACTGTGCTGAATTGCCAGCTCGGAACCGTCGACTCCACTCACCTGACCTGTCGGGATGAACTGGATTGTTATCCGGTTGCGCTCCTCAGGCCGAAGGTGAAATGTGCGCAGCGTAATCTCGACAAGCTTCTCGGCTATGACACGCTTCCGCTCGATTGGCACATCCGGCGAGTGAAGGCGTAGGTAGGGCATTTGGGCACCTCCCACTACATTCATAAGGATAGAAGCATTCCTCGTGCCAACAGCTGGACAGCCGACAATTAAAAGAAACAAATGAGTTACCCCTCCCGCGGACTGAGACCTTTGAGGAGAAACCGCCAGCGACCCTGTAATTCTTTCGGGTTCAAGAGATGATTGAGAAAGCGTGAGAGCCCCTGCCAGCGACTTAAATCGCACAGCAGACCGCATCGGAGCCACGAAACGCAGGGATGGAGCTTCTTGTCGTACGATACCAATTATGGTTCGCTAATTCGCCGAGCCCGTGGGCCTATCCAAGGAAAATAGTGAGTGCGAACCCTCCACCCATCACCGGTTACCCTGGCATGAAGGATCTCTGGCTTCCTCGCACTGTGATGGAAGCGGATTCCCCGGTTTCAATGCCCAAAATCAAGGCTACCTCTGTTCAGGCGTCAATTTCAGATGTTCGGCATTGTGCGGGTGCAACATATGGGGGAAGAACATCCTTCACTGGGCTGGCAATCGGTCATCTTCTGAATTCGAGTTCGTCCGGCCCGGCTTTGCTGTCCGGCGGCGCGGCCGGTCCTGAAGGCAGTCTACTGCACTAAATTCTACACAGACCTCAAGCGACGCAATCCCTTCGATGCCCCTGCGAATTGAACGGCCGATTAAGAACCTATCCTTGTTACGCAAGCTAAGGCCTTCAGGCGTCTCATCGATTACCGCTTTTTTAAACTGCTCATACTCATCCCAACCGAGCCAGGGTCTGTAAGCGCGACCCACTTCGCAACGGACGCGCGAGTCGTAAACTGTGAAGTCGTCTGGATACAGAATGGTCAGAATGGCAGTTGCCGTTGGAAGCACAAATCCCCATTTTTCCATGAGAATTTGAAGCCGCTGCTCTTGCTCGGTGCTGGCAAATAGCTCGGATGCAATGTTTCGTACTGCGGCTTGAAAGGTGCCAGATTTGTCCTTCAACCGATCCCGGTGGTAATTCTTCGCGCGGTTCGCTTTCCAGATCAACAGCATGTAAAAATCGGCAGCATCAATCTTTCCGTTTTCGCGGAAGCGTTCCCCGACCTCTAGCAAATACTCTTCGTCATCGTAGAATTTGAGATAGCCGATTTCGTCTGTCATATGGTCCCTACACTATTCCATCCGTTGATTTGCGAATCACTGTCTTCACTTATGGCGAGGCATAGGATTGCGAGGCTGGGCGGCGTTCGACCCGGCGGGATAAATGAGGATCTCCACTTTGCCGCCGTTGTTGGCCTGGGCAGATTTTCCGAGTCCGATAGTTTTGATGCGAGTATCATCCAACTTGAAATTCTGTACGAGATAGTCACGGACTACCATCGCTCGCGCTGCTGTCAGCGTGTGGTCCCTTTCAGTATCTCCCTTCCCGTCGGTATAGCTAGCAACGACCGCCAAGCCGAACGGATTGCCTTGCAGGTAGCTCCCCGCCTCATTCAGGGCCTTGTCGTCTTTGAGCTTCGCCGTGGCTGGTTTGTCAAAGATCTTCTTCGCGTCATAATCGAATTCCTTCGCAATTGGCGTCGGCGGCAATTGTGAGATCTCATGCTCTTTGAGTTCGGCCGCGTCTTCATACCCGCGCTTGTTGAAAAAGCCTCGCAGCAGGATGTTATGCTTCAGTGCCTCCATATCTTCCTGAAATGCATTCGCTCCGGCATTAACGTTTCGATAGAACTCCTTGTCATTGATCAGAGCCCCGATTGTCCCGTTGCCCTGATTGATTTTGGAGCTAATGGCGTTCAGATTGCTGGCCGTGTCATCGATGTTCCCCATGGCTTGCTTGGTGGAATCAAGAATCAGATCGGTTTTCTTGATCAGGTCCGATATCTCGATCGGAGACTCACTTTGGATGGTGTCGCCATGGTTCACCTTCGGTGACTGTTCCGATCCGAATGAAACCTCCACGAACTTGTCTCCCACAAGTCCCTCCGACTTGATCGAAGCCAGGGAATCCTGTTTGACGACGTTGCGAGTTGCGGGCGCGAGGTCCATTAGCACTCGGACCTTGTCACCAGGACGCATCGGCAGCTGGATCTGCCTCACCGTGCCCTCATGAATCCCGCCCACGCGGACCTCGGCGCCCCCATTCAAACCAGCGACATTACTGAAATCGGCGTTCAGACGATACGTAGAACTGAACAGGAATTCTTTGCTACCGATCAAGAAGGTTCCTGCCCAAAAAATGAGCAGCGTCGTGATAATGAACAATCCAAGTCGAAACGCTCTGGACATACTCACCGCCTAAGAGCCGTGCCCCATGAACTGGGCGACAACCTCATTCTGGCTCTCTTGCAATTCGACAAAAGTGCCCTCGGCCAAAATCTTTCCCTCGTGGAGCAGGACCAGACGATCAGAAAAAACCTGCGCCTGTTGGACATCATGAGTGACCACGATAGCGCTCATCTTTCGCCTTTGCTTCAGGGCAACGATCAGTTCCCCGACTTCTCCCGCCGTGATTGGGTCCAGACCGGATGTCGGCTCATCGAACAGCAGGATCTCGGGTTCCAACGCTAGGGCGCGTGCCAAGCCGACGCGCTTCTGCATGCCGCCGGAGATCTCGGCGGGCATTTTCCCTAGTTCCCGGTCCATTCCGACATCCGCCAGCAGTTCGCGCACGCGCTCTTTCTGTTCCGCGCCAGACATCCTGGTATGCCTGCTCAAGGGGAAGGCCACGTTCTCCTCGACGGTCAAGGAATCATACAAGGCAGCTTGTTGGAACAAGAATCCCACTTTCTTGCGGACCTGGTTCAACTGCTCTTCATTCAAATTGGCAAGCTCCTGGCCGGCGACCCGGATCGTACCTGAATCAGGGGCCTGTAGCCGGATGATCAGTTTCAACAACACGCTCTTGCCGGTTCCGCTCCGTCCCAGCACGGCCAGAGTCTCGCCGGGAGCGACGCGCAGATCGATCCCGTTTAATACACTCTGGTCCCCAAATGCTTTGTGTAGATCGTTGACCACGATCGGGAGATTATCGTTTTTCTTGCCCATAGCTCGTTTCACCCCCAGACCAGCAAAATCAACCGAACCAGTACGACATCGGCCAAGATTACAAAAAGCGATGAGAGCACTACCGAACTTGTGGCAGACCTTCCTACGCCTTCTGTACCGCCCGTAGTGCGCACTCCCTGAAAGCAGGCGACGGTTCCAATAATGAGCCCGAAGACCGTGGTTTTGAGGGTTGGCGGAATGAAGTCGCTGAACATCACGTCTTTGAAGCCGTTCGTTAGAAACAGCCGCAGCGAAATCGGCTCGGCCAGGGTATGCGCGACCCAGCCCATGACAATGCCGCAGAACTCCGACGCCAGCGTCAACAAAGGAAGCATCAAAATGCATGCCAATACCCGCGTGGCCAGCAAGTATTTGTAAGGGTCAACAGCCGAGGCCTCCATAGCATCGATCTGCTCGGTGACTTTCATAGAACCAAGTTCAGCACCGATGCCCGCTCCGACGCGGCCGCTGACTATCAGTGCAGTAATCACGGGGCCGCTCTCCTTGGCAATCGAGAAAATGATGACGGCGGGAAGCAGGGACTTGGCCCCGAACCGGACCAGGCTGTCCCGAGTCTGGAGCGAAAAGACCACACCTGTTGCCGCTCCTGCGAGCGCTACCAGGGGAAACGACTTTGATCCTATGGAGTCACACTGCCGGACAAGTTCTCCAAATTCATAAGGCGGAACCACGGCAGCCCGGGCCAGCCTGGCACAGAATATGCCTAGCTCGCCGAACCACTCGACAAATGAGATCAGAACGCGCTTGGCAGCCGAGACTTGATCTCGTAAGCCGCCCCTCGCAATTGTGTCGGAGACTGCGGCAGCGAGAATAACGGATATGGCAACGTAGTTCATCATCCCTCTTCGATCCGTGACTCCCAACGAGTTGACGATCTGCTCGATGACCCCCAGTCCTACTTCTTCACCGTGATGCTGTCCGCAATTTTGCTGTATTCCTCGCGGGAGATGATGCGGTGATCCAATAGATCGTGTTCGCTGGAGTAGGGCCGCCCGGCGATGATGCGATCGGCGGCGTCACCAGTGATGCCGGGCAGGGTGGTGAGCTGGCTCTTCGATGCTGAGTTCAGATCGAGCGGATTGTCCGAGCCGGGGCGCGTCCACCCCTCCTTAATGCCTTGCGCGACGGCTTTAGCATTATCTTTCAGTTCGGCGGTGGCTTCGGCGGTCTTCTCCCGCACTTGATCTGGGTTCGATGGCTTGAGGTTGCAGGCGGTACAGCCGGCGAAGAACATCGTACCAGAGCACAGGGCGAACGCCAGAAGAATGACCTTCACGTGCATGTTGGTGGGATGCAGAAATCGGACTGACGGGTTGGTTCCCTGCCTCGCCCGAGGTTTCGCAGCGCACGATATGCAAGTACTGCGCCCGGACCGTCGGGCACGAGTCGAACGAACTCAAGCTGGACGAGTCGGAAAAAACAGCACACCTGCTCAGTAAAAGAAAAGAAGACTGGCCAGCGCAAGCACGCGCCTGGCGTATGATTGGAGATTCGGGAAATATCTCAAGCCGAGATTTTCGGAGCGTCATTCGGTCGCCACTTCCGGTTAGGCACAGAATGCGGTGACACTTAAGCCCAGAAACGAGAATCTCCCCGCCTTTCGCCACATCTACAATTTGACTTTTCTCTTCATAGACCTCAACCCCTTAAGGCGCGTTTGCGGCATCGGCATCGCTAGACTTCGTTATTTGCGGGACGGCACGCTAAACGACGGGTGGGCCCCTGCCTCCGTTTGTCGCTGCGCCATGATGACAGGCTCGCGCGCTGCGGGCCTACTGTCTCGGATTGCAGAAAAGCGGACGCAAGAAGACCCGGAGTTGCTTCCGGGCCTTTCGCGTTGCTGACGCCATTTCGTACGGTCTCAACATCTGCGAATTCATTGGACATCTCTCAGTGAGGATTGTTTGCTCCTCATCGGTATGGATGCCAGTATCCGTAACGGTCATACCAGCCGTATGGATGCCAGTATCCCCGACGGTCGTAGTATCCCGTTGGGCCGCGATAGTAGCGATGGCGGTCGTGGGCGCCGCTGCTGTAATAGCAACCGCGATCGTCGCGGTCGTGATCGCCGTCGCAACGACGATAATGCTCCCAGTCAGTTTGCCGTAGCAGATCGCTTGCCTGGCCCGGATCGAAGTTGAGAAATTCAACTCGCGCGGTGTAGCGATCCCCGATTGCTTTGGGAGCTTGTGCTGCTGCAGTCGTCCCGAGCGTTCCGATGGCGAGCGCCAGCAGCAATATCAGATTCAATTGCTCTTTCATCGCATCCTCCATCTTTCCTCGTCGCTTCTCGTTTAGAGGGTTTCGCTGCTGAACGCTGATACTGAGATCCAAGACGCTTCCTGCGGCGCCTGTGAGGATCCGCCCGCCAATGTTGCTGCCTGGGGCACAGCAACGACTGGGTAACCTTTGTGGACGTCCGCCACGCCCAGCCGAAGCTGCCGCTTTTAAGTCTCCCAACATCGTAAACACTTAAATGAGGGCAGGGCGCCGGAATGCTAAAGCCACGTATTCGGGAGTTACTTGCCGATGAACCTCGAACTGGGACAAGAATTCAGGTTGCCTTTGGGCCTCGTAAGTTTTCAAGTTTGTAAATAGAATGACGTCAGGAGGGAGCCAATGATTGGCTTCGGCGATGTCGGCTGCGCGACTGATGGGCAACGCTCCCGGAACACGGAGTGGAAGCGTGAAGTGTACGGTCATGCCAAAATTTGACCATTTTGTGAACTTTTCTGCCAGCAAGTAAATCTAGAGCGGAGAAAGATCCTTTTCTCTCTTGTTTCCGTCCTTTGGATCTCTGCCAAACCGTTCCTCGAGGAGCTGTCTGGCCAGATGTTGTCCCCCAAGGCCAAATGCTATTGCGATCGCGAGCATGCCGGCCGCCAGCACGATGCCGAAGGCCAACCGCACAGTGCCTTCCGCCAAGCCCAATTCCTCGAAGACCGCCGACCCCGTGAAAATGATAATCAGAATTCGGACCGCGGCGCTCAGCAACCGGGGGGATGGCAAATCCGCGTTGACTCCCCAAAGCAGGGCCGAACGTGAAAAGAAATTTGCGGCCAGCAGGCCAACGAAAAGGAACAATAGCGCCACAAACACCCTCGGCAGGAACAGAAAGAATTTGGCCGCGTGCGCCTGTAGACCCACGATTCCGAGCGAACTGACTCCCAGCAGGACAAATCCAAGCCAGGTCACCCAGAATACGAACCGGCTGAGCAGTTCGGTCGAGGATGGCAAAGCCGCCTTGCTAAGCAGCTGAGCTGCGCCTGTGTTCTCGGAGAGGCGGTCAAACTTGACGAGGTACAGAATGCTTCGCAGGATCCGCCTCGCCACGTGGGCTATTACCCAACCTACCAACACGATAAGCAGCATCACCAGCAGCCGGGACAGGAAGTGTGCAAAATTACGCACCAGTCCCTGGGTAGCCTGAGTCAACTCGTTCACGATCATCTCCCGCATAGTTACCTCACTTCTATTTCCACAATTCCACAAGCAGCGGCTTCAATCGCTCGAACGCCATGCAGAGCCGCTCCACGTTTCTGTCCACTTCTTCCCCTGAAGCGTCACGGTTCTCGATCAGAAATGTGTAGGTCTTGCCCCGGTAAAGAGGTGCCAGTGCCTGGAGGATGTGGTCTCGGCTGATAACAGACTTATGATATGAGAAGGCAAATTCGTAGACCGTCCGGATCCACAATTCGTCGCTGTAGCGGAAATCATCTTCCGCAAGACCAGCAATTCGCTGAAGCTCGGCAAGAGTCCCGGCAGAAAGTGTCGTCCGGAGCACGGGATCCAACTCAGTTACACCTGAACAGAACATCCGGTGCAGCCGCTTTCGATTCACGCGAAGAGGTTCGACGGTCAACTCCGGCCCGGCATTCAAGAGAGGTACTGCGTGCGAGTCGTGGCTGGAGCTCCAAGTCTCGAGATTGGCTTCAAGTGACCAGAAAAGTGCGCCCACGGTTTGCCGCAAAGCGGTCACCAGGTCGGCTGAACGACTATCCACGTGCGATTTGCTGCCCAAGTAGGTCTGCGCAAGGCGGAACTCTCCCGTCATGGCGGCGACGGTCAAACAGATTTCCGAGCCCTCGCGACCTGCGTCGTTCTGCCACACCTCCTCCCCGAGGAAATGGCTGCCCAGGCGACCGGAAAATGCGAACTCCGCGGCGTAGGGTTCTTTGATCCTTTTGCCATACAGCGCTCGCGTCATGGGATAGATCAGAGTGCGTACCAGTAGCCCGTCAAACTTGTGTCTGCGGTAGAGCGGCATCACCAGATCGATGGCGTCACGGTAGACCGGTCGCAGCAGGCGTTCAATCCACTCCGACTCCAGGTTCGTTGAGTCCCCTGCAATCACAGCACAAGCAGAAGCGCGTAGAAGTTCAGCAGCCGCCAGGATGCTCCGCAGTGCCGCCCCCGCGGCGGGCCCTCCTTCATACTTGGCACTGATGCAATGCAGGGTCCGCAGCGCAGGCAGGTCAGAAACATACCGTTGATCGTTGACCGAAACGCCGCGGACGAGATCCTGCGTGCCGTCCGTCGATCCGCCGTCGGCATTAACAATGACCGCTCGTTCGCGGGGAAAGCATTTCAGCAAGCCGGCGCGAATGGTCTGCACCACCTGACCCACGGTTGCTGCGTTGTTGTAGGTGGGTACGCCTACCAAGATGTCCGCTTCGCCGACGTTGATGAGCTGACGGAGAAACTCATCCGTCAGAATACTTTCCTCGGTCAAACAATGCCTCCGTGAACGGACGGCCGCTCGGTCGTCCGGGTAGTCTCAAATCCTTCGTAAGCGAAACCAGTAGAACTGGTACGGGCCCAGGGTTAACAAATAGGGCGAGTCGCCCGCGCGTGGGAAGATATTCCTGCTGGACATCTCGATCAGGATGTTGCCCTTAAAGCGACGCAGGTCTAGTTCGACTGCCTGAGCAGAGCTGGATAGGTTGTTCACCGCCAGGATTGCCTCCTTGTCAAGCGTCCGCACATAGGCCAGGATCCTGTGGTTATCCGGATGCAAGAATTCGATTGATCCTCGGCCAAACACGGAAGTCGACTTGCGGATCCGGATCAGGCGCTTCATCCACGAAAGCAGGGAGTGTCCAAAACGCTTCTGCGAAGCCACATTCACTGCCTGGTAGCCGTACACCGGGCTCAGGATGAGGGGTAAGTAGAGACGCTCCGGATCCGCAGGGGAAAACCCTGCATTCCAACCGCCGTCCCACTGCATGGGTGTGCGTACTCCGTTCCGGTCACCTAGATGGACGTTATCCCCCATCCCAATTTCGTCCCCGTAGTAGAGGATCGGAGTCCCGGGTAGCGACATGAGCATGCCGTTCATGAGTTCAATCCGACGGCGGTCGTTATCCAGCAAGGGTGCCAGCCGCCGCCGAATGCCGAGGTTTAGGCGCGTGGTTTTGTCCTGGGCGTAGGCCTCGTACATGTAATCTCTCTCCAGGTCGGTCACCATTTCCAACGTCAACTCATCGTGGTTGCGAAGGAATAGGCACCATTGGCACGGTTCCGGTATCTCCGGAGTTTGATACAGAATTTCTGTAAGCGGCTTACGATCCTCCAACTTCAGTGCCATGAACATCCTGGGCATGAGTGGGAAGTGGAATGCCATATGAAATTCGTCCCCGTCCCCGAAATAGGGACGCAGGTTTGCCGGCCACTGGTTGGCTTCTGCCAGCAGCATCCTACCGGGAAAACTGCCATCCAGACGACGGCGCAATTCCCGAATCACCGCGTGAGTTTCAGGTAGGTTCTCGCAGGAAGTTCCTTCCCGCTCGACAAGGTAAGGAACAGCATCGAGGCGGAAACCGTCAACTCCAATCTCCAGCCAGAATTTCATCACGTTCCACATCTCGTCGCGTACCCCCGGATTGTCGTAGTTGAGGTCCGGCTGGTGGCTGAAGAAGCGATGCCAGTAGTATGACTTGGAGATTGGGTCCCAAGCCCAGTTCGACAGCTCCGAATCGACGAAGATAATGCGTGTGCCGCGGTACTTGGCGTCCGTGTCGCTCCAGACGTACCAGTCGCGTCGCGGGTTCTCCCGGGAACTCCGGGATTCCTGAAACCACGGGTGCTGATCCGAGGTGTGGTTCAAGACCATTTCGACGATAACCCGGATACCCCGCTCGTGGGCCACCTTCAAAAAAGTCTTGAAATCGTCGAGGTCGCCGTAGCCCGGATGAACGGATTTGTAATCTGCGATGTCGTATCCATCGTCACGAAGAGGGGAAGGAAAGAAGGGCATCAACCAGAGCGCATTGATTCCGAGGTCCTGAAGATAGTCCAACCTCTGAGTCAGGCCACGAAAATCCCCAATGCCGTCTCCATTGGTGTCACAGAAGGCACGCACGTGTACCTGGTAGATGATCGCATCCTTGTACCAGAGTGGATCTTCAGGGAGCCCCAATTTTTTCCCTCTCGTCTCCGGACATCGGCTTCAGCCTTTGACTCTCGGTCGAATAGGTTCATGAGATTTGATGCGTAGGCTGCCCTTACGAGTCGGATGGATTTTCCAGGAACGACCGGAACCTTGGTACACCCGAACCTGAACGAACTGAACCGGCACATAGTACTCAGGCCCTTGCAATCAAGGTCTGGAGGGCGTCGCGTGATAGGCGGCAAATCCGGCGCGTTGCATGCCTCGCCGTGCTTCCGGATTTTTCATGAAAGTGTCCCAGACAAATGAGGTGCGTGCATTTTCCGCCATCACCATGGTGATTCCGGTGTCGATTCCAATTACGTCGCTGTCATACCAGTGTTTCAGCGGGTTGAATGCATTCACGAAGCCATAGCGGGTCCAGGCTTCGGCTGCATACCGACTCTTGATTGTCTTGAGAACGCGCATTACGGGTCGCGGCAAGAACGGAAGCGAGCCCGCCGCCGCACTGGGGACCACGGTCCCATCAATGGGGCCGGTGGATGGAGGTCCACCCCAGACCACGTAGCCTTTTTCCGAGTCGGACGCCGTGATGCCCCACAAGTCGTCGCTGTAATCAGCAAACTGTTTTCCCAGCTCTAAGCAGAAACGGCGATGAACTTCGGTGGCCAGGATCGAGTTCTGAAAATAGTCCGCATATCGGTCACGCTTGCCACGGAAATCAAACCAAGATTGGGAGTACTGGTGCACAAACAGGGGAGCGAACGAACCAATGTAACGAAGGCCATCGTATTCAAAGGTTGTTCGTTTCCAGGCGGTCCAGGTTTCCTCGTGCAGGGGATGTGCGAAAGACCCTAATCCCAACAGATAGATCATCATCAATTCGCTGTAGCCACTCCAACGGTAGGGCAGGAAGCCGATCTCCGGCGCCCAGCCGTGCGGCAATAAAGGAGTGTCCTCGGACAGCCAAGTCCAGTCCACCCGATTAAAGATGTCCCACGCCAATTGGCTGATTTCCGAATGCGGGAAGTGCTCCCGGCAAGTGAGGATGCCGCACAGCAAGATGGCGGTATCGACGGACGAGACTTCTGACTCCCACACTCGTTCCCCGGTATTTATGTTGGCGAAATGAAAGAAGAATCCGCGGTGCGTAGGCAGCTTTCTCCATAGAAAACGTAAGGTGGCGAGAATGCGCCCCCGCGCCGCGGAGGATGTGATGAAGCCCCGGTGCTCCCCGATGCAGAGAGCCGTCAGCCCGAAGCCAGTGGCGGCAACACTTGCCACCACCCCGTTATCATTGGTCCGGGCGTTCGATCGGTCCTTCACCAAGCCGGTTTCCGGGCTGGCTTGTTCCCAGAAATAACAAAACGCAAGTCTCTCCAATTCGTCCAACAGCGGCTCGTCTTCCGGCGAAAGAGAGCCTGGAACCGGAGGGCTAAAGGAGCACAGCGGCGACTGGTCTGACACCGCCGCTGTCGTAACCTCGGTTGATAGCGGAATCACCCATCTGGCTAGCGGCATACCGAGACCAACTCCAACAATCTGCCGCAGCAACTGCCGGCGAGAGAGACTTTTGCCGTGTCCACCCTTATCGTGGATTTCCGTTGATTTAAAACGATCTCTCGGCGGCGTGAGCACCAAAGGTTCCCGGCTTGACTCTTGGTTGTGTAGAGGCTTAATTTGGAAAAAATTATTGAACCCTTCTGCCTGAAAAGCAAGCGCCTACTGCATAATCATTGAAATGTGTTGCAGCGCCCGGGATCCGCAAATCTGACGCACGATGCCTTCAGCTTTCAAAGTTGGCGCAGCTAACCGGTTGATTGCAGGACCGAAGCGCAAGATTCTGCTGGCGGCGTGGTTGATCCTGGTGGGACTCCTGGCTACCGTGCTCACGGTTGCCGTTTCACGTTGGGCCAAGAGACGGACCGTCACATTGATGGGCACGGTGCTGAGGCAGGATGGCGACACGCGAAAGCAGTCCCCGATTTCGGACGTCGAGATCACCGTGGGGGACAACCTGGCAATTGGCAGATCCAAGTCTGGCTCTGCGGGTTATTTCAGTATCCCATTGCGTCCGGATGTCAAGCCAGGTCAGCCAGTCGCCCTCAGATTGCGTCATCCCGATTATAAGCCTCTCGACTTGACGGAGGTCGCCGGAGACAAGATTATCGTCGTTCGCATGGCGCCTCTCCAAACGGACAACGCTCGGCTCCAGATATCGATTGGAAACGTGCTGGTGAGATATTCTATAAAGACCCAGACCGTAGCCAACGTCGGCAGTGCGTCAAAAACTTTTCAGGTTGTGAACACTGGGAACGTACCCTGCAAGGGTCAAACACCTTGCTCGCCCGAGGGAAAATGGAAAGCTGCCATCGCTTCCACTTCCCTCGATGCCGGGGATGGGAACGAATTCCAGAATGCCAGGGTTACCTGCATTGCGGGACCATGCACCTTCACGCAGATCGTATCCGACAGCTTTTCCCGAGGTGGCCGTAACATCAGTGTTGCAGTTCGAAACTGGTCTGATACAACAACTTTCCTCATAGAAGCTGAAGTAATCCATCCCACGTTGAGCGACATTACGCGTGACTCGTACCCCGTAATTTTCGACCGCACCTTGAGTTTCACTTTGCCTCCGGCGGCAGAAGGACCCAGTATTGAAGCTGACGTCAATGGAGAAACAATGGTATTCCCCCTGGGACCGGGACCGAATCTCTGCCTCAGTTGGGCCAATTGCAGCATTGGCACGGAGAAGGACCAGGCAAAGGCCTATCGTTGTGAGTTGACACCAGGATATCGATTCCGCTAATGGCGGGAATGCCTCCATGGCAGCCCACTTTGTCGGATATCGGGAACTTCATGCCTGGAACGGTGCAGCTTGACCCAGAGTGAGTTGTTACCCCGCAAGCCGCCACGCCTCCCTGGTCGAAGCGATATCCGGCGGCGGTTAGAAATGTTTCTGCCAGAACCGCTATCGCGGGGACCTCAGCGTCCTGAAGGTATGACCGTGTGTGAGTCACTGATCCCCCTTGGCGGCTCCCATAATGCACGGCCGCACTCGGAGGTTCGGGCGTTTTGCTGTAGCCAACCCAAGTCGTCTGAAACAGAACTGTCCCTCAAGGGCCAGCGCCATGTATCGCCTGAAGCGCACTTTTCGATGCGTTGCGCGCTTGGCCAAGACGCGGGAGGAGTTTCATGGCTGGCAATGACACTAGGTCGTCGGCCAGTTCGGTCGCCTGCTCGCGCAGCGCTTGTAGATCCCCTGACGCCTCCGCGGAAGGTCCTGAGCAGCGTTCTGCTTTTGCGGAGGTGCTGTCAAGGTGGGTATTCTGGGCCATTTTCTTGGGATTCCCACCCGGTAGCTAGCAGCTTGCATTTCGAACATTTCAGCGTAACGGCCACCGAGATCTGTCAGCTCTTCATGGCTTCCCTCTTCTGCGATTTGACCGTTTTCGAGAACTACGATGCGATCGGCCATACGCACGGTGGAGAACCTATGAGAGATAAATAACGCAGTTTTACCCGCCGTGAGTTCTGCAAAACGTTGGAAGACCTCGAACTCACTGCGAGCGTCAAGCGCAGCCGTGGGCTCATCGAGTATCAGAAGCTGCGCATCGCGCAGATAAGCCCGCGCCAAGGCCAGCTTCTGCCACTCGCCACTCGACAGGTCCACGCCGCCTTCGAACCGGCGGCCCAACATTTGCTGGTAGCGCCAAGGAAGCTTTTCGACTACCTCGTGTGCGAGGCTCATCCGCGCCGCACTGTGGAGCAGTTCGCGATTGCCGAGTTCTTCGATGCGGCCCACGGCGATGTTTTCTTGGGCTGTCATTTCGTAGCGCATGAAGTCTTGAAAAATGACGCCGATTTCTCCATACAAATCTTCCAGGCTATACTCGCGGAGGTCCACTCCGTCGAGCAGGATCTGCCCCGCAGTGGGGTCGTAAAGCCGGGTGATCAACTTGACGATGGTGGTCTTGCCCTCGCCGTTCTCTCCGATCAGCACGACCCGTTCCCCGGGACTCAATCGAAAATTCAGGCGGTTGAGGACCAGCCGCGAGGTTCCCGGATAAGAAAAGGAAACATCACGGAACTCGAATCCGCGAACCATCGGTCTGGGGGCAGATAGCGCGTTCGGCTTCGAACGGATCATTGGCTGCATTTCGAAAAATGCCAGCAGATCTGTGAGGAACAGCGCCTGATCCGCAATGCCGGAAAGAGTAGAGAAAATCTGCTGGATGTTGCTGCTGACCTGCAGGATCGCACCGGTCAGGGCGGTGAGCTGGCCGATACTCAGCGCCCCGCCCACGGTACGCCAGATGACGAACACATAAGCCGCGTAATAGCTGATGGTGCCGAGTATCGCGAGAGATCCTCCTACCACCAGCCTGCGGTGGGAGAGGGCAACATTCTCGTGATAGATTTGGTCCCCTAGGCGGGTAAACTGCTCGATGAGGAACTGCTTCAGCCCAAAGAGTTTCAGTTCCTTAGCAGCCTCTTTGCTCCCGGCCAGTACACGCAGGTAGTCCAGTTGCCGGCGCACGGGCGTCTGCCGGAAGTTCTTGGCGTAACCGAGAAAGGCAAAATGGCTTTCACCCACGAATGCCGGAACTACTCCGAGCACCAGCACCAGCAGCAGCCAGGGTGAAAAGGCCACTATGTAGAGCGACAGAGATAGGGCGGTGATGACCTGCTGCACTAGCCGCCCGATGGCCTGAATCATGCCAAGGCGATCGGTAGCTTGGACCCGGGCACGCTCCAGGCGGTCATAGAACACAGGGTTCTCATATGCCAGCAGATCCAGATTGGCCGCGTGCTTCATCACTTGAATGCTGACGTGCCGGGTATACTTATCAGCGAGAAGTGCGTCCAGATAATCGATAAGGCGAGAGAGAATACTGCTCAGAGCCGCCATCCCAAACTCTGCCGCTACCAGCCACCAGAACCCGGATTGAAGGGATTGATGTGTGGATATGACATGCACGACGCCGTCTATGATCAGCTTCGTAACCGCCAATAAAGCGAGGGGCAGAAACGAGGCGAGTAAGCGGAGAATCAATCCGAACGCCACGACCGCAGGGCCCGACTCCCGGACGATTTTCAGGACTGGGGGGACATTCTGGAGCGCCGAGATACGCTCTTGCCATCCGCTCCAGAAGCCCTTTTGCTGCTCCATATGCTAAATTCCCGCACCAAATACTCGGGGTTCGCACAAGGTTAAGGTGCACTCGCGGGTCGTTGTACAGATACAAAGATGACGCCTTCTTGGATACGCAGGTCTTTCAGCCTTCGTTCTCTAGGAGGGACGCTAGCGCCACCCCTTGAGCGCCAGCCCAGTTTCCCCCTTTGCGCCAAAGTTCACTTTCCGCGCACACACAACCAAAGTCTATACAAGCATCCCGTCTTCCAAAATGGTCCTAAGGCTACTCCTATCAGCAAGCAGAAGAGTAAGAATGACTTAAAGAGAACGGCGGAAGACGGCAAAGCAGAATGTGGAGCAGCGCTAACCCGTAATTTTGTCCTATTCCCGAAGACTTCCGACATGATGCGCACTGCATCGAACCCAAGCCGACGACTGCACAATGGCAACTACGTTCTAGTCAGGGATCTTTAAATCAACCCTACTACACCTTAGGCTATCCGCTACTTTGTGGGTTTCAACCTTGTGGACTGCACACAAGTTTGCAGCACTTGAGAAGGGGTCTCAAGAATTTCGTGCCGCTATTAGAACGACACAATATCAGATGCCTGAAATTACAAAAAGGTGGCTTGATTGTTTGCTTTTCGCTGTTCAGTTCAGCAGTTTAACGTGGTGGGTTCGCAGTCAACGTTCTTTATGGCGAGCTAATCTGAAACGTTCCCTGGATACCCTCGATGGCATTCGGTCCGACCCAGATGTCATAGGTTCCCAGCGGTATCACCCAATGCATATTGAGATCGTACGAACCTAAGTCACTTGCGTGCACGGTAAAGTCTACGGTTTTTTTCTCGCCGGGTTTTAGGGTTACGCGTACGAATCCTTTCAGCTCACGCACTGGACGGGACGTTGGAGCAACTTGATCATGCACGTAAAGCTGCACTACCTCTGTTCCAAGACGCTGGCCTTCGTTTTGCACCTCCGCTTGCACCCGAAGCGTAGCGGTTGGGGCAACCGTCGTGGTCAGCAAATGCAGATTGCTGTATCGGAAGGTGGCGTACGTCAGTCCGTAGCCGAACGGAAACAGTGGCTGCGAACTTTCATCAAGATAGCCAGTATGCCAGCGATCGGGTGCACTGGGGCGACCGGTGTTTTTGTGGTTGTAATAGATCGGGATCTGTCCAACCGACCTGGGCCAAGTGATGGGCAGCCTGGCGCTGGGCGAAACCTCCCCGAACAATACCGCGGCGATTGCATTGCCAGCTTGTACGCCCGGGTACCACGCTTGCACGATCGCCTTGACATGGTTGTTCGCCCAGCGAATGTCCAAGGGACGGCCACTTTCCAAAACCAGCACCACTGGTTTCCCCGTTGCGACCACCGCTTCCAGCAACGCGTGCTGCTTTCCGGGCAAGTCGAGTGAGGCGCGGGAACTGGCTTCGCCAGTCATCTCAGCCCGTTCTCCCAAAAACATAATGACAGCATCCACTTTCCGGGCCACGCGAACAGCGTGATCAATGTTTACCAGGCTCGCGGCGTTATTGCCACCACGGGCTCCCGGCGCACGCGCAGGTCCGGGTGCTACGACAGCCAGCGCGGCCGTCCTGTCACTTTCAAAAGACGGTAGGTCCACGCCTTTAACGTAGAGCACCTGGGCATGCCGTACTTTTGCCTTAATGCCTTCCAATGGTGTCACCACATCCTGGGCCTGGCCTTTGCCCGACCAGGAGCCAAGCTGATCGGATTGGTCATCCGCCAGCGGCCCAATGACAGCAATCGTCTTGCTCGTGCTCAGTGGCAGCAGGTTGTCTTGGTTCTTCAACAGAACTAACGATTCCTCCGCGAGCTTTCGTGCAAGCTGCAGGTTTTGCGGGGTGAGCATTTCCGCCCGTTCGCGGCCAGGGTCCGTGTACGGTTTCTGGAAGAGGCCAGCCTTGAACTTGACCCTCAGGACTCTCCGTACTGCCTCATCCAGCACACTCATGGGCAACTTGCCATCGACCAGCGACGGCAGCGATCTCTGGTAGACGCCGTCATTCATGTCCATGTCCAGTCCGGCGGTCAGCGCCTTCAGAGCGGCATCCGCTTCGTTGGCGGCAACCCCATGCGTGATCAGCTCGCGGACCGCATCGTGGTCGCTAACCACGAAGCCTTCAAAACCCCACTCGCCTCGGAGAATCTGAGTCAAGATTTTGTAATTGGCCGCGCCGGGCACGCCATTCAAGTCTTCAAAGGCGGACATGACTGTACCGGTGTCCGCGCGGACCGCGGCTTGGAAGGGCGGCAGGTACACCTCCCGCAGCAGTTGCTCAGAGATATCTACGGTGTTGTAGTCGCGACCCCCTTCTGCCGCACCATAAGCAGCGAAATGCTTCGCACAGGCAACGACGCTCCGTGGATCAGCCAAATCCGCGCCTTGAAATCCGCGCACTCTGGCGGCGGCGACGACTGAACCCAGATAGGGGTCCTCACCCGCGCCCTCGACCATGCGGCCCCACCGAGGATCGCGCGCAATATCGACCATTGGCGCGAACACCCACTTGATGCCGCCGGCGGTAGCTTCACTTGCTGCAACATGTTCGGCTTGCTCGATGAGCTCAGGATCAAAGCTGCTTGCACTAGCGATTGGCACCGGGAAAATCGTGCGATAGCCGTGAATGACGTCGTAACCGAAGATGAGCGGGATTTTGAGTCGTGTTTGCTCGACGGCAATGCGCTGCACGGCATTGGTTGCTTCCGCACCCGTGACGCCGAACAGCGAACTCACCCTGCCTTCTTTGACAAGTTCTAGCGTCTCTGGCTTGGTGTCGCCGTACTGAGAAAGCTGTCCAATCTTTTCCCCGACCGTCATCTCGCGCAACAAGGCGTCGATACGGTGCTCGATAGGTTCAGTAGTGGCGGGTTGTTGCTTCGCCGTAATCGGAATGGCTCCGAGGAACAAAAGCACCAACACAATCGAGCAAATAGTCATCATGTTCTTCCCCTGGCCAGAACTGTTGGTGCGCGGCGCCCAATGATAAAACACCACAGGACCCCACTAGCGAAAATTGCAGGCTTGACCGTCTAGGCTGGTGAGATTCCACGAACCGCGTTCGGCCGTTGGGCTGTTAAGCTTACGGATGAACCGGACGATGGTCTCTAGCATGGTCGCAGCAGTGGGGCCCGAAGATCGATTCGGCAGCGGTTCACTGAATGGCCTGGACCTTGCACTAACACGGCTAAGATTGCACCTTTTCGTCATCGGACCGAATTTCGTCGTCAAAATGACTCTGCCGTTTTGAACGATTACGTTGGCGACTCCTCCGCCGACGGGAATGGGTGATTACAGGATATCGCCGAGACAACTTCGGGGTTTCTATTCTCAATAGTGGGATCACCCGTGACTTCCGCCAGAGCAGCTCGGAGGGTCGTAGCACTCTTCGCCTTTTTATCGAGGGCAAGGCGAGTTGAGAGTTTATCCTCCTCGGTGAAGTTCCACACTCCAACGACAATCGGCACATTCGGTAGCCGAGCACGTACCTTCTTGTACGCTGTGCGGGCATGTCTGAGCGCAAATGGCGCTAATGCCGAGAGGAAAACGACATCAGGATTTTCATTTACCATCTCCTCCAACATTTCACCCGCTGTTCCAAGGGAGATGCAGTGCGCCGCGTGCCCATCGAGTTCGAGCAGCTGCGTTAACATCGTTCCGACAATTTCATCTGCCTCGTCTCCTACCGGAACACAAACGACCTTGGAACGGACCGCGAACGCTCTCCTGCCGGCGGCATCATTCAAGTCACGGTCCTCTCCTTCCACAACTGGCATCTCCTCTGCCTCAGCGGCCTTTTCATGTAGCTCTTCGATTAATTCTCTTGTGCTCTGACAGATGAATCGTTCGACTTTTTCGTCAAGATCGTTTTGGTGCCGGTCCCGCTCTGCACGGGCAAGCGCTGGAATCACAACCGAGTCATACAGCTCCTGCAAAGATTTCCCCTCAAGATACTGCTCCAGGACTTGCCTCGCCTCGCGATGATCCGCAGCAAGAAGCCGCTGATAAAAATGTGTTTCCGGCGTCAAGACCGCCTCGTCGCCGAGCAGAACATGCAAGAACTCCAGTTGCGGAACATATCGGCCCAAGACCACTAGACAAACCGTCAGGGGAGTCGAGAGTACGAGTCCAAGCGGACCCCAAAGAACTGCCCAAAACACCGCTGCCACCAGAATGGCCAACGAAGAGATCCCGGTATGAGCGCCATACAGCATTGGCTCTACGAAGTTCGCCGCTACAATCTCGATCACCAGGAAAAGGCCGATAATCATTAGTGAACGAGTCCATCCCTCGAAAATGGCCAAGGAGAGGCCAGTCGGTAAAAGAGCACCAACGGGAGGACCAACGTACGGCAAGAAGCGAGAAACGGCAGCAACGACCCCCCATAACAACGCGTTGGGCAACCCGATGAAGTAAAGGCCTACGCCTGCTATCAGGCCGTAGGACGCGTTTACCAGGAGCTGCAAGAGGAGGTATTTGCTGATGCGGTGACTAGCATCATCCAGTGCCTGAGTCATTACGTGGAGGTGACCGTGGCCGACCAACCGAATAAAACGATTTCGCAGATCCTCGCGCTGAAGGAGCATGAAAACTGTGAAAACCAACACGAGGCCAGCGACGCCAACCGGGCCCAGCCAATCGCGAAGGAAATCCCAGGGATTGCTAGGAGGAGGCGCTATTTGCACTGCGATCGGGTTGCCGGATGCGGATTCAGAAGGCAATTTATGCTGACGAACTGTAGGCGCTGTACTTGGTGGCGTTGCTACCACTTCCTTGCTCAGTTCGTTGACGGCTTCTGTCGCTTTCATCAATCCTGCTCGGTTGACCTCGCGGAGCGATGCAACCTTCTTGCTGATATTGGCTTTGTAGTTCGGCAGTTGGTTTGTTACATCGACTAACTGATTCGTGACTGCCAAACCAATCGAGCCCACGGCAGTGATGGAGAGGATGACGACCAACAAAACGGAAACAGATCGGGGCAGGCGACGTTTTTCCAGCCCCGTGACAAGCGGCGTGAGCAGAAAACTGAAGAGCATCGCTAGCACGAACGGAACCAAAACAATTCGAGCAAAATAAAGCGTCGCGATTACCACGACTCCGGCAGCCAGAGCAAAAAGTTGCGAGATTTTGGATGCACGACGACGATAAGCCAATGGAGACCCTTTGCTTGGAAAAACGTATTACAAAAACACTTACTTTGGATGCCTGAAGCGGCTCAGGGTGGTTTCCGGTTCAGAGGCTTATGATTTTCAGTCTTCAGGCAGGTTGGACCCTTCGGTTAGACATCACTTGGCGTAGAACCCGCATCCTCCCCTTGTCCTCTGTAAGCAAGTGGTTCCGGTCGGTCTGATATTCACCGAGTGGCACGCCCAGGTCCAAGAAAAGAATCAGACGACATCGATTCATTAGGTTTGTCCCAATGCGCATTTTTCTTTCTTGCAATGTCCACCATAGCAATACCTTCGCAACGCAAGTAAAACTTCCTTGCCTCCACCGGGGGCTCATGGATAACCCTTGTGTTTTCTTTGCCTGCACTTTTGGCACACTCGTTGCACTCTGTTCTGTCGCTGTCCTTTTCATTGGACATGCAACCAACTCAGTAGTGTGACTTGACTGACGCGGTTTAGGAAACCCGAATGGTAGGAGGACAACTGCGTGAAGAAAATAATTCTCACGGGAATATTAATGGGCCTGCTGCCTGCCCTGTGTCTGGCGCAGCGCGGATCGCACCCAAGTGCTCCGAATGGGGGAGCCATGGGTCCTAACGCGAGGACGATGGGTACCAGCCCAAAGATGGCTCCTGATGCAAGGACAATCACGCCTAATGCCGGCGTGCACGTTGGTCCCAATACAATAAGCGGTACCAAGACCGTGGGACCCAATGCGAGAACCGCTGCGGGCGCAAAAACCATCGCCCCTAACACGAGAACCGCTCCTGACGCGAGCACGGTTGCTCCTGGCACAGGTGTGAGCAGGCCAGAGGCACAGCAGAATTAGTGATCGTATAAAAATGTGAGCGTTGTTCCTTGAAAATGGGCCGACATGAGGTCGGCCCATTTTGCTCTGGCCTGATGCCACCAAAATTGCCTACTGGCGCAACCTAAGTGTCGAGAATTCACGTCGGAACGACCATGGAGAATATTGCGAGCATTAAGTTCTTTTTTCCCTCCTTCCCGACTGGCCACACGGCAAGGAGGCTGAGATGGCTGGTAGCAGCTCTGGTTTCACTGATTTTGGGTGCGTGCGCGACTGCATCCCCGCAGGACGCGCCCACCAACGCTGTTGAGCCATCCCAGGTAGTTCAATTCCTGAATCAGACGATTGATTGGTATCGGCAACGAGTCGCCGAGCAGCAGATCGGAACCGATCCGGATGATGTGCTGGTGATAAATGACAATCGGCAAGTTGCTGATCAGGTGGTGCGGCTTGCTTTTGACTTTGCTCGGGCAGAAGCGGAGTCCTCAGCCAAAAGCACCGCAGACCGGAGCCAGAATCAGAGCGCTGGTTCGTCGCAGTATCATGCGCTCCTTCAACTGGAGGACAAAATAAACCACCAGGTGCAAGAGTCGCAGAGGGAGATGGAGGCTCTTCGCCAGAAACTTGGAACCACAACCGGCAAGAAGCACCAGGAATTGCGGTCCCAATTGGGTGAGACGCAGGCTGAACTGGAGCTTGCAAGGGCGCGCGAGGATGCGATTCATAATATGGCCGAGTTCGTTAGCGGAACCGGTAGCTACGGCCTTGGGGCGACCGACCTGCGGGCGCAAATCCAGGCGTTGGCCGATTCTGTTCCCTTTGCGTTGACAGCCAAGAACAGCGATGCCTCGTCCCAAGAACGGCTCAGTTCCGCTCTGATCGCTGCCACGAATAAACCTGCGCCCTCAGGCATTTGGGATTTAACCGCAGACTTGTTCGAACTCTCTCGGAAGATACACACGGTTGACGTCGCGATTCAGCAGACCAATGCGCTGGCAAAGAGAACGGAAGAAATCCGGGCACCACTAATGGGCCGTATCAAAGAACTGTCCACCGAGGGCGACGAATTGGCCAAACAAGCAGACACCGCAGGTCCGTCTGAACTGGAACAGCAAAAACAGCAGCTCGATTCGCTGGCAGTGGAATTCAGACAGATCTCAGCAGTTGAGCTTCCTGTGAGCAAACAGCGGCTCTTGCTGATGCTTTACCAGCGGAGCCTGGCAAGTTGGAGGAGTGCAATTCAGGGCCGCCGCACGACGGCCTTGAAAGGCCTGCTGTTCCGGCTTGCATTATTAGCACTCGTGATCGGAATGGTAGTGGCAGCGGCCGAGTTGACGCGACGCGCCATATACCGCTATGTCCACAATCCGCGGCGCCGATATCAGGCTCTTTTGCTGCGGAAACTCTTGATGTGGTTCCTGATCGCGGTAATCATCGCGTTTGCTTTTGCAAGCAAGCTCGGCTCCGTAGTGACGTTCGCCGGCTTGATCACTGCAGGGATCGTGGTCGCGCTGCAGAATGTCATTCTGTCAATCGTGGGATATTTCCTTCTGATTGGGAAGTTCGGCATCAGAGTGGGCGACCGCGTGCAAATCGGAGGCGTGACCGGGGAGGTAATCGATATCGGACTGGTACGTCTGCACCTCATGGAGCTCAGCAGCGCCGACTACATTCCCACGGGCCGGGTGGTTGCGTTCGCGAATACCATTGTGTTTCAGCCGACGGCCGGCCTGTTCAAGCAGATTCCAGGTACCAACTTCCATTGGCATGAAATCACCCTCAGGCTATCCCCGGAGACCGACTACGACTCCGTTAAGCAACGTCTGCTTCGAGTTGTTGACGCAGTTCTGGCAGATTACCAGGAAGAACTGGAGCGGCAAAACCAGGCAATGGAGAATTCTTTACTCTCAGCTCCCGCAAACCGGTTCCGGCCAAAAGCCCAGGTACGGTTCACATCTTCGGCCCTTGAGGTCGTGATCCGCTTCCCTGTTGATCTGCACCAGGCAGAGGAGATTGATGATCGGGTGACGCGTGAGTTACTGAGAGAGCTCGATCGCGAGCCGAAGTTGAAGCTCGTCAATTCCGATGGTCCCGGACTACAGGATATGACGTTGACTTACTCGTGATCGGCGTCAAGCCGGCGGCAGGGGTGCACTGGCCGACGGGCTACTGGAAGTGACAACCGCCGGCCTCGGGGCGTCCCTGCCGTTTTGCCGTCACCGTCGCCATGCTCGTCCAGCGCTCTTGTCTTCCTCGGCTCGAACCTCTGCTCATGGATGTGTCGCCCGGACAGGGTACCTCGCCTAACACCTCATTTTCGACCCCGGTAAATTTTCGGCGGGAACGTCCAAGAATTGCCCTTGGGAGGGGGCCGAAATGTTGGGTGGAGATTAAGAATCAATCACATCACCGAGTACGTCGACTTTGGCACGACGCTTGCGTTCACTTTGCGAAGTACACCAAATTTCCCGGAGGTTAGTGATGAACAAGACAAAGTTAGCACGACTCTTACTCATGTTGGCGCTTGTGGCTGGACTTTGTTTGCTTCAGCCGCGGCTGAATGCGCAACAGGATCGTCCAGCAGCCCCACAGCAGCAACCAGACGTCTCGAGCCAACCATCAACGATGAGTCAGGCATCTGATCCACAGACGTTCATTGGCAAGATTGCAAAATCGGGCGGAAAGTTCGTCTTGAAGGACAATGCCACCAAGTCCACCTATGCGCTGGATGATCAGGGCAAAGCTAAGCAGTTCGAAGGTCAGGTAGTCCAAGTTACTGGAACGCTGGATGAGGAAACGAGCACGATTCGCATTTCCAGCATCGCACCGGGGTCCTAGCCCAGAGTGCCGTGGCGGGGGGGTGGCCATATAAGACCTCTCTCCGCGGGCCCGATTTCCCCGCGAGCTTCTTCAGGGCATTCACGCCAGCAAGATTTGTCGTCACGCCCTGCAGAACTTAAGAAGGCTGCGTTGTTCATAACGCAGACGTATTCCGCCATCGGCAAAAGGAGATAACGTGCGTCTTCTGAGTTTGCGGCTCATAGTCTCGTTGATCGTCGGAATCACGGTGGTGTCACTCCTGTCGTCGTATTACTCAGTTCGCATCGAGGAGCGTGAACTGCGACGCGATCTGGAACGGCGCGCTGAGCTGCTGGGAGAAAGCCTGGCGGCTAACGTGGAACGGAGCCTGGAGAAAGGCGCACCACGGGGTTTGCAGAGCATCGTGGAGCGGTTCGGCAACCGCGAGCATCTGGCTGGGATAGCGGTTTATGACGTCTCCGGCAACCTCGTCGCCGAGACGCCTCGATTGGCCGATGTTGTCAGAACGCAGCCCGCGGTGGTACCGGAAGCAATTGCCGACGATCGGGGAAAAGCTGAATTTACTCGCTCTGGTACAGCGTCCCTCCACGTTTACGTGATGCCCCTGCACCACGAGGACCACGTCATTGGCGGCCTGGCGGTTGTGCAGGACACCGGCTACATTGCGGCACAAACGCGGCTGGCTTGGCGCGATACCTTTCTGCGCGTACTGGCGCAGATGGTGATCATCGCGCTTATCACTCTCCTGATTGTGCGGTGGAGTCTCAGCGGCCCGATGGCACGTGCCGTACAGTGGATGCGCACCCTGCGTACCCAGCGGGGTACTTCTAGCCATACGATGCCGGACTTGGACCTCTTCCAACCGCTGGCGCATGAAGTAGCAACCTTCGCGGAAAGCCTCAACCATGCGCGCTCGGCTGCCGAAACCGAGGCCCGGTTGCGCCAGACAGCGGAATCAATCTGGACTGCCCAGCGCCTGGCCGTGCATGTGCGAAACAAACTGGGCCAGAGTCGACTGTTCGTGATCTCCAACCGCGAGCCCCTTCTGCATACCCGACAGGGCAAGAACGTCGAGGCGATTGTCCCTGCAAGCGGACTGGTCACTGCCCTGGAGCCCGTGTTGCATGCGTGCAATGGAACGTGGATCGCACACGGCAGCGGCGACGCGGACCGGGAAACTGTGGACCAGAACGACCGGCTCTGTGTACCTCCAGAAGACCCGCGGTATACATTGCGCCGGGTTTGGTTGAGTGCTCAGGAAGAAAATGGCTATTACTACGGATTCGCCAATGAAGGCTTATGGCCGCTGTGTCACATCGCGCACACCCGCCCTCTCTTTCGCGCCACGGATTGGGAGTACTACCAGGCGGTGAATCACAAGTTTGCGGATGCCGTGGTGGAGGAAATGGCTGGGACTGAGCAGCCGGTGATTTTGGTGCAGGACTATCACTTCGCCCTCCTGCCTCGCATGATCAAGCAGAAGCGACCTGACACCCGGGTGGCGATCTTCTGGCACATCCCGTGGCCGAACCCAGAAGCGTTTGGTATCTGCCCCTGGCAACGCGAATTACTGGACGGCCTGCTAGCCGCCGATCTGATCGGGTTCCACGTGCAGGCACATTGCAACAA
>Ga0074045_10000518_pt1 | contig 37398 bp, 28 predicted proteins | sample BogForMeECP23OM2_FD_94442 | JGI IMG/M metagenome (GOLD analysis project Ga0074045, IMG submission 94442) | Bog forest soil microbial communities from Calvert Island, British Columbia, Canada - Bog Forest MetaG ECP23OM2 | ecosystem: Environmental > Terrestrial > Soil > Wetlands ...
GGGGCGAAGGGATACGGATTCATCCAGCGCTCCACGGGCGAGGATGTGTTCGTGCATTTCTCGGCCATCCAGGAGAACGGCTACCGCTCGCTGAATGAGGGCGAGACCGTCGAGTTCGATCTGCTCAAGGGCCCGAAGGGGTTCCAGGCGGGTAACGTCGTGCGCGCGGTATAAAGTCCTCCAACCAGTTCGCAAACCCTCTCGCGTCGGTCGAGAGGGTTTTTTGTCTGTCTTTCTTATTTTTCTACCGTCTTCACATCTAAACTCTTCCACAAATACCAGCAGGCGATCGAGCGATAGGGTGCCCAGGGCTTCGCGATCTTCTCCATCACGGCGGGCTTGGGCCACTTGCGTTTCTTGTAGTGCTTCTTGATGGCAGCCTGCACCCCGTAATCGCCGGTAGGCAGAATATCCGGGCGCCGTAACGTGAACATCAGGAACATGTGCGCCGTCCAAACGCCGACGCCCTTAACCTGGGTGAGATGCTCGATTACTTCTTCTTCCGGCAATTCGGGCAGGCGTTCGAACTCCAGCAGGCCGGCCGCGGTCTTCTCGGCGAGATCGCGCAGATACGCGGTCTTCTGCCGCGACAGCCCTACGCCGCGCATTTGCGCGTCGGTCAGTTTGAGGATGCCTTGCGGTGTCAGCGGGTCGCCGGCCAGGGCGGTGAAGCGATCGAAGATGGTCGCTGCGGCCTTGCCGTTCAACTGCTGATACAGGATCGACTCCGCCAGGGAATGAAATGTGGGCTCGCCAAACTGCATGCGACACGGCCCTATGCGCTGGATGATCGCGGCCATCACGGAGTCGGACTTCTTCAGATGGCTGATCGCCAGGTGGTGCTTCGCTCTGCGCATCGTCGTCCACTCCTCCTGAACGGAAAGCAGTTTAGCACATTAGGCGAACAAACGGCGAATCAGGAGGGAAAATGGAAGTGCACGTCGTGCCTGGAGGCAACGGGCGTCCCGTCGAGCGTAGCCGGCTGGTAGCGCCACCGGCGCAGGGTGGCCTCGATTTTTTCGTCGATGCCGTGGCCGATCGCCTGCACGACCCTGGTTTCGACGACGCTGCCCTGGGAGTCGATGGTGACTTCAATAACCACATCGCCAACCAGGTCACGGGGAAGCCCAGCCCGGTCCACTGGAGGATCCGGATACACGACCGGATACGCGACGTGGACCTCATGGCCGGTAATCGGTCCGTCAATCAGGGTACCCAGCGGAGATCCTGCGCGGGAATTGTGATCGCCGGCCTGCGCGTCTGCCAACACCTGCTGCGGCTCTGGCGCAGGCTTTGGCGGATGGGGCTTCGGAAGGAGGCGTGGGCGCGGTTTACTCGCCCGTGACGGGAACAGCAACTTGGCCGCGTCCGAGGGTGTGGCATCGTTCTCGGCGCCCGGTGGAAAGTAAATCAGCTTGTAGGTGTGGTCGCCATCTCCATAGGCAAGCCACTCAGGTTTGAGGTCGATCACCCTGGGATTATGGAACGCGATCACGGCCAAGGCTGCCAGGTGTGCGACCACCGACACTCCCACCGTGCGATGGCGCCGGAATCCCGAAGTCATAGGCTGAAGACCACTGAACGCGTACTACTACCTTACCTGATTGACGTGCCAAGAGAGAAAAGGTCTTGCGGACGAGCTTTACCTACCGTCCGCTACTCCTGGTGTTCGTGGCAACGAGTTCAAGGCGGTCCGCTTATTTGCCAGCCTGCTGTTCGGCTATGTCGCCGATCACGGGCAGCTTGAACATCTGTCCCTGATAGGCCTTGAGCACCAGAATCAGCCAGATCACAAACCCGGCTAGACTCACCAGCGGCCACACAAAGATTGTCGCCCAGCCGAGAAACGGGATGTGAGCCAGGATCGACAGACCGATCCAGAGCACCGTCCAGGCGACAGCAAAGAAGAGGCATTGAAAGGCGTGGAAGCGGACGAAGCGCTTCTTGTTGAACGGCTCCAGCACCAGAAACACGATCGCTGGAATGATGGTCACGTAAGCCAGCGCACCAGCCACGTTGTCGGTGAGCCCGCCGGTCGCAGGTGCAGCTGCGCTCGCGCTCACACCTTGCGCGGCGCCACCGGCACACTTCGGACAGGTCGCTCCTTCCACGATCTGAGTTCCACAGGTTGGACAAAAGGCCACGGGAGTCTCCTTTGCAAGACGAGAGGCAAGTTATCAGAACGCTCGCTGGAGCGCAATGGCGTCCGGGCTGGGCATTCGTCTTTCCCCAATGACCAGGTACCCACTATCATTTCGAGTACGGAATTTTAAACCGGCGGAGCAGGGAATCGCCGACGCTATTTTCCCGTCTTTTGAAAGGCAAAATGATCACCATTGTTTCGGGACTGCCACGGTCGGGCACATCGCTGATGATGCAAATGCTGGATGCGGGTGGGCTCCCGGTTCTCTCCGACGGCGAGCGCAAAGCCGACACCGACAACCCCAGGGGCTACATGGAGTGGGAGCGTATCAAGCGGCTTCCGAAGGATCCCGCTCTGATTGCGGAGGCCGAGGGCAAGGTTGTGAAAGTCATCTCGCAACTGATTCTGTCGCTGCCCTCGGACCACGAGTACCGTATCGTCTTCATGCAGCGTCCGCTACCCGAGGTGTTGAAGTCGCAGGAAGAAATGTTGCGCCGCCGTGGCACCTCGGAATCGAACGCCGATACATCCGCGATCGAACACGCCTTCCAGCGCCACCTGATCGAAGTGAACAAGTGGCTTGCGGGCAAGGCGAACGTGCGGGTTTCGCGCGTGCATTATCATCGCGTGTTGCGCGAACCGAGGGTAGTCGCCGAGGAAGTAGCCGCATTCCTGCAGGTCCCGCTCGATATCGAGGCGATGGTCCGGCAAGTGGATGGGAGCCTGTACCGCAATCGCATGAAGTAGAGCGGGAACGTCGGCCACCACGTGCCTTGTTTGAGGTTGCAAATTGCAAACCGCAAAGCGGCGAACCTTTGGGCGAGCGCGACTGACAGATGAGAGGGAAGCCACTCACGGTTGCGGGGCAAGTTTAGATCGCAACTAGCCTGTCCGTGCCGGGCGGGAGCGCAAATCCAATTTTCTTTCTGCGGCTGGGTGGTGATTTCATCAGCTTGCTGATGGCGTTGAGGATTTTCAGGATCGTGCTGTCGTGCGTCTCTAGGTGCTCTTCCAGTTCCTTGATCCTGTCCGCGACTTCTCTGTTTGCGGCCGGCGCCTGACGTAAGCGGACAAAGGCGCGCACCACGAAAACGCTCATTTCCACTGCCTGTTCTGAGTTCAGAACAGTCGCTGCCATGATCGCGCCATGTTCGGTGAAAGCGTAAGGCAGAGAACGCCGGCCACCGCGGCCAAGGTTTGAGGTCGCAAATTGCGACCTCAAACATTTGTTCTCTTTGGGTGAGAGCTGGAACATGAAGTCTGCGGGGAATCTCTTGTGGTTGCGCTTTGCTTGTTCATTCAAGCGCTTTACTGGCACGTTGTAGAGTTCTGCCAGAGCCGTGTCGAGAATCACCCTTTGATGGCGCAGAATCAGGATCCGAAGATCAATCGAGACCACAGTCGCTTTTCGGTGGCTGCCAACTGAGCGCCCTGATCGTTTGGGCTTCGACGAACGGATTTGCATGCTGACATGGTAGCGGTCGTAGCCAGCCAAGGCTGTGATCCATGGGCGCTGCGAATGTGATGAAAACGATGCTTGGCCGTGCTGCACTCTGCCGAGAATGCCTACCCAACAAAATCTTTGTGGTCGCAATTTGCGACCGCAAACAAAGGTCACGTGATGCTGACTTCCGTATATGTTCCGTAGACCTGCCGCAACGCTTCGCAGATTTCACCTACCGTGGCGTAGGCGCGGACGGCGTCGACGATATAAAGCATGGTGTTGACGTCGGAGATTTTGCCGTTGGTACCAGCGGTCGGGGTTTTAGCGGCGGCTTGCTTCAGAGCATCGAGGCGGCGCTGCACTTCTTCATTCGAGCGGCGGGCGCGCAGCGCCTTGAGTTTCTTTTCCTGAGCCCGCGCGACCGATTCGCCGATGTAAAGAATATTCGGCGACCCTTCTTCGATGACGAAATCATTCACCCCGACCGTGATCTTCTCGTTGGCTTCAACGGCGCGCTGGTACTGGTAGCTGGCCTCGGCAATTTCTTTCTGCGGGTATCCGCGCTCGATGGCCTTCACCATGCCGCCCATCTGGTCGAGCTTCTCGAAGTAATCGAAGGCGCCGTTTTCCATGTCGAGGGTTTGCTTCTCGACGAAGTAGCTTCCGCCGAGCGGATCAACCGTTTGCGCCACTCCCGACTCGAAGGCAATGATCTGCTGGGTGCGCAGGGCAATGCGCGCGGCTTCTTCCGTCGGCAAGGCGAGGGCTTCGTCGTAGGCGTCGGTGTGCAACGATTGCGTGCCGCCGAGTACCGCTGCCAGCGCCTGCAGGGCAACACGTGCGATGTTGTTCATCGGCTGCTGAGCCGGCAGCGAGACGCCGGCCGTCTGGCTGTGGAAGCGCAGCAGACGGGTACGGTCGTTCTTGGCGCCGAAGCGGTCTTTCATCAGCCGATACCAGATCTTGCGCGCGGCGCGGTATTTGGCGATTTCTTCGAAGAAATCGTTGTGCGCGTTGAAGAAGAAGCTGAGGCGCGGTCCGAAGTCGTCAACGTCGAGTCCGCGGCGGCGAGCCCACTCCACGTATTCGACGCCGTCGTAGATGGTGAATGCGAGTTCCTGCAGCGCGGTCGATCCGGCTTCGCGAATGTGATAGCCGGAGATCGAAATGGTGTTGAAGCGCGGCGTAAACTTCGCTCCGAACTCGAAGGTGTCAATCACCAGGCGCATCGAGGGCGCAGGCGGATAGATGTACTCCTTCTGCGCGATGTATTCCTTCAGGATGTCGTTCTGAATAGTGCCGGAAATCTTCTTCCAGTCGGCGCCCTGCTTCTCCGCGACCACCAAGTACATGGCCCAGAGCACGCTGGCCGGCGAATTGATGGTCATCGAGGTAGTGACGTTTTCCAGGCTGATGCCGTCGAAGAGAATCTCCATATCTTCGAGCGAGTCGATGGCCACGCCGCACTTGCCGACCTCGCCTTCGCTCGCCGGGTGATCGGAGTCGTAGCCCATCAGCGTGGGCAGATCAAAGGCAACGGAGAGTCCGCCGCCGCCGTGTTCGAGCAAGTATTTGTAGCGCTGGTTGGTTTCTTCGGGCGAGGCGAAGCCGGAGAACATGCGCATCGTCCACAGTCTGCCGCGGTAGCCGGTCGCGTGAATGCCGCGCGCGTAGGGCGGTTGGCCGGGATAACCGAGGTATTGCTCGTAGTTCCAGTCGACGGGGAGATCGGCCTGTGTGTAGAGGCGGCGGATCGGAGCATTCGAGATGGTGCTGAAACGAGCGCGGCCGTGCTCGTCGAGATTGGTGCCGGTCGGAGCGCCAATCGGTTTTTCGGGAGCCTTGTCGAGCGTGGGCGCCAAGGTTTTCTCGGCCCAATTCTTTTCTGACGCGGTGGGATGGCGGCCTTCAAAAACGTCGGTAATAGGGCTCTCCTCGACCGTCTTACGCGGATCGCCTTTCAATTTGTTCTCAGGCATTCAGTTCCCCACTCCGGCTTTGATGATAGAGGAGTCATTGCCATGCTGCAAAAGACGTGACCGACCGAGCGGTTGGTGAAAGTTGAAGGTTTACGCTGTGTGTGCCTGTGTCCCCTGTGGTGAAGATTTCTTCGGAGGCTCCCTTGACTCCGCTTTTCATACGCACCTATGCTGGGTCTTCTTCCAGCGGAGGAACTTCTGAAAGCATTCCGGCGGCTATTGCAGCGTACTCCGGTGTACGGCGCCTACAAGGCGCTGGGCCACTATCCCGACTACTGGTATTGGATACTGCGCGGGCGTCCGTCGCGATCTCCGCACCTGTTAAAGCAAAAGGTCGTGCGCGAATACGGAGAGAAATTTGGTCTCAGGACGCTGGTCGAGACTGGAACTTACTACGGCGAGATGGTCGCAGCGATGAAAAGTCATTTCGACCGCATCTATTCCATCGAATTCGTCCCGGAGTTGGCGGAGCGGGCCACACGCAAATTCGCGCGCGACCAGCACGTCCGAATTTTCTGCGGAGACAGCCGTGTGGTCATGCCGGAAGTGCTCGCGTTACTGCGAGGCCCGGCGCTGTTCTGGCTCGACGCCGGTTACTACGGCTGGGTTGGCAAGCAGGGCGATCAGCAGCGGTTATCGGCGGAACTGGAGATGATTCTGAGCCACCCATACCAGCACATTATCCTGCTCGACGACGCGCGCGGACTGACGGGCCGGGACGGAATTCCTTCGGTCGGCGACGTGAAGGCATATGTGGAGTCGAAGTTCCCCGAGCGGTCGGTGGAAGTGAAGTACGACATCATGCGGGTAACGCTGCGAGGATAGCGGGGGCTGCCGGAGCCGCGTCAAGCCGCGTCTCTACCTTTACACAATATAAAGAAGGGCCGCCCAAGCGCGGCCCGGTTCAAGACTCCGGGTCTAGAACACGTCTCGGACCGCCCGGTTGATCAGTCCCACGGAGTTGTTGACCTCCTCCCCAGCCGCGTAGGTGAAGGTGGCAGACTGATCAGCGAGATCAATCTGTTCCGACGCCAACACGGTCGTGCTGCCGACAGCGACGACCCGCACAAGATAGGCGCCAGCCGGTACGCTGATCGCATTTTGCGCGCCCGGGTTCGCCGTTACCGTGTACGTCTTAGGATTCTTGACGAACAACTGCGTCAGCGTAGCCTGCAAGGTTGGAGCGTCGGCAGAATTGGCGAACACAAAGCGCGCGTTCCCCGGCGTTATCGGTTTCAAGTTGTCAGTGAAGTCGAGCAGCGCGGGCTGGCCACCACTGATTGCAGCGACCGCCGACATGCTGGCTGCGGCAGTGAGAGTCACTTGCGAGTCAATCATTGGCGCACTGGTGCAGGGCGCCAACGAGTTGGCCAGGCTAATCTGCACGTCGTAGGTTCCCGCGGAAAAACTGAATGGCCCAGCGGTGTTGCCGAATGTCAGCCCCCGCACCAGACAATCGCCACTAACCAGTATGTCGACCGGCAGGCCGGGGTTGAGATTATCGGCGATGTCGCGTCCTGGAATGCCATGCACGATGTAAAGGTAGCCGTCATTGGCGGCGAAGGCGGAGGCGCCCAGGGCCAGACACAGAGCTGCAAGTTGCAAAACGACACGTGTGCGAAAGTTCATAGTTTCTCCTCGATTGTGTGAAAGTTCAGTGCTGATTCTGATGGGTGAACTGCCATCAACGCAGACGAACCACGTCAGAGCCGCTCACGATTTACTGCTGGGATCCCAACCGGAAGCAGCCTAGCTTCGTTGGATCAAACCCTCGCGGGCAATGGAAGTTGCACAAGTTAGAAAAAAAGGATCGCGGGCGCTCGCTGCCAGCGTGGAGTTGGCAAGACGCGGCAAGCCGCGTCTCTACGTTGATTCTTTCTTGTGCGCGAGTTCCCAGGCCTTCGCGTATTTCCATGACACGTAGACGGCGTGGTAGAGGTGCAGGAGCAGGCCCTCGCGGCCGTCGAGGAAGCCTAGGCGGAAAAAATAGTTGTAGATAAACGTTGCCCACGGACGCAGGACGATGTTGAACGGGCTGAAGCCGCGTTGACCCTTGGCAACCGCCATCTCCGCGCCCAACGACGAGTAGCGGTTCATGTGGTCGATGTAGTCGGTGAGCGTGGGGTAGGAGTGGTGGAGAAGGGGGTAGTATAGCGTTCCTGAGCGTCCAGTTACCTGAAAAGTTTCGTGTACTGCCCGGTTTTCCACTCGACCCATGCCGCGGCGAAACATTCGCAGCTTGGGATCTGGCCAGAAGCCTCCATGTCGCAAGGCGCGGCCAAGGAATTGGTTCTGGCGCTTAAGCCAATAGCCATTTTCCGATCCAAATCCGTCTTCGGCGGGCCCGTGGCAGATTTCCTCGACTTCTTTTGTCAACCCGTCGGAGAGTTCCTCGTCTGCATCTACGCTCAAAATCCAATCGCCGCTTGCTTTGTCGATCGCTGAATTCTTCTGCGCGGCGTAGCCCTTCCATTCTTCAACGAAAACTTTCGCACCGAATGATTTCGCGATCTCGACGGTGCGGTCGGTCGACCGGGAGTCGACGACGATGATCTCGCCTTTACCGTCGGCAACCAGCGGTTGCACGCTGGCGAGCGCGCATCCGATGTTAATTTCTTCGTTGTGCGTGATGATGACGACGGAGAGGATCACGCGGTGCTCCTGCGGCTGCCGGGCAATCCGATGATCAAGGGCCTCACGGAGAGAGCATACGCGAGAGACGGCATGCAGCAAAAGTAGAATGCTGCAAGAGGGAAACGCCGGGCGGGGACGCCCGGCGCTCCACCGAAAAAATTCTCACTACTGTTGCGGTTGGGCCGGAGGGCTTGCCGGCGTCGACGGTTCGACGGGACTTGCCGCGACATGCGGAATATTTGGCGTGCGCGTGACCTCACCCCGCTCGGCGTCGGCGATCAGGATGCCGGCGTGATCCAGCAGGAGACCGATCGCCCGATCCAGTTCGACTTCCGCCTTTTCGTACAAGGCCTTGGCCGAGACGAGCGTGACTTCGGCCTGGGTTAGGGCCGCTTGGTTCTGCAGCACCAGAGTGGACGTGGACGCGCCGAGCGCGTATTTCTTTTGTTCGGCGTCGAGAGACTGGCGCGCCAGATCCACGGCGGCTTGGGCGGAAGCGACGCTGGCGCGATTTTGCTGCACCCCAAACTGCGCGTTGCGCACCTCGATGCGCACCTGGTTCTCGATCTGCTGAATGCGCAACTGGGCTTGCCGGTATTCGAATTCCGAGCGCACCTGCGTGGCTTGTGCGGCGCGGTTGCGGAGCGGGATGTTGATCGTGATGCCCGCACCCTTGTCGGGAGCAGTGGAATTAACGAGCTGGTTTATGGTGCCGCCGTAGCCGACTGAGCCGACTGCCGTCGTGGCGCAAAAATTCGGTACAGAGAGCGGGTTTGAGCAGAGGTTCGTGGGGTTTTGCGAACCGCCAATTCCGGCGCCGCCATAATAGGCAAACAAGTCCACGGTGGGGAGTAGCGCGCTGCGGATCGCTTTATTGCTGATCTCTGTGTTGGTCAGGTTGATGCGAGACTCGGCCAATTCCGGGCGATGAGCCAGCGCATCGTTCACCAGGTCTTGAGTAGGAACAACCGTTTCCTGGGCGGGCAATTCCATGATTGAGGTAGGAATCACTTCGGCATCGGCCAGTGCCGGGTCAACCAGAGTGCGGCTGAGAGCGTTCTTCATCAGCAATTGCTGTAGTTGAAGATTGGTCAGCGCCAGTGTCAAGGTCTGCTGATTGCTGGCGACTGTGCTCTGTGCCCGGACAACTTCGATCGGTGCGAGGGTCCCGATTTCCACCTGCTTCTGGTTATCGGAGAGCGTCTTCTGCGCGAACGCCAGTTGCTCCTTTTGAACCCGGACGTTTTCATAGGCGTATACCAGATCCCAATACATGTTTTCGATCTGGTCGACAGTAGTAGTAATTTGCAGGCGGAAAGCGACATCTGAAATTTCACGATTATTCTTGGCAATCTGAATGAAGCGAGTGTTGGGGGCGAATCCGAAGCCCTGCAACAGGTGCTGCGTAAGCCGGAAATTGAAACTGGAGTTGAGTTGCGGACTCAATAGCTGGAAAGGTGCGTCCGCAATCGTCTGGCGTTGGTTGTTAAACCCGACCGAGAGATTGGTGCCCCACTGGAACCCCTGCTGGTACGAGAAGCTTCCAGTGGTGGTGTCCACCCCGGAGGCAGGACTGAAAGCACTGGATGGGAGAATACTGCCGTGATCGACTTGCAGTGTGCCCGTAAGAATGGGATCGAAGCTGGTGATGAGCGGGCCGCTGCCGAACGTCGATACGACTATGCCTCCCGCCCCGGTACCGGCGCCCCCGGCTGCGACCGAGGTTCCGCCTTGGCCCGAGCCAACTTGTGCGCCGAGTCCGCCTACGCCGCCTCCGGGCGTGTTCTGCACGACACCGTTATTGACACCGAGAGTGCTCGCGCCCGCTTTGGCGCGCCAGACGTCGGTATCGGCGATGTTCAGGTTATAGCGGGCGATGGCGATATCGAGATTGTTTTCGAGCGCCAGCGCCACCGCATCGTTCATGGAGATGTAAAGTTTGCCATCGTGCATGAGTTGGTCGATGCGCGGCGTGTTGGCCAGGTTCGGCGTCGCTACGTGGCGCGCAGTGTAGGGCGCGAGCGGGTTGGGGAAGGACGCCTGCGGCTTCGAGTACTGCTTCACATCAAACGGCTGCGACGAAGACGGCAAAGCCTTCTGCACCTGCATCTGCGCCGACGGCGCGCTGGGCACGGGCGCGGCATCCTGCGCCCTCGCGCGAGGTACCATGACCACAGCCAGCATGAGGACAGCAACAAAGACGGCGGCAATAAGGGGAGCGGCAGCCCTCTGAAAGGCAGTCAATACTGTAGAACGTTGCATTCGCATCATCTCCATGGGTCATAATCCAGTGATCACACTCAAGCCATCAGGTTCATGAGGAACGGACGCAGTGATTCGCACTTCTGCTAACACCTGTTACTACGTAGAACGATCGGCAAGAGTTCCTTGCAATCTTCCTGGTGCAGTCTTCTCTCCCTGCGCGCAAGGCAATCTTTTTCATTAACCGTAAGTAAAAGTGTTCGTAAGTGAAATAGTATAGCTGACGCGGCGCCGCACTTTCCGCGACGGCGGTCGTGAATCTTTGTAAATACCAACGACGGCGCTCATTTCGCCCAGGACTCGACAAGAACGTGCGCAATCTCAAACTGATCCTGTCTTACGATGGCGCGGACTTCGCCGGCTGGCAGGTGCAGCCCGGCCGGACCACCGTGCAAGGCGCTCTGGCCTCAGCCATTGGACGGTTGACCGGGGAAAATGTACTGCCGCAGGGCTCCGGCCGGACCGACGCGGGCGTGCACGCCCTGGCCCAGGTGGCCAGTTTTCTGACCGCGTCGGTAATTCCGGCAGAGAACTGGCTGCGCGCCCTGAACGATATTCTCCCGGCCTCGATCCGGGTGTTGGAGGCGGCCGATGCTGCCCCCGAGTTCCACGCGCGCAAGTCGGCACGCGCCAAGACGTATCGCTATCGCATTCACCGTGGGGCGGTTTGTCCGCCGTTTCTGGCGCGCTATGTGTGGCATTACCCGTATCCGCTGGAGGAATCGGCGATGATCGCGGCCGCCGGCGTGATTGTGGGCGAGCACGATTTCACGTCATTCGCGGCGGTGGACCCGGTGCGGGTGGAACGAATGGTGGCGGAGGAGAATGTTCACACGACAAACATTCGCACGATTTTCTCCTCCAGTTGGATACGTGAAGGCGACGAGCTGATCTGCACGGTTCGCGGCAGCGGATTCCTTCACCACATGGTGCGCAACCTGGTTGGCACATTCTTGCTGATAGGGAAGGGAACACTGACGCTGGAAGACTTGCAACGCATCCTCGATGCGCGCGAGCGCACCGCAGCTGGGCCGACCGCGCCCGCCAGCGGGCTGTACCTGGTGGGGGTGGAATATTGACCAAACTGCCTTGAGAACGACCCAAATTTTGTCATCCTGAGCGAAGCGAAGGCCCGCTTTTTTGTCAGTGCATGAGACAGCTGGTCCTTCGCTTCGCTCAGGATGACAACTTAATAGAGGGATTGAGGCTCTGGCGCGCCCGTCCAGTCCCGCGTAAACTTCTTCGCAATGGCCACGAATCTCGAATTCGCCGTCTCCCGCATTGCCTCCGTGAACCCGGCGACAGGTGAGGTTCTGGGCGAACTGGACAGCGCCGGACCGACCGAGGTGCACGCTGCGGTGGCGCGCGCGCGCGCTGCCCAGCCGGATTGGAACGCCTGGGGCATCCGCAATCGGGTGCGGGTATTGCGGCGATTCCAACAGATCCTGCTCGCGCATAAAACCGACATTGCGCGCCGCATCACGCAGGAAGCGGGCAAGCCCGTGGTTGAGGCGCTGCTTACCGAGGTTCTGGTCGTGCTCGACGCAGCGCGGTTCCTGATCGGCAATGCCTACGCGATCCTGCGCGAAGCCAAGCTGCCGCACGGAAATCCCGCGCTCCAAGCCAAATCAGGACGCATTCTGCACGAACCGTATGGGGTCGTCGGAATCATTTCGCCGTGGAATTATCCGTTCTCGATTCCGGCAACTGAGGCCATGGCGGCGCTGGTTGCCGGAAATGCGGTGGTGCTCAAGCCCTCCGAACTGACGCCGCTGATCGCGCTCAAACTGCAATCGCTGCTGCGCGAGGCCGGAGTCCCCGACGACGTTTTCCAGGTGCTCCCGGGCGAAGGGGCGACCGGGGCGGCGCTGGTCAGAAGCGAAATTGACAAGCTCGTCTTCACCGGAAGTGCCGCTACGGGCCGCAGAATCGCGCAGATCGCCGCCGAACGCCTGCTGCCGGTAGTGCTGGAACTGGGCGGCAAGGACGCCATGCTGGTTCTCGACGACGCCGACGTCGACGTAGCATCAAGCGGCGCTGTCTGGGGAGCGTTCGTGAACGCCGGCCAGACCTGCTTGTCGGTCGAGCGCTGCTATGTGCATCAGAGTTTGTACCCCGCGTTCCTGGACGCCTGCTGCGAGAAGACGCGCAAGCTGCGCGTCGGCAATGGCATGGACCCAGCCACAGAAATCGGCCCCATGATCCACGAGCGGCAAGTGCGTGTGGTGGAATCGCAGGTGGAGGACGCGAAACGTCGCGGCGCTCGCGTGCATACCGGAGGCACACGGCTGCGCGAGCTTGGCCCAACGTTTTTTGCGCCCACCGTGCTCGCCGGCGTCGATCACACCATGCGCGTGATGCAAGAAGAAACCTTTGGCCCGGTGCTGCCGATTGCACCATTCCATGACGATGCTGAGGCCGTGCTCATGGCCAACGATTCCGACTTTGGATTAGCCGCCAGCGTGTGGACGCGCGATCGCGCCCGCGGAGAGCGCCTGGCTCGCCAGATCAATGCTGGCACGGTGATGGTGAACGATGCCGTGTCGTGTTTCAGCATCAGCGAAGCTCCGCATGGCGGCGTGAAGTCGAGTGGCCTGGGCCGCACGCATGGCCGCTGGGGTCTGGAAGAAATGGTGCGCGTGAAGTATGTCGACAACGACCTGGTTCCGCGCATGAAAAAAATCTGGTGGTACGGCTACGGTGCAGGATTCACGGGCGAGATGGAAAGCTTCCTCGACCTGCTGTACGCGTGCCCGCTGCGAGAGAAACTGAAAGCCGGAGTGCGCGCCGCCGGAGCGCTGTGGCGGAGAAAACTTTAGATCTAGAAGATGCCCTAAAATGTTTGTCATCCTGAGCGAAGCGAAGGACCTATGCATTCCGGCGCTGCGAGCAAATGCATAGGTCCTTCGCTTCGCTCAGGATGACAAGTAGCTATAGATCATCGAGAAGGCAGAACACGTTATGACCGACTCGCGCACGTTCCTGCGCCACACCCTCGCCACGCTCGCCTATCGCGGAGCAAAAGCCATCCGCAATGCCGGACCGAACTTTGCCGACTACGGCTTGCCTGAAACTTCGCGCACCCCGGCGAAAATTCTTGCCCACATTGGCGACCTGATGGATTGGGGCCTCGCCATGGCCGAGGGGCGCCGCGAGTGGAAGGATTCCTTGCCTCTGCCGTGGGAAAAAGAATGCGAGCGCTTCTTCGCCGCCTTGAGAAAGTTTGACGATTACCTGGCGTCGGAAAAGCCGCTCGAAGTCTCTGCTGAAAAGTTGTTTCAGGGACCAATTGCCGACGCGCTTACCCACGTCGGCCAGATCGCCATGCTGCGGCGGATGGCGGGTGTCCCGATGAAAGGCGAGAACTATTTCGTCGCCGAAATCACCATCGGGCGCGTTGGAGCGGATCAGGCGCCGCCGCACAAGGAATTCTGATCGAAAGGCGGGTTGTCGGTGGCGTGGGGTTGGTTCAGTCTGCATTAGCTCACTTTCAAGAGGCGGCGCAATCCGACTCGACCGACATTCTTTAAGGACTGGCCGGCTCAGCTGCGTGGTGTCCTTGGTCGAAAGGCAGTAGCTGAGTAAAATAGTATGAAAGCGGCCTTTACCGAGGCACGCAGGAGAAAGAATGGCTTCCGGCGAAACGGCAACTGCTGGTGCGAGCACAATTCCGCAACTTCCCAATCACAAAGTCAAGATCAAGAAGACGGGCCAGCGTGCCTGTAACGAGAAGAACGATAAGGGCAAGTTCTGCGGTGGGCACCTGAAGCGCTGGTTCTACACCTTCGACGTGCTCGAAAGGGAATGCGGCTGCGCCGAGAAAACCTGGGGACCGGACCGCGAAGTGTATCGCTGCGAATTTTGCCAGACGCTCTACCTGCCCAGTCCCGACGATCCGCGTGGGGTGAACGTCGCAGGCCGAGGCCAGCTTTCGGTGTTCGGTTTAACGCTTCCTCCCAAGGATGAGAAGAAGGCATAGCGACCAGTCTTGAACCGTCTGGGAGAGGGGGAGACGGGGCAAGCCCCGTCTCTACAGGAAAGCTGTTCGGAAGCCGGAGGGGTGCCGGCGCTGCCTGTGAACATTTCTGAGCTTATCTACGACTGGAACCTTCTCTATCCGAAGTCGCTGCATCCTCCGGGACCGGTGCGCCTGACCGATGAAACCCTGCGCGACGGCTTGCAGTCGCCTTCCGTCCGCGATCCTTCCATTGAGCAGAAGATCGAAATCCTGCACCTCATGGAGGCGCTCGGCATTAACACGCTGGACCTCGGCCTGCCCGGAGCCGGCCCGCGCGCGGTCGAGCACGTGACGGCGCTGGCGCGCGAAATCGTCGCCCACAAAATGAAGATCACGGCGTACTGCGCCGCCCGCACCCACGAGAACGACATCCGCCCCATCGCCGAGATTGTCCAGAAAACCGGACTGCCCATCGAGGTCGCCGCGTTTCTGGGGACGAGTCCTATTCGCCGCTACACCGAAGGCTGGAACGGCGACTTCCTTCTGCAAACCACCGAAAAGGCCGTCAAATACGCGGTCTCGCTGGGCCTCGAAGTCATGTACGTCACCGAAGACACCACTCGCTGCGATCCGGAAACGGTGAAGCGACTGAACTCCGCCGCCATTAATTGCGGCGCGCACTCTCTGGTGCTTTGCGACACTGCCGGACACGCCACGCCCATGGGGACAGTCGCGCTGGTCAAGTTCCTGATGGAAGAAGTGGTCAAGCCAACTGGTGAAAAGATTCGCGTCGAATGGCACGGCCACTGCGACCGGGGATTGGCAACCGCAAACGCCATGGCGGCTTTGGTGGCGGGCGCGGATTGCGTGCATGCCACGGCGCTCGGCCTCGGGGAGCGCGTCGGGAACACACAGATGGATCAGATGCTGGTCAACCTGAAACTAATGGGCATCGCGCCCTGGGACCGGCAGGACCTGACCAAGCTCAAACAGTACTGCGAGGCGGTCTCCGCCGCCACCGGGGTTCCAATTCCAGCGAACTACCCCGTGGTCGGCGAGGACGCATTCCGCACCGCAACTGGAGTCCACGCCGCTGCCGTCATCAAAGCGTATAAGAAAAACGATGTTGAACTCGCCAACACCGTCTATTCCGGAGTGCCCGCGCAATACTTCGGTCTGGAACAAATTATCGACATCGGCCCCATGAGCGGGAAATCCAATGTCCTTTTCTGGCTGGAGCATCGCGGCCTGCCGGTGAACGACGGAGTGGTTGAGCGCATCTACAAGCGCGCCAAGTCGAGCGACCACACGCTAACCGAAGCCGAAATCATGGAATGCGTGCAGGGGTTGTGAGTGCTGTGGGCACGCCGATGCTTGACACTCGATGCATCGTCCTGTAGTGTCCGCCATCAAGAAGGCAAAGTTCAAGGCGTCCATGGAATCTTCCGATTCGAAGCCTGCGCGAAATAGTTCATCGTCGAAGTCCCGCGGCAAATCCGGACCCTCCCGCAAACGCTCGCAGTCGACCGCGGTTACCATCCGCGACGTCGCCGAGCGCAGCGGATTTTCTTCCGCCACCGTTTCCATCGTCCTCAACAACGCCCCGCTGGCGCGCTACATTCCCGACACTACGAAAGAAAAAATCCATCGCGCCGCTCAGCATCTCGGCTACCGTCCCAACCTGTTTGCGCGCTCTCTGCGGGGCCGGCGCAGCCACACCGTCGGCGTCATGGTTTTCGACATGACCGACCCTTACTGCACGCTGGTGCTGCGCGGCATCGAGAACACGCTTTACCAGTCTTCGTATCTTCCCATCCTTACCGATGTCCACAACGAGCGCAGCCGCTTCGAGCGCTATCTGGAAATGCTGCTCGACCGCCGCATCGAAGGCCTGGTCGTGCTCGCCAACTGGCTGTTTGTGGACATCAACGTCCTGGCTGATCTGGAGAAGAACAACATACCGACCGCGACCGTGGGCCGCGAGCTCAAGAACGACAAAATCAGCTCCGTCATCGTTGACAATGCTGCCGGCGCCCGCGCCGCCCTTGAACATCTCCATTCGCTCGGCCATCGCAAGATCGCGTTCATCCGCGGTCCGCACCAGTTGTCTGACACCGAGCCGCGATGGCGCGGTGTGCGGACGCTAGCGCGTGAACGTGACCTCGAACTCGATTCGCGGCTGATTGTCGATCTACCAGAATCTGGAGATCCGTTTTCAAGTTTTGAACAAGGATACAAATTAACGGAGGAATTACTGCGCCGCCGCCGTCCCTTCACCGCGCTCATGGCCTTTGACGACATGACCGCTTTCGGCGCCGTCCGTGCGCTTGTCAAAGCGGGAATTCACGTTCCCGATCAATGCTCGGTGGTGGGTTTTGACGACGTCGCTCCCGCTGCCATCTATTGTCCCGCGCTGACCACCGTGCGCCAGCCCATGGAAGCGATGGGAACGGCAGCCGCCACCATCGTGCTCGAGGCCATCAACGCCGGTCTGGAAAAGAAACCGTTTCACACCATTCACCGCCATGCTCTCCCTGAATTGATCGTGCGCGAGTCCACCCGCAGCTTAAAGTAGCTGCCTGAGCACAAGCCGTGCATTTTCTCTTGACAGAGAGAAACGCCTGAAGCACTATTGATACGTTTTAATACAGGCATTTGAGCGGGTTTGAGAATGGAACTCCCCGGGGATTTGGACCGCATCGGCGGTCCCCAGGCGGTTCTTCGGCGAGAGAGTCTTGCTGAGGACTGCCCGGCATTTCTTCGGCGCCAAATCGCGGTACGACTTTAGGTTAGGAGGCGGTTCATGAATAGCACAAATGCAATTGGCAAGACCGTGCGGAATTTTCTTTCGGTTTGTATTCTTTGCCTCTGCGCGGGTTCCGTGGCGTTTGCCCAGGCCGGCAGGGGCAGCATCAGCGGCCTGGTCTCTGATCCTACGGGAGCGATCGTCAATGGCGCCCAAGTCACCGCACTCAACCAGGCAACCGGAGTCGCGCTGCACACCGTTACCAGCGCGGCGGGCCTGTACAGTTTTGTGTCGCTGACCCCTGGGGTCTATGTAGTCACGGCCAGTCAAAAGGGCTTTGAAAGCGTCGCTCAGAAAAATGTGCTGGTAACTGTGGATCAAGTCACCACCGCGAATATCGCTCTGCGAGTGGGCAGCGTGGCCGAGACGGTTGAGGTGACGGGCACAACCGAACTGGTGGATACGACCAACTCAACCGTGGGCCAGTTAATTGACTCAGCCGCCATCGATCGCGTCCCATTGCTCACACGCAATGTTTTTGATCTGGTACAACTGAGCGCCGGCGTGACCCCGGCCAATGGAGCGCCCAACTCCTCCAGTTCGATAGCCATCACCAACATCTCGAGCGGACGCCCGGGAATCGATGTCTCGTCCTACACCATCAACGGCGCCATCCAGGGATCGGTTTACTACATGCTCGACGGCAGCCCACTGGGCGTTGCTGAGAACAACGTTGCCGCCATCCTCCCGGCCATGGAGATTCCCGAGGACGGGGTGGAAGAGTTCCGCGTCGAAACCCAGAACACTCCGGCCTCCTATCAGAGCGGCGGCGCGGGCGTCATCAGTTTGGCCAGCAAATCTGGCGGCGACAAGTTTCATGGCGATGGCTTCGTAGTTCTTCGCCCAGACATCATGGCCGCCAACGAATACTTTAACAAGCAAAGCCAGCTCTTGGCGGGTGCTTCGAACACTCCATCAAGCTTTCATCGCTACCAGGAAGGCGGCGCCATCGGCGGCCCCATAATTCACAAGAAGCTTTTCTTCTTTGCGGATTATGAATACACGGACGAGAAACTGTTTGATGGTTCCAACATCTTTACCGTTCCCACCACCGCGGAACGGAGCGGCGATTTTTCCAACGACAGCTACACGATCTATAATCCGCTGCTTCCCGATAATCCCGACGGAACTCGACAGGCGTTTGTCGGCAACATACTTACCAACCCTACCAATGGCGTTCCCGCGCTCAATCCAATTGCAGTGACGTTTTTGTCCATGTTCCCCAAGTGCAACTTTCCCGATCCTAAGACTTGCGATTCAGACACGGGAAACCACGTCGGCAACTTTTACGCTCCGGGTCTGGATCCCATGACGGCGCACAGATTCGACATTCGCGTGGACTACTACAAGAGCGAAAAACAGCGCCTCTTCTCCCGATTCTCCTTTGACCGGCTGTTCAGTGCCGGTGTCAACGCCTTCAACAACGCATGGGATGAGGACTATGCCCAGAACATCACCAATGGGCGTAACTTCATCATTGGGGACGACTACACCATAAATCCCACTACCGTCTTGCAGTTGCGCTACTCCTTTACGCGCCACTATGAAGCTCAAGGGGGCGATCCTCGACAGAATGGCACCAACCTCACCACGCTGGGATTTGACCCGTCGCTGGCCGCGGCTGAGGCGTACAAAATCCTCCCCAACGTGTTTTTTAACGATTTGGTGGCCAACGGCCTCACCTCCGGCCTTGGCGGCACCGCGAACTACAATACCTTCCTCTATGCCAGCATGAACCACGACTTCAGCGCGACCCTCACCAAGGTAGTGGGCAAGCACGAACTCAGCATGGGCGCGGAATACATGAAAAGGCTTTTGAATGTGGGCCAACCGCCCTCACCCTCCGGCAGTTACGAATTCGATATCAGTGCCACAAGCCAAACCACAGCCAACGCAGTGGGGGGCAGCGACTTCGCTTCGTTCCTCTTGGGCATGGGGAATACTGGCATCGAGAGCAATTTTCAGCCCTCTTTCACGCAAGATCTCTTTGTCGCGGAAGCCAATCCGTATTACGCGGCCTTCGTCCAAGACACCTTCCATGCGACGCCCAAGCTCACCATCACCGCCGGGCTTCGCTGGGATATCTTCGGTGGTAGAACAGAGCGCCATAACCGCCTGGAATACTTCGATCCGACTGCCGTGGGAACCTATCCCCCTCCCGGCAGCGGAACCTTCACCGGCGGCGAAGTATTCGCCAGCAGCGGACACCGCTCTCCGTTTGCTACCAATCTGAAGAACTTTGCTCCGCGCCTGGGCTTCTCATGGCAGCCAGAAAAGCACCTTGTCGTTCGCGGCGGTGCTGGCTTTTACTTTGGGCCGAGCGCGCAGCAGGTCGCCTCTGCGACGCTGAACAGCGATGGATACTCCACCTCCGATAACTGGATCGCTACCTGTTCGAATGCAGACAACAATACCGTGCTAAACGGCTCCAACCAATGTGTAGGTGCAGCACCGGGGAGTCCAGCGCCGAGTGTGACAGGTTACTATTCGCTGAGCAATCCGTTCCCCCCGCAAGTCCCCGGGGCAGGCCTTCTTCCACCCTCGCAATTGCAGCCGGGTGGATTGACGACCGGCCTTGGCGGCGCTTTGAATACGATGCTGCACTCGCAGCGTACCCAGGAAACCTATAACTTCAATTTCGGCCTGGAATACGAGTTTCCACACCAGATCGTTGTCAGCGCTGGCTATGTGGGCAGCAGGGGTCTTTTCCTTCCAATCGGCCAGCTAGACCTGAACCAGCTCACCCTGGCCCAGATCAGTCAGATCGCGAATGGTCCCAATGGCTACAACCCCGCAGGATTTTATGCGGCGGAGCCTTTCCCGCAATTCACCAATGGCAACGTCAACACGGGAGTCATCGTGCATGGCCTTCCGGCCGGAGATTCCGAATACAGCTCCCTGCAGACGAAAGTCCAGAAACGCATGACCAATCACTTCACGACGCTGGCCTCCTTTACCTGGGCCAAGCTGATGACGGACGACGGCAATCCTCCATTGGGCTTTGTCGGTTCTCATGCCGGGAACATTCAGGACTGGAGGGACATGAGATACGAGCATTCCGTCAGCCCGCAGGACGTGAAGTATCAGCTCACATGGCAGGCATCTTACGACCTGCCGGTTGGCAAGGACAGGGCGGTCAATCTAAACGGCATATCGAATGCCATCCTGGGCAATTGGACGGTCAACGGGATTTTCTATCTCAGCAGCGGTATTCCCATCGCTTCGCCGTATGTGGGTACATCGCCAAACCCCAATGTACCGGGCGGCATCTCCTACCTCCCCAATCAACGGGCCGATATGATCTGCGATCCCCGCAGGGGCGCGCCACGTACGGCAGCGGTCTGGTTCAACGCCAACTGCTTCGCAGTGCCTGGAACCGAAGCAACTGGCAACCCCCTTGCCGCAAACCCGTTTATTCCGGGAAATGCGCCGGCGTATCTTGATCACCTGCGCACGATGGGAGCCAATAATCTGGATCTCACATTCTCCAAGAGTTTCAAACTGGGCGAAACGCGGGATCTTCGCTTTGATATATCTTCGTATAACGTCGCCAACCGGGCGCAGTTAGGGGTTCCGAGTGTGCCTTCCTATAGTAGCGGGTGGGGGACTGGCCCGAGTGGTAACGAGTTTGGCCAGATCACGGCGACCATCAACACACCGCGTCAATTCCAGTTTGGGGCGAGATTTACGTTCTGATCCGTTTCACCTGAACATCGTGCCGAGCAGAAAATCCTGGCTCTGAGCGAGCCAGGATTTTTTGTTTGAAACTCAACCACGACAAGGAGCGCGCATTCCTTAATCCGTCACCACCGCCTCTTTCCGCGTGCGACTGAGCACGGCTAACCCCTTCTCCAGATCGGCAATCAGATCCTCGACATGTTCAAGGCCTACCGACAGCCGAATCATCTGTTCGGTCACGCCCATCTTTTTCAGCAGCGCCGGATCGATCTTGTAGTGCGAGGTCAGCACCGGGATGGTTACCAGCGAATCCACTCCACCAAGACTCGGCGCCAGGGTGAATAGATTCAGCGCCTCTGCCACGTGACAGGCGTCGGCGCCGCTGCCTTCCACCTCGAAGCTCAGGACGCCGCCCGCTCCCGCCATTTGTTTCTTCGCTATGGCATAGTCCGGATGTCCCTTCAGCATCGGATAATGCACTCGCGCCACCTTGGGATGCTGGCTGAGAAACTCGGCAATCCGCAGCGCGCTGGCATTCTGGCGCTCAACCCGGACGGCCAGCGTCTTGATCCCGCGCAGCAGCAGAAACGCGGCGTGCGGATCCATACAGCAGCCGAGCGTGGTGCGTGTGTGATGAATCTGCTCGATCAAATCGCGCCGCCCGGTAGCGATGCCACAAATGATGTCGGAATGGCCGCCAAAATACTTTGTCCCCGAATGCAGCACCAGGTCGATGCCCCACTCCGCCGGACGGCAATTGATGGGCGTGGCGAAGGTCGAATCAATGGTCGAGATCAGGCCGTGCTTCCTCGCCAGTGCCGCAATCTTTTCCAGATCAACGACCCGCACGGTGGGATTCGTCGGCGACTCGATGTGCAGGAGCTTTGTGTTAGGCCGGATGGCGCGCTCGTGCTGTTCGATGTCATTGGTGTCGACAAACGTAGTTTCAATCCCCAGCTTCGGCAGCCACTGTGACAAGAACTTGATGACGCCGCCATAAATATCGCGCTGCGCCACGATATGGTCTCCCGCCTTCACCAGCGAAAGAATCGAAGTGGTGATCGCGGCCATGCCCGAAGAGAACAGCAGCGCCGCGTCCGTGCCTTCGAGTTCGGCGATGGCATTCTCGGCGGCCGTATGGGTGGGGTTGCCGTAGCGTGTGTAGAAGCTGTCGGTAGAAGTGGCGCGCACTTGCTCCTGCATGTCGGTGACTTCGAAGGTCGAAGTCTGATAGATCGGCGTGGAGAGTGGACCGTTCTTCTTGTGAAGGCTGGTGCCGCCGCGTACCGCCTCGGTCTCCTGACGGAACTCGTGCTTTTTCATTTTGAAATCTCCTGTAGAGACGCGGCTTGCCGCGTCTCTGCCGCCGCTTCCAAAGACGTGACCACCTAAGATTACCTGCGCTACCAGGCGGCGGCAAGGCGCTGGTAATATGATTCATCGGGCCACTCCTATATGAAAAAGAAGAAGCTGACAACCACCGCGCCTAAAACATCTGCGGCCAGAAAAAAGAAGAAAAAGGCGCACGCAGCAAATAAAGTCGCCCTTCAGGCCACTGTCCTGAAAGGCAAGCCCCCGAAGGCCGAGCTGCGCCACATTCCGTGGAGTTCGGTTGAAGTCGAGACCCTGAATCCCTTGCTGGGCCGCCATTTCGTCGTCGGGCAAAATGTGATGCTGGCTCGCGTCCTGCTGAAGAAGGGATGCCTCGTTCCCGAACACAGCCACCACAACGAGCAGATCACTTACATCCTGGAAGGTGCGCTGAAATTCGGGATCGACGGCCGGGAGATTGTGGTGAATGCGGGCGAGGTCCTGACCATTCCTCCCAACATGCCCCACTGGGCTGAGGCGCTCGCGGATACCGTCGATCTCGACATCTTCCATCCGCCCCGGGCCGACTGGATGAACAAAACCGACGCCTACTTGCGGTGAGAGGGGATTTAACCGCGGAGTGCGCAGAGATCGCAGAGAAATTTAAAAGAAGAAAACCAACAAAATCTCTGCGCACTCTGCGATCTCTGCGGTTAGCCCGTATGATGTACTTGTCTTTTAGCTGGTGATAAGGCAAGTGTCGATCGCTCAAAATACGGAAACGACTGCGAAACTCCGCTGCATTGCCTGCGGGTCCACCCCCGATTCCGCCGCGCAAGATTTCCGCTGCACTGCCTGCGGCGACCTGCTGGAATTCTTCTTTTCCGGATGGACCTTCGATCCGGCGGCGCTGAAAGCTCTCTGGCTCAGCCGCCGCGCATCGTGCAATCTGCTTGACCAGAGCGGAGTCTGGCGCTTCCGGGAACTTCTTCCGCACATCTCAGAAGAACATGCCATCACGCTCGGCGAAGGAAACACGCCGCTGTACCACCTGCCACTGTGCGCGCGCGCCGCCGGGGTGGAGAATCTCCGCGCCAAGCACCAGGGCATGAACCCGACCGCATCGTTCAAAGACACGGGCATGACCTTTGCCGCCTCGTCCGCGCACGAGCGAAATTTTCGCTGGGTGGCCTGCGCCTCCACCGGCAACACTTCGGCCTCCATGGCCGCCTATGCCGCGCGCGGCAACATGCACAGCCTGGTGCTCATCCCGGAAGGCAAGATTTCCTGGGGCAAGCTCTCGCAAGCGCTCGACTACGGAGCCCTCACTTGCCAACTGCGCACCGATTTTGACGGATGCGTCCGCATCCTCAACGACCTCGTCCGCCAGAAGCCGGTTTGTCTTTTGAATTCGGTGAATCCGTATCGCATCGAAGGCCAGAAAACCGCCGCCATTGAGCTCATGGAGCAACTCGCGTGGGAGCCGCCGGATCACATCATCGTCCCCGGAGGCAATCTAGGAAACAGTTCCGCGATCGGCAAGGCGCTTCTTGAAATGCGCGATCTCAAACTGATCTCGCGTCTGCCGAAGCTTTCCATCATCCAGGCGCAAGGCGCGAACCCGTTCTACCGCAGCGTGCGCGAGTTCGGCGGGAAGAAGCTCGAACCCATGACCGCCGACACGCTCGCGACTGCCATACGCATCGGCAATCCGGCATCGTGGAAGAAAGCCCTGCGCGTGCTTCAGGCAACCGGCGGTGAAGTCGAACAGGTCACGGAAGTCGAAATCGCCGCTGCCAAGGCCGAAATCGGCGCCGATGGCATCGGTTGCGAACCCGCCTCTGCCGTCACGCTGGCTGGGCTCAAGAAGCTGCGCCAGAGCGGATTCGTCAAAGCAGGAGAGTCCGTCGTCCTGATCCTTACCGGCCACCTGCTCAAAGATCCCGATTTCACCATCAAGTTCCATCGCGGCGAACTTCTTGCCGAAACCCCCGCTGAGACAGCGTCCGCTCAGGCAAAATCTTTGCAGCGCGCCCCGGTTGTCCTCGATGCGAATCTAGGGGCCGTCATTGCCGCCCTCGATGCGGCCGAGAGAAATTCGTAGCAGTTCGCCCCAATCTCGTGTATAAAACTCAGTTCAACGTCTTGGCGATTGTAAGGGAATCTGCTTAGGCCAAATCTGGCTAACGTCTTTCATTTCTACCGTTTCGGATGGTCTAGGCCGCCGAGGAGTGTGCTCTCTAATCTATGCCTTCACGTCCTGCATCTCTAGATCGCTCGTTGCGCCTGGTGCTCCCGGCGACCTCCGCTAATCTGGGCCCAGCCTTTGACGCGGCTGCCCTTGCCCTGGATTTCCATCTGCGCGTACGTGCCGAGCGCGCCCCCGACTTCTTCGTCACCGCCGAAGGCCGCGACGCAGCGATCTGCGCCCGCATGGAGAACCACCTCATCGTCACCACCTATTGCGAGGTTCTCGAATCGGAGAATCGCAAGATCGCGCCCTTGCGCATCCACATCGAAAACGAGATTCCCATCGGCCGAGGTTGCGGATCGTCAGCCGCGGCCCGCCTGGCTGGCATCGCGCTGGCCGTACATTTCGGACATCTGCGCTGGAAAAATGACCGCATCGTCGGCGAAGCGTCCATGCGTGAGCATCACCCCGACAACGCCTCCGCCTGCTGGATGGGCGCGCTCACCGTAGCTCGCATGGCCAATCAGGTACAGGCGCAAGTGGTCGAAGTGAAGCCGAAAGGGAAGTGGCCGCTGCTGCTGGCTGTCCCCGATGCTCTCTTATCGACCGAGCAGGCCCGCCGCGTGCTGCCCTTCCAGTACTCGCGCGCCGACGCTGTCACCAACATCCAGAACTCGATGCTCCTGCTCGCGGCGTTCACGCAAGACCGTCCTGACCTGCTGCATTCTGCTCTCGAAGACCGCATCCACCAGCCTTATCGCGCGCCGCTCTGTCCGCTGCTTCCCGCGCTCAAGGAACTCACCGGAGATTCCGGCATCCTCGGCGCCGCCCTCAGCGGAGCCGGCCCCTCCGTGCTGGTGTTCCTCGACCCGAAGGTTCCGGCGAAAAAGGCGAAGCAGAGAATCGCTGCCCACCTCACCAAGCGACGGCTTACCGCCGAACTCATCCTTACCCAGATTGCCCAGCACGGCGGACGCGATGGGGCCGACTGGCGCAAGCATCATCCCTCGGGAAGAAAATAGGTTCTACTGCGGTCTGCTGGCCGGAGGTACGATGCCGTTCATGCGCAGGTACTCCACCATCTGGCCGTAGTGGTCGAAACCATGCCAGGCAAAGACCGTAGCCATGCCGGCGCGCGTCCCTTTGTCCTTACTGAAGGGTACGGGAATCGGCTCAAGGGCATTGGCATCGGTAATGCTTGCTGTTGCCTTGTGGGCATAGGCGAAGGAGTCTTTCAGGAACTTGACGATGTCGGCCTTTGATTTCAAACTCTCTGAACCTTTTTCCTCGTTGGTGTCCACGGGCGGCTTTTCGCCCAGAATGGAAGCCCCTACGATGTAGTTGACTGCCGCAACGTGCTTGATTTGTTGCGCAAAGGTACGAACGCCCTTGAATTCGCCATTCGTCGGCGCAAAGCCGTACTTCTCTTCGGGCATCGCTTCCGCCGCGGAAACGAACTCGCCTTCTATAATCTTGATCCCACCGTCGAGCACTTGGCTGATGGTTTTCTTTTCTGCTGGCGCTTGCGCCAGCCCAAAACTGCATAGCACCAATACCGACCCCAGGACTGCACTGATTGTCTTCATCTTGCCTCCAAGTAAAGTTAAGTGTCCGACTAATCTCTCACCACTGCGGGTGTCAAGTCCAGTTCACTCGCTGTAATGCGGTGCCCGCGCAGCGCAAATACTCCCAGCGCCAGCGCCACTGCTGCCGCGCCCAGCGCATCGGGAATGCCGACTCTTTTCGCCAACGCGCCCCACAGCGTCGCCCCCACTGCCATGCCTCCCTGCAACACCAGCAAGTAAAACGACAAAGCGCGGGCGCGTACATATGCCGGACACATGGTCTGCGCCGCCACATTCAAACAAGCCAGAATCCCGATCCAAGACCCGCCCGCCACCAGCATCACGGCACACAACGGCGCAAAGGTTTCCACCCGCCCGGCGGCAAAAGTCATCGCGGCAAAAATCAGGATGGCGGACGCCACCACGCCATCCACCGAAAGCTTTTCCCGCAGTCGCGGCAGCACCAGCGCTCCCAGCAAAGCGCCCAGCCCAAAACAGCCCAGGAGCACGCCGTATCCCCGCGCGCCATACGGACGAGCGATGATCGGCAGCAGCGCCAGCATGGCCACCGCCGCTACGCTGAAGGTTCCAGTGCGCAGCAGCACCGACTTCGCCAGTCCGCTCTGCTTCACGTAACGGAACCCGTCGCCGATTGCCGACCCCACGCGCTGCGTCTTCGGCCGAGCCGCAATCGGACGCTTCCAGTGGTAGAGAAACAAGATCACGCCCAGAAACGACACTGCGTTCAGCAGAAAGGTTGTGCCGCAACCGACCGCCGCCACGATGATGCCGCCCAACGCCGGTCCCACCGCCCGCGCGACATTGAACCCAGCTGAGTTCAGCGCCACTGCCGATGCATGTTGCTCCGCCGGAACTAACTCCGGAGTAATCGCCTGCCACGCCGGATCATTCATCACTGCGCCCAGCCCCAGCAGAAACGTAAACAGCAGCAGCACCCACGGGCCCACGCAACTGGTCAGCGTCAGGATGCCGAGCGTTCCAGAGGCCAGCACCATCCATCCCTGAGTCACCAGCAAAAATCGCCGCCGATCCACCATGTCCGCCAGCGCGCCCGCAGGCAGGATCACCAAGAACACCGGCAGAGCCGCGGCTGCCTGCACCAATCCCACCATCAGCGGATTCAAGGTCAGCTGCGTCATGAGCCAGCCCGCGCCCACGTTCTGCATCCAAGTGCCGGTGTAGGAGATGACCGAAGCGATCCAAAGCGAACGAAATAACGGCTCCCCAAGCGGAGCCCAGGCGGAGATCGAGCGCTTAGACGCGGGTGATTCCGCCACCGGGATGTTGATCATTTCCGCCATGAACTCGCTACTCGCTACTTGCCACCATCGCAAACGGCCACTCGCCTCTCCGCCAGGAGCGCACGGCGTAAATCAGAATCCCGACTACCAGAACGAGCGCAGCATAGCGAATCTCACGCAGTGCGCCTTTGCGCGATACCAACATATAGACAAACCCGGCTGATGCCACGACTGCGGGTAGAGGGTACAGCCACATCCGAAACGGCCGTGGCAACTCCGGGCGCCGGATACGCAGTACGATCAATCCCACAGCTTGAACCAGATACTGCAGGACGATACGAATTACCACCAGGGAAGCAATCAAATCCGCCAGCCGGAGGAAACAAAACAACCCCGCAACGCCGGTCAGAGCCAACAAAGAAACATAGGGGAACTTGTGGACCGGGTGTACTTGCGCAAATGCTCGAAAATAGTTTCCGTCAAGCGCCGCCGCGTAGGGCACCCGCGAATACCCCAACGTGAGTGAAAACACCGATGCGAATGCCGTCCACATGACCAGCACCGCGATTAGCGAAGCCGCACCGTGTCCATAGACTCGCTGCATCAAGGTTGCGACCACATACAGCTTGCTGTTCGATGCGCCCGACTGCGCCAGTTCCTGCCAGGGAATGACACCTAAAATGCTGACGTTCATTACTACATATAGACAGGCCACGGCCAGAATGGATAGCAGCAGCGCCCGAGGAATATTTCTCGTCGGTTCCTCGACTTCGTCCCCGAGAAAACAGACGTTATAGTACCCGCCAATGTCATAGGCGGCGATCAGCATAGCCGAGCCCAGCCCGGCAAAGAAGTTCCACGAAAACGAGAACGCTCCCGAAGGTAAGTCAAATGCCCGATGCGCGTTGAAGTGGGTCAGCCCGGCAAAGATGATCCATCCGATGGTCCCCATCACCCCCACCCACAGCACCTTGGTAAGCCGCGCGATCGCGGTGATGCGGCGATACAGGAGAAGCGCTGTCAATGCGCACACGCTAATCGCCAGAAACGTAGCCGGCATCACGACCCAGCTTAGTTGCAGAGTTCCGAGGAGAGGAAGATGTAGCGCCCAGGTGCGAGTCGACCACACCTGTTCCAGACGCGGGAAGAAGAAAGCTGCGTATTGGGAGAGGCCGATAGCTCCCGAGGCGATCGAAAGGGGAGCGCTAAAGGAAAGTTGCCAGATGAAAAGGAAGGAAATCAGCCGGCCCAGCTTCTGCGGTCCATAAATTTCTTTCAGATAACGATACGATCCGCCCGACCCTGGCATGGCCGCTCCCAGTTCCGCCCAAACCAGGCCGTCGCAGATGGCCAGCAGTGCGCCCGCCAGCCATCCGAGCATCGCCTGCGGGCCGCCCATCGCGGATATGATCAGCGGGATCGTAATAAACGGACCCACGCCGATCATGTCGATCATGTTCAGCGCTGTGGCCGAGCCGAGACTAATGCCGCGAATGAGCTGCGGTTTGGTATCGGATTTGCCTTCGTGTGGAATTGTCATGGGATGGGTCGTTGGTCGCTGGTCGTCAGTCGTTGGCCGTCGCGCTACTACCAGTTGTAACTTAGCGATCTTAAGTAAATTGTCATCCTGAGCGAAGCGAAGGACCTGCTTTCGCAGCGCCCCATTCGTATCCCGCGAACGACCAGCGACCAGCGACTAACGACCACCGACCAGATTCACAAACAGCCGCACCGCTCCCGGCACGCCCGCCGGCAACTGCCGGAAGAATGCATATCCCGTATAGATATACGTGCCCTTGCCGTAGTGCGCCACCAGCAGTCCGCCCTTCTGCTCATTCTCTCCTGGATCGTGCGATTCGAGCAGCGGTGTAAAATTCGCGTCCCACTGCGACATGAAGTACAGGCCACGCTCCTGCACCCATCCCTCGAAATCCTTCTGCGTAATTTCGTTGGGAGAATGGAAGATCGGGTTCGCGGGATCAAGAACCGTGACCGGCGCCTCTTCCACCGAAACCCGCGCCCGGCTCAGGGTTGTCGCATACGGCGTGTACTTGCCGGAATTGAAATCGATCGGAACCCCAAAGGATCCGAGCGTGTTGTATTGCACCACCAGACGCCCGCCCGCCTGTACGTAGTCGAGCAGCCGTTTGTTGTTCGCAATCACATCTTTCTGGGTATCGTAGGCGCGAATGCCCAGCACGATCGTCTGATACTTGCTCAGGTCCTCGCTTGCCAACTTGTCGGCCGGAATCATCGTGACCTTCATCCCGATCTGCTCGAGTACCGTCGGAATGTCATCGCCCGCGCCCATGATGTATCCAATTTTGAGGTCCCCGGGGACTTTCACGTCCACGATCGACACGCGCTGCACCGCCGGCTGGTAGTAATAAAAGGTGCCGAGATCTTTGCGCGTGACTACCGTATATCCTTCGCCGTAGGTTTTTGCCCCGCTCGCGAGTTCCGCTCGAATATGAGTCTGGCTTTCCTTTAACTCGGAAGGGAAGACCTGAAAGGAAGCGTCCTTCGACTCATTCTTGGGAATCTCAACGGATTGGTATGCCGCGTCCACGCGCCATCCGCTCGGTACATTCAAAACAATCTTGGCCCCGGAGCCGCTGCTCTGATCGCGCGCTGTGGTCTTTGCGCTCGTGCTGCCGCGCTTGTCTGAGGGGATGACTGAGTTCGACGGTGACAGCGCAATTGAGAATTCCGGGCCAATCGCCAGCGGACGCTCGCCCTCGCTTCCATCAGGCTGTTTGAATCGGACCATGACGGGAACTTCGATGGCTCCAGCAAGGCCTTGAAATTGATATTCCATGCGCACGTGAAATGGCGGAGGCGGGAAAGGAAGCGTCTGATACCGTGGCGCGTCAATCGTATTCAGCGCGTCCCGCTCTGGATCGTGCCGATGCCAATACGGACGTGTGTAGCCGGCCTTCGCGCATGGCGTTATGCGGAAATCGAATTCAGCTACTGAAGGTTTGTCGGCCGACTTTGCCCCTTGCGTGTTCTGTTGGCAACTCGGAGCGTCCAAGATCAACATTGCCGAGACTACGATCCCGCTCTTGGCAAAGCCCAATGACTTCACGGCAATACTTTCTCCCGGAACGGCCATCGCTGCCGACTCGGGAGAAGACGCGGGTGGGGCGTAGTACGTTGCTGTCAACTTGACTCCCAGCGCGACGTTCGCTGCCTGCTGGAACTGATTGCGCTTCGTCTCCAGTTCAATGGTCAGCCACTTTTTCGCATCATCCGACAGCGATGATTGTCGAACGCGTTGCAGCAGTTCATCCGCTGCCTCTCGTCCGCCCAGGAGAGCCATGACACTCGTGGCCGAGTCGCTATCAGAGTTACGCTCAGCTTCGCTAATCCGTTGCTGGATCCGAGATAATTGCTCACGCAGCCACGGCACCTTCTTCTCTTCCTCGCCCAGCCTCGACGCCAGGCCGGGCAAGGTCGTATCAACGCCATCGAAGAAGTCCTGCTCGTGGCCTTCTTTGTCCTTTGGAGATTCAACGACCGAATCCACCAGCTTGTAATGCGCAAATCGATCGCCCTTGGGAACCGAGACGCCACCGAGCGCTTGCGATTGCTGATGCCGCAATCCCTCAATCGCAAACTGCACGTAAGATTCGCCCAGAAGAGGATCTTCTTTCCCCGTGTTCAGCCTGACCGTGTAGTTTCCCGCTTCGCAGGTAGAGGCCCCGAAGCCACACACGTTCCCGATGTACAGCTTCTTCGGTTGCCAGGGCTGCAATCCTTCCTTGATCTGCTCCGGAAAACGGTTCGGATCGGCCGCCGCTCGAAAGGCTTCTTTCGTCAGGATGGCGGATGCCTGGTGATGCCCGTGCCCGTCGCGCTCCGTGCCCGAAAATCTCGCGATCAGCACGTCTGGGCGAAACGTCCGGATCACTCGTACGATATCGCCCAGCGGAATGTCATGTCCCTGCCACTTCTGAAAAGTTTCCTCGGGCGTCTTCGAATATCCGAAATCTGCCACCCGCGAGAAACGCTGCTCCACCCCATAGTAGCGGTCCGCTGCCAGCACCTCCAGCGTCCGCACCACGCCCAGCACGTCGAACAGATTGCTGCCCAGTTCGTTCTGCCCACCTTCGCCTCGCGTCAGTGTCATCAGCAGAGTCGAGACGCCTTTGCCGCGCGCCTCCAGTGTCAGCATGCCCCCATCCTCATCGTCTGGGTGAGCGTCCACCTGCATCAGCCGCCCCGTGGTCTGCAAGCGTCGCAGCATCAGCTTCAGCCCGGCCGCACCCGTTTCCTGCGGCAGCGGTTCGTAATAATGATCGGCTTTCTCTTTATCGACGCCGTGATCGACCGCGGTCTTTTCCGCGGTCTGCGCAGCGGCAAATATCGCGGTTGAAGCCGCCAGCAGAGCCAGGAGCACCGCAGTCGCAAACCCGCTGCTCCGCAATCGAAGCCCGAACTTCTTCAAAATCCCAAACATGACCATCTGATGGATTTTCCTCGATGAAAGGAGCAAATATATTCCGCCCAGTGCTTACCTTCCCATCCCCTGCGCCACCGCAAATTTCTGCTGGCATTCGCGCGCCGCTTGCACAATCTGCCGGAACTCCGCATCCTGGCGCACGCCCGCCAGCAGCGGATCCGATTGCAACGCCTGGTACGCGCAATAATTCTCGGCCACCGCCTTGCGCAGAAACAAGTAAGCGATCTGCTTCTCCCCACAAGCTGCCAGCACCGTCCCTTGGTAGTACTTCAACTCCGAATCCTGCTCGGGCAACAGCTCGTTCTGTGCCACCTCCGCCAGTCGATGGACCTCGGTCGCCGGAGCTTTGTTCAGGCAAGCCAGCAACAATCCGCGCATCCAAATCGAATTCTCCGTCATCTGCTGCGCCGCCTGCCCGGCTTCCGTCATCTTCCTTTCGCGCATGAGCACCGAAACTCGCACCGCGTTCGACCATTCCGAGCCAGCATCCACGTTCAAATACTCGATCGCGCGCGCCGCCTTGCCTTGCTCGAAGAAAGCGAACGCGCACGAACGCCAATTGTAATTCCCCGGATCGAGCGCCAGCGCCATGTCGCACTCGCGCTGCGCCTCATCCAACAACCCGGCATAGCGCGATACATAGGCCAGCGAATAATGCGCGAAGGCATTATCGGGCCGCCTCTGCACCAGCGCCCGCGCGTCACTATAAGCCTGGTCCAGGTTCCCCGCCTCGACTTCGTTTGTCGCCAGAAATCCAGCCGTACTCACCCGTCCCGGTTCCAGCGAGAGCGCCCGCTGGTACGCCGCATTCGAGCGCTGGTATCCCGCTGCTCCCCCGTTCGAATAAATCGCATCGAAGTAATACCGCCGCCCCAGCGCATCCCACGCCGGCGCATAATTCGGATCCAGCGCCACCGACCGCTCCAGTATCACGATCGCTTCCTTGTTCGCCGCCCCATCGTGCGATACCGCTTTGCTGCGCAGATATGCGTCATAGGCTTCGCGATTCGTCGGAGTGCTGCTCTGTTCGACCGCCGTCCGCGCCATGCCCAGCGCGGGCACCAGTTCCTGCCGCACCTTCTTGGACATCTGGTTCTGCAATGCGATCAGGTTATCCGCCGGCGAACTGAGAGTGCCGGTCCAAACCAGCCGGTTGTCTTTCACTTCCACGGCTTCGAGCGTGACCTGCACGGTGTTGTTCTGACGCAGAAAGTGTCCCGCCACCACCGTGCCCACATTCAACTCGCGCCCGGCTTTGGCCGGGTCCGCTTCTCCATTGGCGTATTTCTGAGTGGACGCCGAAGGCCGGACTTCCAGCGAATGGGCATAGGTCAGCGCATTGGCGATCTCGTCCGCCAGCGCAAATCGCAGGAACTCGCTCTCCGCATCGTTATTAATGTTCTCCAGGGGCAGCACCGCGATCGTCCGGGTACTCGCCTGCACGGTTGACGTCCGATGCTTGAGCACCCACGTTCCCACCGCCACCACCACCGTGAGCAGGACTGCCGCCAGTCCAACCGCGATCCAAGTCAACTTCGAACTCGACTTCTGGAATGTCTTCGTCACCAGATGCAGTCCCGTCACCTGGCGAAGCCCGCTCCGCAGTGTCGGGTCCGTCACTTTTTTCAGTTTCGCCAGGTCGGCCTTCATCTCCGTCGCGTTCTTGTAGCGCTGGTTGCGATCCTTCTCCATCGCTTTTCCAATGATGGCTTCGAGTTCCGGCGGTACCGCGGGATTAATCGACCGCGGCGATGCCGGCTTCGCATTCATCACCGCATGCAGGGTCGTCACCACGTTGGTTCCGGTGAACGGCTTCTTGCCGGTGGCCATTTCGAACAAGACCACGCCAAACGAAAATATGTCGCTGCGAGCGTCCAGATCTTCCGACCGCGCCTGCTCCGGCGACATATACACCGCCGTCCCCGGAATCACTCCCAGCTGGGTCAGCGATTCCTCAACCGACGAGTCCGTCGTCGTGCCCAGGCTCCCGTCCTTGGCCAGTTTCGCCAGACCAAAGTCCAAAATCTTTACCTGCCCATTCGGAGTCAGAAAAATATTTGCCGGCTTGATGTCGCGGTGCACAATTCCCTTGGCATGCGATGCCGCCAGCGCGTCCGCTATCTGCACCGCAATGTCCAGCAGGTCTTCAAGGTCGAGAGCCTTGCCGTGGATCCGCTGCTTCAGGCTCTCGCCTTCCAGTTTCTCCATGACGATGAAGGGATGCCCGCCGTTGTCGTCAATGTCGTGGATGGTGCAGATGTTGGGGTGGTTGAGCTGCGATGCGGCGCGGGCCTCCCGCGTAAACCGCTCCAGGGAGCGTTGATCCTTCGCCAGGTGTTCGGGAATGAATTTCAGCGCAACCCGACGGCCCAGGCGGATGTCCTCCGCCTCGTAGACCACTCCCATCCCGCCGCCGCCCAGCTTCGACAGCACGCGGTAATGGGACACCGTCTGCCCAACGATTTCCATGGTCGTGTAGGGGCGGACACCCTGTCCGCCGCTTTTGCCCTTGATTCTACGGGCAGGGCTGACGGCCCTCGCCCGCGAAGGCGTAATGGTAGGCTGTCATCGCGGTCGGGTCAACCAAGGTAGGGGGTAATACGCACTGAGGGGATTTTGCTACACCCCCCACCACTGAACCTGGAACCTGGAGGCCGGGGCGCGCGCGCTAGCGGAGGCTCCGCCCGCCACCGGCGAGCAGATCGTACAATCACTCAACAAACGGGAAATCACGATCCGGCCAGACGCAAGAGATCAACTTCGGACCGCAGAAAGTATCTGCTCGACCACCTCTGGGTCCACCTCAATAGACGTGTCCCTCAGGAGGCTGAGATGCTCGTCGTTCGATACACCATTGACTATCAGCAGATACTTATAGGATGACCTTCGCACGTATTCGTCTGGATCGTTGAGAGCAAGGTTGCCAAGAGCAGCAATAATGCGACGGTCCCTAGAATTTTGAAACAAATGTCCCAATCCAGCTGCTGCACCCCTTCGACAGTCATCATCCTCATCGTTGGCTGCGATAGAAAGTAATTTCTCTGTGGCGGATTTCTGATGGAGTTCGAACGCCAGTGAGAGAATAGCGTTGTAGCGCACGATGCAATCAGTGTGCTGCAACAGTTTGAGAAGTAGTGGCACGCCACTCAAGAGCCCCCGCTTGCCAATCTCCCGCGCAATGTCGGCGGTTTCTTCGAGCGACATCTTACCGTCTTTCCAGTTTGCTAACCGCCTTTCAAGATTATCCTCGGCTTCTCCCATGGTCTCCTCAGATGTCCCCGTGCGGTGTAAGGGCCTTCGTGGCGGCCCCTAGCAACTTCCTTGCTGTATCAGCGTATCCGCTCACCTGCGCTCTTTGCGCTTCGGTAAGGTCGCTCCTCTTGAGCAACTTCTCTTCAAGATGGGTAATCTGGGGGCTGGCCCAGCCTTTCTGTCAACACAACCACACATGGGGTGCCCCATCCTTGCGTTCTTTGCAAGGGTGGGCCGCGACGCCGCTGACAGCATAAGGTCTTTTCTCACCACCCCCACTTGCCACCCCGCTCTCGCGAGTGCCCCGGCCCCTCAAGGGTCCAAGTTCCGTGGTGGGGGGTACGGGTGTAGCAAAATCCCCTCAGGTCATAGTACCCCGTCAACCAAGGTAGGGGGATAAATCTATAAAGCAGGAAATTTGCGGGAGGCTGAAAATCCGGCCAACTATCCACTGACCACTAGCTAACGTCTTACTGCTGCGGCGGCATCACTCGCGGATTAATCCCCAAATGCTTCAGCTTCGATTGCAGCGTTGTCCGCTTCAACCCCAGCCGCATGGCTGCCCCTCGGAGGCCGCCAATCTGTCCGTGGCTCTCCCGCAAAGCGCGCAGAATGTGCTCGCGTTCGGTCGCTTCCAGGGTTTCATCAACGTTTTTCTCGCCCGTGGCAGTCGGCTCCAGTTCGCCTAACGGTGACACCAGCACCGAACCTTGCGTCAGAATCACCGAGCGCTCGATAAAATTCTCCAACTCCCGGACATTCCCCGGCCACTCCCACCCCATCAGCGCATCCATGGTCCTCTTGGGAATGCTCGTGATCGACTTGTTCATCCGCTGGGCGCACTTCCGCACAAAATGTTCCACCAGCAACCGGATGTCCTCCCGCCGTTCCCGTAACGGCGGCAAGCGGACCGGAAACACGTTCAGCCGGTAATACAGATCGCTGCGAAACTCGTTCTGGCGCACAAGATCAGCCAAATCGCGGTTCGTCGCTGCAATCAAACGGAAGTCCACTTTCAATGTATGTGTTCCGCCTAATCGTTCGAACTCTCGATCCTGCAAAACCCGCAGCAGCTTCGGCTGCAGGGCCAGCGGAATCTCCCCAATCTCGTCGAGAAACAGCGTGCCTTTGTCCGCCAGTTCGAGGCGTCCAATTTTCCTGCTCACCGCTCCAGTGAACGCGCCCTTCTCATTGCCGAACAACTCGCTCTCCAGCAGCCCCGATGGAATCGCCGCGCAATTCAATTTGATGAAGCTACTGTCGGCGCGCCGGCTCAAGCGGTGGATCGCCCGCGCTACCAGTTCCTTCCCTGTTCCCGTTTCGCCCAGCAGGAGCACGGTGGCATCGCTGGACGCCACTTTCCCCACCTTCTCCATGACCGCCTGCAGCGCCTTGCTCTGACCGATGATTTCCTGGAATCCCAGCTCGGTATCGATTTCCTCCTCCAGATAAAGCTTTTCTTCCGTCAGCTTCTTCTTGGCTTCGCACACCTCCTGCACCAGCTTGGTGATCGCTTCCTCCGATTGCCTGCGCTCGGTGATGTCCTCCACCAGCCCCATGTGCCATCGGCGCTTCTCTCCCTTACTCCACATCGGTACCGCCAAAATCCTGACCCAGCGCGCCGATCCATCCGGGCGCAGATACCTTTTTTCCATCTCGTAACTTGCCAGTTCTTCCTCGGCCAGTTGCCGCAGGCCTTCCCCGGTTCGCCCAAGATCATCGGGGTGGGTAATGCCCGCCAAGTCGATGTGCAGCAGTTCTTTTTCACTACGCCCGGCGATTTCGCAGAACTTGGGATTGACCTGCAGAAATCGCCCGGTACGAGTATCCACCAAAGCAATGCCAATCGGAGACCGCTCGTACACCGGCCGGAATCGCAGTTCACCTTCCCGCAACGCTTTCTCTACCTGTACCCGTTCCGTGACGTCGTGCGCGATCCCCCGCACAATCGGCCGCGCCACTCCCTCGGTGCGCAACGTGTTGTGATACTCCCAGATCCGCCGCTCTCCCGATCGCGTCATCACCGCCATCAACCCGCCAGACTCCCCCGTGCGCTCGATCTCACGCAGGTAGGCATCGATCTGTTCGTGAAATTGCGGATCGATTACATCCTGCAACCGCTTCTCCAGAATTTCTGCTGCGCTGTAGCCCAGCAGACGTGCGGGAACAGGATTGACCGACAGGAATCGGCCTTCGAGGTCGTGGACGCACAGCAGGTCTTGGCTGTGCTCAACCAGATCGCGATACCAGTCTTCGTCTTCTTTCAGGGCCCTCCGGATCGGGTCCCATTCGACTGGCACTTCTTCCGGAAAGTAGCGCTTGCGTTCCCCAGGGTGCAATGCCATGGCTCACCCCGAATGCGAACCGCCTGGAGTCGTATTACTGTGATGGCCAGATTGTTTCCAGCGGCCGCCTAATTTTCAATCCCAGAGGTCTGCGAAGGGCGCA